>Ga0265327_10001466_pt1 | contig 29541 bp, 8 predicted proteins | sample 41621metaG_FD_202089 | JGI IMG/M metagenome (GOLD analysis project Ga0265327, IMG submission 202089) | Rhizosphere microbial communities from Carex aquatilis grown in University of Washington, Seatle, WA, United States - 4-16-21 metaG | ecosystem: Host-associated > Plants > Roots > Rhizosphere >...
TGCAAAGTTGTCGTCAAAATATATACGCCCAGATTTTGTGTGTATTGTTCGAATGGCAGATAAACCAACAAACCACTTTCTGTGCCGTTAAGACGGTAATTCATGTCGCGTTTGATTTGTGTTTGTGTACGCGCCAGATTCCACACGCGAACTTCGTCGATATCACCCAAGAAAAATCCATCGCGGTTTTCTGTTGCACCGCTCATCCAACCACGGCAACCTATCCAGAATTTTGCTGCACCAAAATTATACCATTTCGAACTTGTTGTGCTGTTTGACTGAACACCGTCAAGGAAAGCATTTGTGCCACCCAACCGGTTTACAACCAAAGCAAACTGATGCCAGTTGTTGTCGAAAGTATTTGTTGGAACAGCATAAAATGAATAGCCATTATTCTTTACAATAATTTTTCCGTCGGGCGTTGCCAGAATTGCCCATGTTGTATTATCGTCGCCTTTGCCGTTTGTAAATAAACCAACGGTGTCGGCAGGCAAACCGGCTTTAAACCAAAACTCAATGCTGAAATTCATTTGACTGGAGAATGCAACCGTTGTTGTTGGATATGTTAGATAACTGTTTATACCATTAAACGCAAATCCCCTACCCGACGGACTGATTGCCCAAGTTGCGCCGTAAATATTGGCGATACGGTTTTGTGCAATATCGGTGGTTATTGTTCCGGTGGCTTCGGTCATCTGCCAGCAATTTAGCAAATTAAATTCGTTTCCGGTCAACGCAATGTTCATTCGTGGCACAAGGTCTGATAATGAAAGTGCAATGTTCCACAAACGCAGTTCGTGCAAATTGCCTTTGAATGTTTTGGCGTCATAAGAACTTTTGCCGATAAATATTTTACCGCTTTGTGTGTAATTGGCAACTATGGTTTGTGTATTGTCAACTCGTCCGTCTATGAAAATTTGCGCTATACCAGTTGCTTTGTTGAAACTGCAGGCGATGTAATGCCATTCCTGATCTGTTATAGCGTTAGTTGATGTTGCTGTAGCTCCTGCGAGTGTCAATATCAAATCATTGTATTGATTAAAACCTAAAGAAAGCGATTGTGCTGCATTTATTCCTTGCGAGAAAAATGTCTCTGCGCCGGTGCTGTTTCGTTGCACCCAACATTCTATTGTAAACGATTGGTTGAGCAAAATTCCATCTTCGACTTGAAGATAGTTACTAACGCCATCGAAATGCAAACTGACATTGTTGCTAATTGCGGTTTGATTTGTAACACCGGTTATGCTAAAATTTGACAGACTGATTGCACCACTATTAACAGGCTCATTAAAACTAATCATAATATTGTCGCCGGGTCCAAGAATACCGTTTGCCGGTAGCATCGTACCAAAAGGTTGTGGATTAATTCTGTCCATAATTCCTGTATAATCCGGTGATGCATTCGAAGCTAAATCGCATTGCGAAACTACGCGCAAGTCATACGTTCCATCAACAATCTGGCTGACGTCCCATAAATAAGTTGTATAAGACGTGCTTTGCGAAATTGGCAAACTGTTGGGATGTCCGGTGGTGTCTTTGTAAAACATTTTAAGTCCCTGCCATGTTGACTGATTGGTCGGTTTGTATTGTATCCACAAATAATCAAGTCCGGCAAAATTAAAATCGTAATTACCAAGAATTATTGGCAGCGTGTCGTTAAAAGAATTATTCAACACCCATTTGTCAACAGGTTTTAGAAATTCGACGTTGGTACATGTGGGTATAAAATGTGCCGAGAATGTTGCTGTATCCGAAATAGTATTGCCTTCGCAAACTGAATGAAGCGTTATAACTAAATTGTCATAATTATAAACCGGAGTTGCACCTTTGTTAATTGTAATTATTTTTTGTATTGACGAGCCTGCCGGAATTTCGAAAGTGCGATTAGGCGATTGCCCATCAATTTCGATAATTGCGCCATTGGGATTCAATGCTTCGACAACATTGAGTGCATAAACAACTGTTTGACCAGCTTCTGTATTATTGCTCAATGTCAATGTAAATGCTGCCGATTGGTCGGCGGGAATATTTGCCAACAAACTTGGTACAACCGAAATTTTTGGTTTTTCAATTTGAAGTGTTCCAGCAGATAATGTTACAGGTGGATTTAAATAATGACTGCTTTCAGGTCCTTCGTAAGGACAACTTGTTGCTCCACCGCGTAAATAAAATATTGGTCCACCTTTTATATCACCGGGAAAAATATCAACAGACATGTAATCACCCGGGTCATCCTGAAGCGTATAAGCAACAGAATTTGAAGTTGTGGTTGTGGTAGTATTCACCCAGGTATTTGTAACTGTCAATTCAAGTTTTCCGGTAAATACTGCACCAACGCCACCCGATGTAAATCCAAGTGTAGTTGCAGCACTGGCGCTAACAAATAATGAAAATGTTCCTTGATAAGTTGATGTGTGTGTAGATTCGATTGTATTTGTATAAGTAAGTCCGCCGGAATAAGACACATTTTCGGCGCCTGTAACATTTGCAACTCCTTGTTTAATAAGATTTGCTTTTATTTGCTCGTTATCGCGCAGCGCTTTTTGCCATAAACTTATTTGTTGGTTATCGAACCTAATTTGATCAATTGCGGTTGAGTCGGCAGCAATAGCAGCAGTTTTGTTCCATTTATAACTTGGTCCATTATAAATTACATTTGCTCCATAAGATGCTATTACTGATTTTGAAAAAACCGTTGAATCGTCATTGTTTGCACCATAATTGGGATCGCTCGAAGCTAATTTTGACACATAAAATGGCGTGTTGAAAAGAGAACTTCTGGTAGTTAACAAATTTGGAACAAGTGTATTTTCGATAAAATCTTGCGTGTAAATAAATGAAGTTGCGGAACTATCTTTCGAAAGTGTAAAAGCCGTATTCATACAAAGTTGGTATCCATTTACGGAATTTCCATAACAAACATTACCACCAATTCCACATTGCGCAACCGGAATAATTTTAAGATTATTTGCTGTGCCTAAGCCCATGTTTTTAGACGAGCCCAAAAATATATCGCTCTGCGCACCAACTAACTCAGGGTTTGCATCTGTCGAATATGCTTTTGTAACAGTTGTTTCGTCATACTCTGTCCAGTTACCGTCCCATTGAGAATTGACGGTTACGCCAAGGGTAACATCATTTGTAGTTTTAATTTCGGTTGATGTGCCAACTCCCACAGCAAATTCGGGACCTAATGCAACTTTCCTTTCGACATCAAAATTTTCGCCTAAAGCTAAATCGTATGAACTTTGATAACTTGATTGTGTAGAAACCTGTCTTGTGGCTGTGCTATAACTTCCGGGCGGGTCTCTCAAAACATAATCTACTACTTGCGGTCCTTTGGTTATAAATGATTTTGACGTTGCCTGTATGCCAAGTACAATTCCTCTGAAATAATTATCGCCACCCGACGGTGGACTGGTTATTGGTTGCCAGTTGACGGTATTTGTTCCGGCGCTCAATGAAATATTGAGTGTCTTGGCAAAACTATATTGAGGCACTGCCAGATTGGTTTGCATATTGGGCGTTCCTGCTGCAAAATAAAGCAAAGTATCGCCCGGAAAAACGATTGTATCATTTCCAAGTTGGACATTATAACTGGTTGGACTGGTTGATAATTGGTTAGTAATTGTTAATACGCCACCTTGGATAGGAACATTGTCATATACCGGTGTTGCATCATTATTAACATATTGTTCAAACGCATGAACGCGCATATTATAAATTTTACCTGAAATAAACACCGGTAGTGGAAATTGATTAGATGTTAAATCGACGGTATAATTGGTTCCGTTATTTAACGCTCCGTTGAAAGATGTTGCTCCTTTAACTGTTCCTGTTCCTATGGAATCGGTAACGGTTAATTGCGGAATACTGCGATAGATAAAATCCAAACGTGTGTGAAAAGAAATCGTATCAACTTGTTGAACGGAATGAGTTCCTGCAATATAAATAGTGTCAGTGTATTTTTTGTATTGTGGAATATTTGTCAAGTCTAAATTATTTTGCGTGCCAAAGATTATTCCCGAATTGGAAGCTATTCCCAAATTTTTAATCTGATAAACCAAAGGCAATAAATAAGCTGTATATTCGCCGGTAGCATTATTGGTTGTAACCGGTATTGTTGAACAACCACTCAGTAATGTCGATACAAAAGAAAATTTAGCCTGACCGATATTGTTTTTCGAAAGACCAACACCTGCAAATTTGTTGCCTTCGCGCGTTCCACCAACAACACGACCGACAACTTTTATAAATGTGCTGTCGATAAATTGAATGCCCGAAACCGGTGCTTGAAAATTATAATATCCGCTTGATGGAAAAATACCTGCCGAAAATATATGGCTTGCTTTTCCAACAGAAATCTGGTGTTCTCCAATTGGCACACTTATAGTAAATGTACCATCGGTAGCAGTTGTAACCGGTAAATTGTTCTTTAATACCAAGACGCCATCAATATATAACATTACACCAGCCGATGGACAGGAAGTTCCGGAATAAGTTACTGAACCGGTAACTGTAAACGATGAAATGTCAGAAAAATTTTCGTTGTTGATTGTTGCGGAGCCGTCGCCAATAAAAAGTACCTGACTGGAAGGTGTAAAGGAATGTACGCCAAATACCGGAACAATCTGAAAGTTTTGACCGGCTCCGTTGTAACGAATACCACTGATTGTATAATCGCCGGATGAATTTGTATAACCGGTATATCCCAATTGACTGCTTGTAGGAATAATTGTAGAGAAGGTTGTTCCGCTCATTAAAGTTCCGGTATTAACATAGTATGTACCATTTCGATTGGCGCGGTCAAAAACATAAGGACTTCCTACTCCTTCATCAAAACTGTAACTGGCAATGGTTCCGGGTTCGTTGCCGTTCATAATCCTGATATAATCGCGGGCAATGTCGGCATCGCTTTTTGCAATGTTCGAAATGCGCAGTTCGTCAATTTCGCCTTTAAAATAATTGCTGCCCAAACGTCCGAGATACAAATCGGAATTTGCAAACGATGGATAAATACCAATCTGAATGTTGGGGCGAGTGGATTGTAAAGTCAAATTTCCGGTTGGCGCTGTGTAATTGCCTTTAATGCCTAAACTATTATTTGAACCGGAAGATGAATTAAACGTTGGATACAAACTTGTTCCGGTATTGCCCACGTTAGCTTCAGTCAACACTAATAAGTTGCTGCCAGAATAATTAAATTGCGTAATATTGACTAAATTCCATCCGGTAGTATTAAATTGATTTGTTGCATCGTAAACCAATGTTGCGCCAGAAATCAGATTTGCCCAAGTGTCGGAAGTAAGCGTTGAAGCCGTGGTTGTTTTTAAATATATTTTTAATGGTATTGATGTTGTTGATGTTGGTGTTACGCCGTTTGTTGATGCAATCCAATTGGATGTTGAGCCAGTCAATGCAAAGCTATATAGAAGACCGGTAAAATTATTTTGTGTTTTGTCTGTCAAATAAAATATTGCGCTATTATTACCGCTTGCAACACCTTGATTAAAGTTATAATATGCTACTAATCCTGCTTCTGTTCCGTTAAGTTCTACGTTTTTGCTTGCCTGTATTTGTGCTTGCGTTCGTGCGACATTCCAGACACGCACTTCGTCGATGCTTCCGTTAAAACATCTTGACAATGTGTTGTAATCAATTCCAATTGATAAAAAATCAGAATTGGAAGCTACTGACAGCGGAGTGCCGGTTAAAGCAACAACGTTACCGTTTACATAAAGCGTGCGTGTAGCTCCATTTTTTACAGCCGCAATATGATACCAGTTTCCTGCAGCAACTATGCCATTTGCAGTTGTCATTTCGTCAAAACAAATTGCAGAAGGATCCGGATTTCCAAGTCGCAATAAATAACCATTACTACTGGGCGATTGATACTTGCTGATTATTCCGCCAAGCGCTACCAAAGAACTTGGTTTTATCCAGGCTTCCAATGTGTAATTTGTTGTTAAATCTAATGCGTTGTTATCTGGTATCTGAACATAATTATTGCCATTAAATTCCAGACAATTAGTAACTCCAGCATTTGTAGCATTTACATTCCATTCCAAACCTGCAATAATTCCGTTACTTCCAACTTCGGCATTTGTATATAATGACGCATTTCGTGTGAATCCATTATCTGGTGATAAAGGATAATCTGTGGCTGTTGTTCCAGCGCCAACTGTCAATGTCGTTAATGTTGGTGAAGCACCATAATTAATTGGAGAAGTATAATTTTGCGATGCTTTTAGCTTTCCGTTGACATACAATTTCGCGACTGTACCGTTATAAGTCGCTGCAACGTGTCGCCATTGACTTAAATCGAAAGTGTCCACATTAAACTGAAGCGTCATGTCGCCATTGTTTAATTTAAATACCGGTTGTTTGTTTACTAAATATAATTGATAGGCAGTACTTAAACTTAGCACCGGATTATTCGAACGTATTTCTTCAGGACGAACCCACGCTTCAATTGTAATTGCATTTGTTACTTTAAGTGAATCGGTAACAGGAACGTCAACATAATCATTTACACCATCTAAACTCAAAGATGTTCCGGTTGTGCCAGAAACGCTATTTACCAAAACTGATGCCCCGTTGACAGCTATTCCGCCGGAGTAGTCGATATGTCCGCTAACAATTCCAACAGGGCTGCGAAAACCAATATCGGAAACACTGGACGAATATAAAGTAATTCCATTGCACATACCATAAGCAAGTAATGAATATTGATATAAAGTGCCGGCATCGGTTGTATTATCATTGTAAGTTGTTACTGCGCCTGTGAGTGTTGCCACAACTAAACTATCCTTTGCGCCATATACTTTACGATATATGATAAAACCTGAAATAAGATTGGCTTCATTGTTTGTCCAAATCAATTCAACACGATTGTTATAAAAGCCTTTAGATGTTTTTAATTTGTGTGTGGCATCGAAAACTTTGCTAAGGTCGTTATTAATGACGATGCTTTGTGGTGAACCGCTTGCAACGCCCGATGTGGCGCAAGAATTTTTTGCCAATATTTCGTAAGTATAGTTTATACAATTATTAATACCATTGTCTAAATAAGTTGTAACGCCGGCGTTCAGATTAAATACCGAAGAAGTTCCGCCATAGGGAGTGCGTTGAAGAATAAAACCGGTTTCGTCAGTCGAATTATCGGTCCAGTTGACGCGCACATTTCCGTTTTCATTCGACAATGTCAAACCCGACGGAGCATTGGGCGCCTGTAAAAATTTTCCGGTTGTTGTTGAGCTATAATTGCTTGTTACCCCGCACTGGTCAACAACAGCAACCGAGTATGTATATAAAAAATTCGCTAACGACGGAGTATCAGAAAAAGTCGTATTTGAACCAGTACTTGTTAATGTTTGGTCTGGCGTAAATTTTAAATTTGGGCGAATTGAATAAACAGATAGGTTAGTTGTAGGTGGAGTATTAACACTTGATATGCGAGCGCTCATATTTGATAAGGATGTTCCCAGAAAATTTAGATGATAGCTTCCTCCAGCGCCTCCGCCACCATAGTTAGCTTCACAAAGTACCATTAAATTGTTTCCGGTGTAATTGAAATCTGTAATGTTAATTGTATTCCAACCGGTCGATGAAAATGTATAATTTCCACTATAAACCAATGTCGCGCCGGCAATATAATTTGCCCATGTATCAACAGTTGTTGAATTTGCTGTTGTCGGTTTTAAATAAATTTTGATTGGAATACTTATTGCGCTGGCTGTATAAACATACCATAACATGTTCGAAATAGTTGAACCCGCACCGATTTCTGTTGCTGTATATAAAGCAGCCATTCGAGTATATCCGTAACTTCCATCAAATGGTTCGTTTAAGATATTTTGCCCAGTGCCAAAAGTAGGCGTTTGCCGAAACACATTAAACGAAGTAGCATTGTTTACGCTCGATGAAAAATTCCAGGCAAGATTTACAGAACCATCGCAGTTACTGTTGCTTGCTGTAAGGTTATTTGGCGGTGGTGGATTTGCAATGCTTCTACCTTGCGTTTCGTTGGTAAAGTTACCAGTCATATTAAATGCTGGCAAACCGGTATGTGAATAAATGGTTTGTATTTTATAATTATATGTAACGCCTTTCACGGCAGTATTATCTGTATAATTTCCTGTACCCCAAGATTGTGTAGCAAGGTAAGTATCGTTGCGATAAATTCCGACTGAATAACAAGTAGAACCTGTAAAAGTATGGTTTGTACCGCCATTGTCGGCTACACCATAAGAACCGGTAAAAGATTGCGAAGGTTCGCTCCATGTTAAATTGATGCCATTGCATTGGGTATCGGTAGTTGTAGTTAAATTGTTAACATTGTCTGGAAATGATGGCAAAGTTACCGTTTTATAAATTGTAGCTGGAGTTCCATTCCATTCAAAAGCGAACCGGACATTAATTGTTTGCCCCCACCAACTGTTCAGATTTCCACCTGTAACATAATAGCTAACATAGAAATTATGATCACTGTAATTTGCATCATTCCAAATACGAGTAATACTATAATTTGCATAATTTGAAATATAAAATGTATAATTGTTATCAAAACTACCCCAATCTGCAGTGCCTGTTAGTGCGCCACTTGTGCTACTTGAAGTATTTGTATAAGTTCCTCCAAATTGAAATTCACTTCCATTACCAACTGTAAAATAAATTTTAGCATTGTCCATGTAATCATCAGAGAAAGCATAATAACGCGCGAGAAATTTAAATTCGATTGTCGAATTTGAAATTGTTGCGATGACATTAACGTCATCACTTGTATATGTGTGGCTATCGTAAGCATAAGTTTTATTATTTACAAAAATTGCAATCCATGTAATAATAATGAATAGTAGGAGTCGAAATTTTTTCATAATGTTCGAGTATTAAATTTATAAATATGGTCTGGTAAAAATCAGGTTTTCCAATTAATTACAATTATCAAGTTCTTTGAACAAGACTTTAATAAAAACAACTAATTAAAGATATAAAAGTATTAAATTATAATTTGGGAAAAAACATTTTTACGTTAAAAAATATTTTTTTTTGACAAACAGTTGTTTTGTGTTGACCAGAATTCATATTTTTAAGAATTTTTTTTCGATAAAAATAAAAAAGCCAGGCATTTTAGAAATGCCTGACTTTTTTTTTGAAAATTGATAAAACTATTCTATCAATACTTTTTGAGTAATGACTTTGTTGTTCTCAATTATCTTGACCAAATATATGCCACTTGCAACATTCATATCGACGCGCGTAATATCGCTTGTGATATTTCGGTTTGCAATTACTGTGCCTTGCAAATTATAAATAATTATGTTGCCTCCAATTTTATTACTTAAAACATAAACAGAATGATTATTGCTATAAACCGTCGCAATGACTTCAGGAGTTACTTTATTAACTGCCGTCGGCATACCAAAATGAAGAACAAAGGTTTTATCGGAATTTATTGCTTCGTATTTGAAAGAGTATGCGCCCGTTGAAAGATTTGTAATTGTTCCTGTCGCTAAGTCTTCTAAATAAACAGTAGAAATGTTATTCAGATTTATGTTTGCCAAGTCAATATTAAACATACCTGAAACTCCGGCGCGAAAAAATAAATTAACTGCTTTTGCTTCCGGCAGCGTATTTATTGCTAAGTTATAACCATCTGTTGCGCGGCTGTATAAATGACAAAATTCTGGTTCGGGAACGAATAATTTTTCTCCGTCATACATGTCATCAAAACCGGTGGTAGCGTCATCACGGAATAAAATCATTGTTTCATCACCCGTAACATTATCGCCTGTTGCTTTTAATTTCAAACTATTATCAATAATTTCTGTGTTCTTCATATAATTAACTGCTGATGCATGAACCTTCACAGCATTTGTTGCAGTTAATACGGCTCCGGAATTTGTTGGACGAACGCAAAAACCCTGCATTGCAGGCAAATACCTTTGTCCACCATTGGTGGCTGCTCCGGTTGCAGCGCTATAAGTTGCAAATTGCGAATTCGTAATACGGTAAGAAATTATTGGACTAATATTTTTGGTTGTGCTAAGATTATACATAGCATACCAATCTATCGCCGATGTAAATGGATTACCTCCATTATCTGTAACACTTGCAACATTGTACAACAAGCCATTGTAAAAATCAAAGCTTCCACTTTTCGGAAGTCCTTTAAATGTCAATGTTACTGGTACTGCATAAGAGACACTGTAACCTTTACCTTGCGTTAATGCTCCAACATAGTTTCCTGTTGCCGGATTCCACAATCCGGTTGATGCGATATAACTTTTAACAGTTGGTAACCCGGTAAAGACAGAAGTCGTTGCATTGGCTACCGGAGCAGACATATAATGCGTTGTATTACCTGAAAGCCATAACTGAACACTGACGTTGCCTGTAACATTTCCGCTTATAATTAGCGAACCTGTTGGTGCTGTTCCAGCCGCTGATTTAAGTAAAACAGTGCCATTGTTTATAAAATCAGCATTTACAGTTACATAATATCCTGCATCGATTTCCAGATTATAACCTGCTTGTAATGTAAGCGTCTTGCATATAATATTTGGTAATACACCGACAACATAGCTACCAGCCAACGTCGCATTGACAGCAGCATCTGGTGCGCCATTGTCCCAAACAGTTCCGTTCCAAGTGGTTAAACTTTTCCGAACAGAAAATGTCCCATTTACTATATTAAAGGTATAATTTGCGGCTGCTAAATTGCCTTGAGTCGCAATAATCGGGTAAAGTCCATAGGGTGATGACTGAACTACTGATGTAGTCAAAATTGGTGCGCCCGTAATTACGGTCGGCAAGTCGCCATTAATCAAACCACTAAAATGATATGTTAATGGAGGTACCGGATCAAGATAAATTTTGCTAACATTATCGGCAATAACATTCAACACAGCTTTTGTAACATTTATCGATACACTGGCTGTTGCAGTTGTATAATTTGTTCCATTAGTTGGTGTGAATGTTACAGACAATGTTTGTGCAGCTCCTGTGTTTAAAACAGTCCCAATACCCGGCGAGTAAACAAAACTTCCTGCAACAGATGTAGCATTGAGTTGTGTTGAACTTAATGCAGTACCATAAGTTATATTGGCTGGATTTGACCAATTTATTACCGGTGTCGCTTTCAGAACATTTATTGTTGAAGTTGCAGTTACTGTATTGTAATTATTTAAATTAGTTGGCGTAAATGTAACAGACAATCTTTGACCGGTACCACTATTCAACACTGCACCTAAATTGGGTGAATACGTAAAAGTACCCGGCACGCTTGCGGTTGCATTCAATTGCGTTGCGCTTAATGCAGTTCCATAAACAATATTTGCCGGATTTGCCCACGTAATTGTTGGATTAGCTTTCAATACATTTATTGCAGCTGTAACTGTAATCGATTTATAGTCTAACGCATCAGTTGGAGTAAAAGTAGCTGATAATGTTTGACCGCTGCCGGCATTAAGCACTGTTGCTAATGGAGGAGTATAAACAAAAATTCCGGGAACAGATGATGTTGCATTCAATTGTGTTGCGCTTAATGCTGTTCCATAAATAATATTTGCCGGATTTGACCATGTAGCTGTAGGTGTAGCTTTTGCAACATTTAGCAAAACACTTGCAGTTGCTGTGTTATAATCAACAACATCAGTAGGCGTAAATGTTACCGATAAAGTTTGTATGCCAGCAGTCAGTAAAGTGTTCAATGCAGGAGAATATACAAATGAACCGGGTTTCGAAGCAGTAGCATTTAATTGTGTTGAGCTGATTAATGTACCGTAAACAATATCTGCCGGATTTGACCAGTTGATAGTCGGAGTTGCTTTCAAAACAGTTATCAAAACAGTTGCGGTAGTGGTTTTGTAATCTGTACTATTGTTTGGACTGAACGTTACTGTCAATGTTTGACCTACTCCGGCGTTTAATATTGTACCAAAGTTAGGCGAATAAACAAAACTACCCGGTATAGATGTAGCATTGAGTTGCGTTGCACTTAATGCTGTACCATAAGTAATATTTGCAGGATTAGACCAATTTATTACCGGAGTGGCTTTTGCTACCTTTATAGTTACGCTGGCAGTTACTGTGTTGTAATTAACAGCATCGGAAGGCGTAAATACAACTGACAAAGTTTGACTTGTAGCGACGTTCAACACAGTACCTAAACCGGGCGTATAAACAAAGGTACCCGGCACATTTGCAGTTGCATTAAGTTGTGTTGCACTTAATGCAGTACCATAAGTAATATTTGCAGGATTTGCCCATGTAATTATTGGCGTAGCTTTCAACACATTTATTGTAGCAGTCGCAGTAATGGATTTGTAGTTTACTGCATCAGTCGGAGTAAAAGTAGCAGATAGCGTCTGACCGTTACCGGTGTTCAATATTGTTGTCAATGGTGGTGAATATACAAACGTTCCCGGCACATTTGCTGTGGCATTCAATTGCGTTGCACTTAAAGCAGTGCCGTAAAAAATGTTCGCGGGATTTGCCCATGTTACAACCGGTGTGGCTTGCTTAACATTTATCAAAACAGCTCCGGTAATTACTTTGTAGTTTATTGCATCTGTTGGTGTAAAAGTAACTGATAATGTTTGCCCGTTGCCTGCATTCATTACTGTTGTCAATGGCGGTGAATATACAAACGTACCCGGCACATTTGCGGTTGCATTAAGTTGCGTTGCACTTAATGCAGTACCAAATACAATATCTGCAGGATTTGTCCATGTAATTGTTGGAGTTGCTTGCAACACATTTATTACAGCAGTAACTGTAGTTATTTTGTAGTTTACGGCGTCAGTTGGTGTAAAAATAACTGATAATGTTTGATTGTTACCAGCGTTCAGTATTGTTGTCAATGGTGGTGAATATACAAACGTACCCGGTACGTTTGCGGTTGCATTAAGTTGTGTTGCACTTAATGCAGTGCCATATACAATATCCGCAGGGTTTGCCCAAGTTATTGTTGGCGTAGCTTTCAACACATTTAATGTAGCAATTGCAGTAGTTGTTTTATAATTTACTGCATCGGTCGGTGTAAAAGAGACAGATAATGTTTGAGCATTACCGGCGTTCAATACTGTTGTCAATGATGGTGTATAAACAAACATGCCCGGTACATTTGCGGTTGCATTCAATTGCGTCGCACTTAATGCAGTTCCATAATTAATGTCAGCAGGATTTGCCCAAGTTATTGTTGGCGTAGCTTTCAACACATTTAATGCAGCAGTTACAATAGTTGTTTTGTAGTTAACGGCATCAGTAGGTGTAAAAGTAACAGTTAATGTTTCACCATTACCAGCGTTCAGTATTGTTGTCAATGGTGGTGAATATACAAACATGCCCGGTACATTTGCAGTTGCATTCAATTGAGTTGCACTTAATGCAGTACCGTAAACAATGTCAGCAGGATTTGCCCATGTTAAAACTGGTGTTGCTTGTTTAACGTTAATTAAAGCAGTTCCTGTAGTTGTTTTATAGTTAATAGCATCAGTCGGCGTAAAGGTGACAGATATTGTTTGACCGTTGCCAGCGTTTAAAATCGTTGTCAATGGAGGTGAATAAACAAATGTGCCCGGCACATTTGCGGTTGCATTCAATTGCGTCGCACTTAATGCAGTTCCATAATTAATGTCAGCAGGATTTGTCCATGTTATAACAGGAGTCGCTTGCGTAACGTTAATCGAAGCGGTTACACTTGTATTGTTGTAATTTGATGTGTTTGTCGGGGTAAACGCTACTGACAATGTCTGATTCTGACCAGCATTTAATACAATACCGGTAGCAGGGGTATAAACAAAAGTTCCTGGTGTAGTTGATGTGGCTGCAAGCTGTGTTGCGCTTAAAGCTGTTCCATAAACAATATCAACCGGATTTGTCCAACTGATTGTTGGTGTCGCTTTGGTAACATTTATTAAAACGCTTGCCGTTGCGGTTGTGTACATCGATGAATTTGTTGGCGTAAATGATACCGACAATGTTTGACCTGCGCCTGCATTTAATACAGTACCTAATGGGGGCGTATAAACAAATGTTCCGGCAACCGAAGTAGCGTTGAGTTGCGTTGCGCTTAAAGCAGTACCGTAAACAATATCTATAGGTGTGGACCAATTTATAACAGGTGGAAATTGCGTTACATTTACTGTTGCGGTGGCTGTTACTGCGGCATAATTAATAGCATCGGTTGGTGTAAATGTTACGGATAAAGTATTTGCACCGCCGTTTAATGATGCACCTGTATTTGGCGAATATACAAAAGTACCCGGCACATTTGCGGTAGCATTCAATTGTGTAGCACTTAGCGTGGTACCAAATGCAACATCCGACGGATTTGCCCAGGTAATTACTGGATTTGCCTTTTTTACATTTATAAGTATGCTATCGAAAACAATTCTGTAATGAAATGTATCGGTAGGCGTAAAAGTAGAGTGGATATAATGAATACCGACGGTCAAGTATTTTCCCATATCTGCCAAGTTATTAAACGTTCCGGGTACATTTGCTGTTTGACCGACAAATTGTGTCGCATCAATAGGCTGCAAATAATAAATTGGAGTTGTAGCTGTCCAAGTAATTAAAGGTTTTCCTTTAAGTAAAACCTGGACGCCAGTTCCCGGGGTTGGTTGGGCATAAGCATTAACTGATATAAATATTTGTGCAATAATTAGTATTGCTACAAATTGCGAAGCTATATTTTTCATATTCTGTATTTTATTTTTCATTTTCGAATATTGTCAAATTAATTATTCAAATAGACTTTAGTTGTCGTAATCTTTTTGCTGTTGACCATCTTGACGATATAGCAACCTGCATTTTTAGCGACTACAAATTTCGAAAGTCCAACTGTATTAACAAGAGAGCTGAAAACTTCTCTGCCTAACAGATCATAAACATGCACTTCGCCAAGCGATTGTTCGCATGGAACAGATATGTAAATGTTTTTATTCGACGAGAAAATATTCACATCGCCTGCACAATCGTTATTGTTGATTTGATTGACTTGCGATGCTGCGTTTTTCAAAACAATTTCAAAACGGCTTGGATCGTCATTCACGCTATAACTAAAATCGTAGCTCGACATTTTTTTCATGTCAAAAGTTTTATTTAGCGCATTATCGATAAATACGACATTGAACTTGGATGATATAGTAAATTGTGTGAGTGCGATATTATAAATGCCAGTCGTTCCTGCCTTGAAATTAACCGGAATTATTTTTTCGTTTGACGTCATAGGTAATACATTTATTGCCATTTCGTTTTTGTTGACATCCAACGAATAAAGTTGTGGAACAAATTTTTGTTTCATGTCAGTAAAGTCAACAAATCGTTTAACAGCATCAAATCGTCCGTCGAATCCGTCGGTTGCAGATTGGTCAATTTTAACGAGCATTTCGTCGCTAAAATTATTGCCGGTAGCTTTTAGCAAAATCATATCAGGATTGACATCCGACTTGAAAAATGGTTGTCGTGCGTGAGTCCGAACAGAATTATCCAGGATTAACGATCCGGGCGCTGATGTAAGTTTTACAAAAAATCCCTGCAATGGTGGCACTATGTTAGAGCCTCCATTTAATCCCGGACTGCCCGGTGTATAATACGTATAATTCGAAATTAATGGATCCCAGCAATAAATTGCTGATCCGATATTCGTTGTTTTACCACGATTGTAAATCGAGTCCCAATCTATTGATGACGGATAGGGATTGCCCAATAAGTGCCAGCCGTCGTATTGCGGGTTAGCTAAAGGTGTTGATATATTATAAGTCAAATTATTCATAGACAACGTACCTGTGTTAACATATCCCGGAATATGCAATAGGGTGTCGTTTTGCTTGTATAATATTGCATAACCACGCATAATTTGTAATGTATCAAAATAATCAAGACTCATCCAATTGTGCGAAGGCTCATCATACTTGTCAAAGTAAGTTCCCAAATATGGCGAAATATCGCTATGCTGCATTGGTGATGAAATATAATGCCAATATTTTTTGGTAATCAACAAATTTGCAACAACTAATGCATTAATTGAATCGTGGTCGTTATAATCGATAATTGAAGTATTTGGATCGAGTGTTATTACTCCGGTGGTTAAACTTTGCTTGCTGGTTTCGGGTTCAACTGTTATACTCGAACCTTTGTTCAGCGTAACACTTGAACCACTACCAACATTAATATTTCGTGTATTGTCTGCTGATGCTTTAGTTTTAGGTTTGTTAATAACAATTTTCGCACTGTCAAGCAAAATATTCATGCTGTCGCCAAAAAAGATATTTCCATTTCCTGATAACCAGATTTTACTGGTTTCGGGTTCGACGGTAATGCTCGAGCCTTTGCCCATTGTTAGAGAAGAGTTGCTGCTAAATGTAACATTACCTGTTGTAGTACTGCCTTTGCTGGTCTCAGGCTCGACAGTAATGCTTGAACCTTTGCCCATTGTAACGGAACCTCCTGCTCCAATATTTACATTACCTGTTCCGGGAGCTGTACCTTTGCTGGTTTCCGGTTCGACTGTTATGCTTGAACCTGTGCTCAATGTCAGTTTACCTGCGCTGGTCTTGCTTGTTTCGGGTTCGACAGTTATGCTCGATGTTTTGAAATTTGGTGCTGAACCTTTTGTCATTAAAGTTGAGTCGATGGTTAAAGAAGTACCGGGCAATATTTGGATATTTGTTATTGTTATCGGATACAATAATTGTAGTGTAACGTTTGCTCCACCAACAACAATCAAATGTTCGCAACCAGTAGAAGGATCGTTAGCTACTAAAGTTTTTGTTTGCGGTAAAATTACAACCGAATCATTGGGTGTAGGAATACCATGTGGGAACCAATCAATTAGATCGCTCCAATGAGTTATACCGCCTCCACCGTCCTGCGACTGATAGAACACCCCACGTGCAATATCGACCTGAGCAGAAAATATACCACAGTTTGTTGTAATTTGCCATTGGAAATAGTTGCTTCCAAAACCGAAACCATGTGCCCAAGTATTATATAATGTATCGCTAACAATAGTTGCAACGCCACTTATCAATGTCCATTTTCCTGTACCAACAGGCGATTGAAGTCCTTGAAGCTGATAAACACCAGCTGTATCTGTTAAATCTTGTAAAAACATTTTGTAATTATTTCCGGCATACATTGTATCGAGTTGCTCGTTGCGATAATTGACAGTATCACTGTGTACACATCCGGGTGAATTTGCAGAAGAAGCGCTCCAGACAAATAAATTATTTCCCATTGCAAGATTTGTTACAGGCGAATTGGGATTATACATATCTGCTATTATTGCTGTTGGATATCCCTTAGAACCTTTTGCGGTTTCAGCCCCAACAATCGACCATACTCCAATTGTATTCGGTATTGTAAGAGGATCGGCGTCTAAAATCGAATAGTTTGTGCATAACATCGCATCAACTAATGGTTTAAATGGGACTTTATTGTTGGTTATCATTATTGAATCGGCAGCAAAGCAAGTTGGACGTGTAACTGTCCATTTAACAGTATTGACACCAAACGGAATATTACTGATAAAAGCATTATAGTTTGCTGTATTATCAAATGTTACATTGGTATTAGCTGACCACACTCCAGATGTTTGATTTCCACTACCGTTATAAAGCGGTTTACTGGCAGCAAGTGTAAATGTATCCTGACATAATGTTTCATCGATACCTGCATTTACTTTCAATTTATTGCCTGCAAATTCGTAAACGCCTAAATCGATTATTGAAACTGTACCTCCGGTATAGATATTCGGGTTGCCATCGAAATCGGTTGTTGGCAAAAGACCTTCATATCCTGTATTATCACCAGTATTGACCGCAGGAGAACATTCGGTTAAATGGAAATCGCTGCTGCTTTCATTTAGAAAATGCAGATCACCGTTATATATATTATTAATCTCAGTCGAAGGCTGGTTTCCATTGTATCCCGAATATAAATAATTATTAACTAAACTATAATCGTAATAACTTGTGATATCGTCGAAATAAGTACCTTCTCCATTTGTTACATTTTTATCGAAGATATTATTTTGTATCAAATTCATTCCACCATTACCAATATATATTCCTCCGCCACCATAACTATCGCTGTTGGCATAGAATGTATTGTTAAAAATGTTTGAATTAGTAGAAGATAAATACAATCCGCCACCACCGCCTGCAGTATTATTAAGTGCTACAATGTTATAACTAAATAATTGAATATTGCCATCTAAATTACAGGCACCTCCGTTAGTACCGGCACTATTATTTCTAAAAATATTTTTATTTATTTCGTTTGCATCACTCGTATAAATAGCGCCTCCATAGCCGCCGCCATATTTTGTTCCTGCTCCTTTTGTCTTGCCGCCTTTTCCACCGCCACCGGTATAAATAGCGCTATTTCCATCGAAGATATTATTATCGACGTAAAATGAATACGGAGATGTATTGTAAATTGCTCCACCATTTCCAGCTTGATTGTTTTTAAATATATTATTATCAATCGTTGCATCCGAATAATTTAAATAAACAGATCCTCCATTGCCTAATGTTGTGTTAGTAATAAATGTGCTGTTGGTTAAATTTACTCCGCCATTATTTACATAAATAGCACCTCCACCTTGATCGTCAGAATAACAATTGGTAAATGTGCTATGATCTATGTCAATATAAACTCCGTCAGAATATATTGCTCCGCCGTTTCCGGAGAAAGTTCTTGCTCCCCCACTTTCCGAATACGCTGAATTTCCATTGACAAAATTACAGTATGTGAAAATTGGACCAGTTTTGTTTGGTTTACCTTTTCCTTTGTAGCCGCCGCCCAGGTAAATTCCCTGAAAATTGTCAGCAGTTCCAGTGAATGTAATTAAGCCGTCTGATGTACCGTTTGCATAGATTTGTCCGGATTGGCAATTGATGTACGATTGATTCAAAAATTGTATAGTTGTACCCTGCATAATTGTAAGAGCAGCATTGATGGTTATCGGACATACAATGATTATTTTTGGTGCATTAAACGTAACATCTGAATTATATGTTCCGCAATAAACCTGTCCCATGTCAATAACATCAAAGCGCGAATTTGCGCCAATGCCATCAGTTAAGCTTACGGCACGAACACGGTAATAATATAAACCGGTCGGTACATTTACTGTGTATGAAGTTACATTTCCAACATCAACGTTGTTATATCCGGCAACCATATTTGTAAACAGGCTATCGGTTGCAACGTCAATAGAAAATTTGTCAAAATTTGTTATTTGTGGTGGAGTCCAAGCGAAAGAAAAACTCGATTGCTGAGCGTCTGTTATTACTAAATTTGTTGGAACTACCATTGCCATGCTTTCTACCCAACATCCGGGAATATTTGAACCATTTACAAATCCGTTGTTTGTTGGGTTGATTAAATCCGGTAAATTTGTACCAGACGTCTGGTCAAAATTGTAATATGACACTAAACCTTTGCTGTTTGCCGGAACAACATTGTACATTTGATTTCGGATTGTTCCATAAGACAAGGCTGTATTCCAAATACGAACTTCATCGATTAGACCAGAATAATAATTTGTTGCGGCACCGCCGTCGGGGTAACCCATACCTGTCCAATTAGATGTAGTTAAAAGTGTAAATGTGCCGTTTTGTGTTGATGCGGGATTGGTATCGATATTGCCATCAACCAAAAGATTGACGTTGCTTGTTGTAGTATTTTGAATGACTGCAATATGATGCCAATTGCCGTCGTTTATTACAGTCAAACCGTTGATTGTACCATTGCTGAAATTGGAGTAAGTTAGTATTCCGTTTGCATCGATATATATACTATTAGTTGAGAACACAGATGAACTGTTTGCTCCAAATTCGGTGTAAATTGATTCAGAAGTTCCAGTGGTTTTTATCCATGCTTCAAAAGTAAAACTATTGCCAAAGTCATAAGGTATTACGTATTCATTTACAAAATTGTCAGTACCATTAAAACTAAGGGCATTGGAAACTGGTTGGTATATAGTTACATTGTTAATAAATACATCGGGACCAAATCCTGATATTCCGTTGAACCGAATTTGTACTGATGAGTAACCTGCATAAGGTTTCAAATTTATTGTTGACGTAACATAACTGCCGGGCGTCTCATCTAATGCGCCATCTTTAGAATTGAAATTGTTTTGATTTCTTTTCTCGAGTAGCGTCCAATTTATTCCATCGGTACTGATTTCAACATCCAATTCGTCGTCAGGATATCCTGGGTCATATAAATGCGACCAGTTATACGTTAGAGTCGGGCTTGTCAAATTAGAGAAATCGAAAACCGGTGTTTTCATAAGTGCATTATTCGGTTCCTGATTATTCCAGAAATCGGCATAAGCTGCATTGTTTGTATATTGTATCCAACTAAATGTACCACCGCTCAAATCCCAATTGGCTGGCGGCCATGCTGTAAAATTCTGCGTATATGGGAATGTATTTATTGGGCTTGTGGTCGTAACAGTTATTATATTGCTATAATCACTTGCGCCTGTTTCATTAACCGCTGTAATTCTATAATAATATGTAGTTGCCGGATTTAATCCATTGGGGCTAGCGTATAAATAAGAAATTTGTGTTACATTATAAACAATATTATTAAAATCAATATCGGTTGCAACATCTATTGAATAAGTTGCTGCATCGGTAGAATAATTCCAATTAGCAGTGAAACCGGTTGTGAAAATATTTGTTGCATCGTTTGCAACGGGTGCTTGTGGTATTGGTGGTGGTGCAGAAGTCATGACACTGACTGTATTGCTATAATTACCGGCTCCTCCTACGTTGACCCCTGTAACCCTGTAATAATACAGTGTAGATGGACTTAATCCTGTAATGTCAAAATATGTATTGGTGATTCCGGTATATGAATTTAAATTTTGTGTAAAGGCTTCGTCAGTTGCTACATCAATTGTGTAGGTTGATGCGTCAAAAAGAGAATTCCAACTTACAGTGAAATCCATGTCTGTAACATTTGTAACTGTTGTTGTTGGTGCATTAGGAGTTGTTAATGTCATTGCTTCAGAAGTTACCCAATTCGAAACTGTTCCATTCAATCCAAAACCGTATAAAGTACCGTTATTGCCATTGGTTGTTACATCGGGTAACATTGTAGTAGCTATATTATAACCACCGGCGATTCCCTGGTCAAAATTATAATATGCAACCAGACCTGCTTCGTTGCCGACAAGCGGCGTTAGCATGTTTGCTTGTATATCGGCTTGCGTGCGGGCAACATTCCAGATGCGAACTTCGTCTATCATACCGTTAAAAAAACGAGCATTGTTATAAGGGCTTGCACCAATAAATAATGATGGGTTTGCATTAGATAAAGGAGTTGTTGTAGTAACAGTATTTTGTAAATTACCGTCTATATATATTTTCATTGTACTTCCATCGAAAACGCCAGCCACATGAATCCATTCTCCGGTAACCATGATTGGGTTTGAAATTACTTCGGGCCAACTAACATTTCCGTCACCTCTTGCAAAGCTTAATGCTCCACCACCACCGCAACGTAGGACATAACCAGTATTCGCATCATTAAAAGGTGCATCGGAACCAACAATTGTTCCATCCCAATAACTTGTTCCCCACGCAGTAGCATTAATCCATGCTTCGACGGTTACATTGTTAGTGCCCAAATTGGGGTTGTTAACAGAAACGTAGTCATTAGCGCCACTAAATGCTAAAGCATTCCCCGGAGGAGTCATTGATGTTTGTACAGTAATAGAATTACTACTTGCACTTGTCCCTTGTCCATTGTAAGCTCTTACCTGATAATAATATGTATTGGTTGGATCTAAACCCGTTACATTGTATTTAGTAACATTGCCTACATCTAAATTAATGTATCCTGAAGTCATACTTGTAAAGCCTGCATCGGTTGCTACATCTAAATAATATCCGCTTGCACCTATAGCTGCATTCCAATTGGCAGTAAACCCTGAAGCAGAAATATATGTTGCTGCTGCGGCAACCGGTGGAAGTGGTGTTGGAAATTGACCCATATATACAACTGCTCCGTTTGAGGGATCAAGTGTAACTAAATCTTCTAATCCGTCGTAATTGAAATCACCAACCGCTAAAGATTTTGGAGTAAAGCCTAAGTTTATAGCATTGCCAAGTGTAAATCCACCTGTTCCGTCGCCTAAAAGAAATTCAATGCTATTAGTAGAACAAACTGCAACATCAAGATTTCCGTCGCCATTAAAGTCACCAACCACCATTTCATTGACTGTTTTTCCAAAATTAATTGAACTTGACTGTGTAAAAACACCAGTACCATCTCCGGTATAAACTTTAACAAAAGTGCCGGTAGCCGTATTTCCAGAAACTACATAATCAAGGTTGCCGTCTTTATTGAAATCGCCAACTACAGTAAAATTGCGTCCACCACCAAAGTTTGTAAAGAGATTAAAAAGACCGGTTCCATCTCCGTATTGAATTGAAGATGTTTGGCTGGTATAGTCAGCTGTTGTAAAATCCAGATTGTTGTCATTGTTAAAATCTCCAATTGCTACAGATTTTGGAAGACTCCCAACTGTAAAATTTGATGCGTTGCTGAAATTGCCAGTGCCGTCGCCGAATAAAATTGAAACGTTATTGCTTCCTGAATTTACTACGGCAAGGTCTGCAATATTGTCATTATTAAAATCGCCAATCTGTATTTGTACTGGATTAGTTCCAACGGTTAATTCAGTAGTTCCGGAAAAATTTCCAGCGCCGTCACCAAGTCTGATGGAAACAGTACCAATATCATAATTGGCAAAGGCGATGTCTTCATTACCATCGCCATTAAAATCGCCAACTGCTACAGCCGAAGGTTGTGATGCGTTTAATACGGTTGTTCCGCTAAAACCACCAGCGCCGTCTCCAAACTTAATGGAAACATTATTGCTTCCTGAATTTGTAATTACCAAATCCTGATGCGCATCATTATTAAAATCGCCAACTGCAACACTCGATGGAGTAGTGCCGACGCTCACCTGATTTGGTGTGGTATATATAGTCGGATATGGATTGGTAACTGTCAGGTTAAATGTTTTTACAACATTTCCTTGTAATGAAAAGGCTGTAACTGTAAATAAATATGTACCTGCCGGTCTTGGATTTTCTATAATAACATAACCGTTTGCCGGATTAACAGCAATTGTTCCACCAAAACCGTTTGATGCTTTTGCCGTCATCGAAACTGCATTTGTGGGTGCAGGATTAGAAATAACAGCTATGCTTCCACCAGTCATTACTGAAGCATCGGCGTAATTACCCAAAGTAGCTGCAGCTGGCATTGCACCTGAAGCTACCCAGTTAGATGTTGTTCCTGTCAAATTAAAATTATATAAAGTTCCGTTGTTAGCATTCGATGTTATATCGGTTAATGTATTTACACCTGTATTCGTTCCGTCTGCCACGCCTTCATCGAAATTATAATACGCAACTAAACCCGTTTCTGTTCCGGCAAGTGGTGTAAACATCGTTGACTGAATATCTGCTTGTGTACGGGCTACATTCCAGATACGAACTTCATCCATTTTGCCACTAAAATATTCACCCGGTGCATCACTTCTGGTACCAATGGTCAAATTTCCGGTACCTGAACTAATGGTTGTCGATCCATAATTTACTGAATTTTTTAGAATTCCGTTTTCATAAATAAATAAGCTTGTTCCATCAAAAACTGCTGCACAGTGAACCCAGGTATTTGTAAGAATTTTTGTAGGAGAAACGACCACTATACTTGTTCCGTTATAAATTACAAAATATAATTCCTGCGAAACTATTTGCAGCGCATATTGATAACCGTTTGCCCATTTGTGTGCAATAATCTGATCATTTTGGCTGTTGGTATTTACCCAAGCCTCGATAGTTAAAGCATTTGTTGGATTTAATGATGCATTATTTGGTATAGAAATGTAATCTTTAACACCATCAAAACTAAGTGCATTGCCCGGTGGTGTCATTGGTGTAGTAAAAGATTGCACTTCGCCATAACTTGCGCCCTGTGCATTGATTGCATAAGTTCTATAATAATAAGTTGTGTTTGGAGACATTCCGGATATTGTTGATAAAATAGTCCCGGGAAAAACATCGCCAGTCATAAACGACTTTCCTGTATTTTGAAATGTTGGACAATCGGCGTTATGTAAAAGAAAACCATAGTCGGTTATACTTGAACCGCCTATTGCTATAATATTTCCAACTAAAACGACAGTTGAAGGCGTAACCATAGTTCCAGAAACCGTTGAAACAATTGGTGCTGCATCGTTACCGGTTGCAACCCAGTTTGAAGTTGAACCGTTTAATGTAAAATTATGTAATGTTCCATTATTACAATTTCCTGTATAATCTATTACTTGGTTTGGTAAACCGGTATTATCGCCACCTGCTATGCCCTGGTCGAAACGGTAATAAGCAAGTAAGCCTGTTTGTGGCATTGTAAGATAATTTGACATATTGGCTTGAATATCTGCTTGCGAACGGGCAACATTCCAAATGCGGACTTCGTCAATTTTTCCTTGAAATGAATATCCTCCATATTCGGTACTTATGGCTCCATTAATCCATAAATTACCAATGACCATAGTACTGGTTTGAGCTAAATTATTAAATGTTCCGTTTATGTCCAAAACTCCGTCAATATAAAGCGAAACCGTATTACCACTGCGGGTAGCAGCAACATGATGCCAGTTACCATCGTTTACTGAAGCGTTTGAACTAATAACTTCCCATGCACTACCATCGAAGATACCATATTCGAGTTTTCCAAATCCCACTCTAAATTGAATCGATTTTAAATCACCGGCATTTCCAAATCCTAAAATTGTTACTTGCTGGTTTGGCGATGTTGTGTTGATTAATGCTTCGAGCGTATAATTATTATTGGCAGGAAGAACAGGGGCTGGATTTACAAAAACATAATCGTCAACACCGTCAAATGCTAAAGCATTTCCCTTTGGATTTATTAAAGTCATAGCTCCAGATGTAACCCAGTTTGATGTTGAACCTGTCAAAGCAAAATTGACTAATGTTCCGTTATTGTTGTTTCCGGTTATATCATTTAATGTAGTTAGTCCGGTATTTGTGCCACCGGCAGTGCCTTCATCAAAATTGTAGTAAGCTACTAAACCGGCTTCGTTACCAACTAATGGGGCGCTCATAGTTGATTGTATATCTGCTTGCGAGCGCGCCACATTCCAAAAACGTAGTTCGTCTATAGTTCCATTGAAATATCTTACTGTATTTAGGCTATATCCAATGGCTAAAGCTTTATCATAAGCATAGGGTGCGTGACCAACACTTGCAACATCTAAAACACCATTCAAATAGAGTGACTGTGTACCGGAAGCTAAATCAAAAGTAAATGCTATATGATACCAAGTATTGGTATTCAATACAGTTGTTCCCTCTGTATCATCCCCCCAAAATCCCAAGAATAAATGTGAATTTCTAATAGAAACTTGGAACGAATAATTCCATTCCAATGGACATCCAATAATTGGAATTTCATTAGAAAAATCGGAACCATTTATCCAGGCTTCAATCGTAAAACTATTATTTTGTAACGACAATTGTGCGGTACCCGGTATGTTGACTTGGTTACTGATTCCATCAAAATTCAAGGCATTTCCCGCTTGTGCCCACACTCCGCTACTCAAACAAATCAATATGACTGCGAATAGCATATTTAAAATAAATTGTTTATAGTGTTTCATTTTTTAATAATTTATTATTAATAATTTAAATTTATCAACTAAATTTTAATTTCTTAAATTTAATATCATTTTAAATCAAACTCCGGATAGAGAAACTTTTGTATTCCATAACAATAAGAAAACAGCTTACTGATTAGTATTTTTGCAATAAAAAATATTCTCTTAAAAAAACACCAAAATTCAAGATTTAGAAAACGATTTGATAAGCGATAAATTCATCAAATTTATTTCCAAATATACAAACAAATAATTTGATTTGACCAAATTTGATTTCTTTTTTTGCCAAGTTATTTTCATGGTTTTATAAAATATTAATTATTCATCAAATAATAAAAGACATATAGGTGTTTTTAAATTATGGACAAAATTTAAAAAATTTGCATAATTATTTTTTATTTTCAATTTGAAATTAAAATAATTGTCGAATACTTGCTTATATATTGTTTTAGAATTATTTTTGTATTGAAATTGCATGAATATTTGAATTTATTTAGAATGATAAACTTCGTTTTTATTTACTAAAAAAAATGGTGGAACAAATTGTTGTTGATAAACAAATAGTTTATTGCCCAAATTGCGAAACTGAAATATTGATTTCGGCTGACGATAGAGAAATAGATACTTTTGTTTGCCCAAGTTGTGGAATGGTGAAATTTGAAGAACAAAAGAGTAATCTGCGCAATTTTTTTTCGAGCGACCAGAAATTTAATTTTGCTGCGTTTTTAATTACGCCAATCTGGCTAATTTTTCATGGCAAAGCGTGGATTGGAGTATCGTTATTTATTTTCAATGTGGTTGCGGTAATTCTGGCAATCATAGGTTTTTGGGAGACGTTTCTAATTCAACTATTGGTAGCGCTATATTTTGGCGCAGTTGGCAACGACATTGCATATATTTATCACAATTGCCAGACTGACGACGATTTATATTTATCCCAACGTCCTTGGAAAATCGGCGCATGGTTGGTTTTTGTAATTTTATTAACCTGTTTTGCAATTATTTGGTTGCAATTGGGAATGCAACATCTTCCAAAACTTGTTTAGAATCACAAATACTTGTCGAAATCAAATTCTTCTAAATTAGTTTTTAAGGCAACCATTTTAATTGCTGTAATTGCCGCTTCATCGCCTTTGTTGCCATGTTTGCCACCTGCGCGGTCGAGCGCCTGTTGCTGATTGCTTGGTGTAAGTACACCAAAAATAAACGGTTTATTGTATTTAATATTCAGATTGGTCAGTCCTTGCGAAACACCATGACAAATAAAATCAAAATGTCGCGTCTCGCCCTGAATAACACAACCAAGCGCTATGATGGCTTTAATACCGGTGCTTTCTGCTAAAAGTTGAGCGCCCAAAGTAAGTTCAAAACTACCCGGAACAAAATGAACAGAAATATTTTCGTCTTTCGCTCCATGTTTTTTTAGTGTTTTCAAGCAACCATCGAGCAATGCTTGTGTAACTTCAATATTCCACTCCGAAACAACAATGCCGAAACTCATATCGCTTGCATCGGGGACGGAATGAAAATTATAATCTGATAAATTTTTAAATATAGAAGCCATTTTTAAAATTGATTTTATTTATTAATTAATGACAATAATCGTTTAACCAAAAATCCGTTTCAGAATATTTTTTGGTTTTGTTGATTTATTATTGTTGACAAAATCGGTATTTATTTGCTCTAAAGAATTTGTGTTAAGTAATTGCCAAACTTTGCTCCAACCCGGAAATCCTTCCAAATTCCGGTCGTCAATAAAAACGTCGGCGTGAATTTTACGACTTGTGTTATCGTCAAGTATTTCTTCGGGATAACTTTTATTGACAGCATAAAATTCAATTCCGTTTTTTCGACAAAACTCAACAGCTTCGTTTAATTCGTTGCCGGCACGAAAAGTCCAGAGTATTAACAAATGACCTTGCTTCTGCAATTCTTTTAAAGTGGCAAAAGCAAAAAGCAATTCTTTGCCAATTGCAGGATATTTATGCTCGACGATTGTTCCGTCGAAGTCAACAGCAATAATCATGGTTTGTTAATTATGACGTTTGAATAAATTGTTTTGCAAAAATACAAAAAATAAAATTCGATGCAATTGATTTTTATTATCAAAAATAAAATTCGGCAAAAGATGGTTCGTTTTTTGCGCAAATGATTTGAAAAATTTTAAATTTATGAAACCTTTTATTCTGATTATTTGTTTAAATATTTTGACAGTCGCAGCGTTTGCTCAAAAACAGAAAGTTAGACCATTTAACACAAGAGGCAAAGATACGGTAACCTTGGCAAATGGTTTAAAATACATTATTTGCCAAAAAGGTACCGGCAAACAAGCCGTTAAAGGAGATAAAGTAAAAGTGCATTATACCGGCTATTTATTAGACGGCAGCATTTTCGATTCGTCGGTGCAAAATAATTCTCCATTCAAATTTATACTTGGCGCAGGCAAAGTAATTCGCGGTTGGGACGAAGGGATTGCTTTGATGAGCGAAGGCGATAAATTTCGTTTTATCATTCCACCGGTTCTTGGATATGGCACACGAGGCGCAAAAGACAGCGATGGAAATTATGTAATCTCACCAAACTCAACATTAATTTTTGATGTCGAATTAATACAGGTTAAATAATGGACGATAAATAATGAATAATGAATAATGGATAATGAATAATGGATAATGAATAATGGATAATTCCATTCGGAACGCCATTATCCATTATCAATTGTCAATTGTCAATTAAATTCCCAGCAAAGTTTTTTCCATATCGCGACCGCCATAAAGCATTTTGTACGGCTTCTCGATCAACTCTTTTATTTTGACTAAAAATCCTACAGAATCTTTTCCATCAATCACGCGGTGGTCATAAGAAAGCGCAATGTACATCATTGGTTTTATTTCGACTTTTCCGTTCACAGCAACCGGACGGTCAACAATATTGTGCATTCCGAGAATTGCCGATTGTGGCGGATTAATAATAGGTGTTGACAGTAACGAACCAAAAATTCCGCCATTCGTAATCGTAAAACTTCCGCCGGTCATTTCGTCCATCGAAATACGACCGTTGCGGGCTTTTGCGGCAAGTTCGGCAATTGTTTTTTCTATTTCGGCGAGCGACATTTTGTCTGCATTTCTTAAAACGGGAACCATCAAGCCTTTTGGCGTCTGAACTGCAATTGCGACGTCGCAATAATTAAAATGAACCAGTTCGTCGCCATCAATTTGCGAATTGACATTCGGAAATGTCTGCAAAGCAACGCAAACCGCTTTTGTAAAAAACGACATGAATCCGATTTTTGTTCCAAATTTTTCTTGAAACGCTTGTTGATGTTTTTTGCGCAACTCGCTAATTTCGGTCATATCAACTTCGTTGAAAGTTGTAAGCATCGCGGTTTCGTTTTTAACAGCAACCAATCGTTGACTTAATTTTTTTCGCAACGGCGATATGTTTTCGCGATTTATCTCGCGTGTAATTTTTGTATTTTCAGTTTGCGTTTTTAAAGAATCGTCGTCTTTATGTTTCAAAACCAAATCGACTTCATACTTCGAAATTCTTTGTAAACCCGCAATAATATCGTCAACAGAAATATTATTTTCGTCCATCATTTTTTGTGCAACCGGCGTAACTTTTATATTCGTATTTTCGTTTGCAACCGGTTTTGTTTCTATTTTGGTTTGCGCAGGTTTGGCTTCGACGGTTTTGACTTCCGGTTTCGAAATCGTTTTAATTCCGGCAGCGTCGCTGTCAATTTTGCAGGCAACAGCGCCAATTTTAACGGTTTCACCGGCGTTTAACAAAATAGAAATTTTACCACCGGCTTG
>Ga0265327_10001467_pt1 | contig 29538 bp, 35 predicted proteins | sample 41621metaG_FD_202089 | JGI IMG/M metagenome (GOLD analysis project Ga0265327, IMG submission 202089) | Rhizosphere microbial communities from Carex aquatilis grown in University of Washington, Seatle, WA, United States - 4-16-21 metaG | ecosystem: Host-associated > Plants > Roots > Rhizosphere...
GCGCGCATCGCGCGGCGTCTGGGCTGGGGGGACTACCGCCTTGAGCTTACCGGCCCCGGCGGCGCGCGCTCGGTGATCCGCTTCGCCTCGGGCTGGGGCGCCCCGGCCAAGGATGTGGAGGCGCCGGACTTCATCCGGGTGGCCGCCGGGCCCCGCGCCTACGCCCAGGGCGATACGGTGGAGATCACCCTGAAGCCGCCCTATGCGGGGGAAGCCCAGGTCGCCGTCGCCACGGACCGGCTGATCGACTTCAAGACCCTGTCCATCGGCAAGGGCGGGACCGTCCTGCGCCTGAAGACCACCGGCGCCTGGGGCGGCGGGGCCTATGTGATGGTGAGCGTCGTCCAGCCCCGGGACCCGGTGGCCTCGCCGAAGCCGCGGCGGGCGCTCGGCCTGATCTATGTGCCCCTGGACCCCAAGGACCGGAAACTGGAGGTGGCCCTGGAGACACCGGCCAAGATCGACTCCAAGGCCCTGGTGGAGGTCCCCATCACCATCAAGGGGGCGGGTTTCGCCGGGCGGGCCCACGTCACCCTGGCCGCCGTGGACGAGGGGATCCTGCAACTCACCAAATTCGCCAGCCCCGACCCGGTGAAATGGTATTTCGGCAAGAAGGCGCTCACCCTCGACTATCGCGACGACTGTGGCCGCCTGCTGGATCCCAATCTCGGCGCCCCGGCCAATGTGAATTTCGGCGCCGACGAGGTGGGGGGCGAGGGCCTCACCACCACCCCCATCAAGACCGTGGCCCTGTGGTCCGGCGTGGTGGAGACCGGCCCTGGCGGGCGGGCGGTGATCAAGCTGCCCGCTGCGGACTTCAATGGCGAGCTGCGGCTGATGGCAGTGGCCTGGACCGACACCGCCGTGGGCTCGACGTCAAAGCCCATGACCGTGCGCGAGCCGGTGGTGGCCGACCTCAACCTGCCCCGTTTCCTGGCCCCCGGCGACCACGCCTTCGCCACGCTGGAACTGCACAACCTGGAGGGCAAGGTCGGCAGCTATGTCGCGGAACTGACCTCCGAAGGGGGCATTCTCGCCCCGTTCAGAAAGGCCTTCGAGCTGGCGCTGGGCCAGAGGATCGCCGAGCACATTCCCTTTGACGCGCCGCGGCGCAGCGGGATCGGCAAGGTGGGCTTCAAGGTGACCGGGCCCGGCTTCTCCACCGCCAAGGACTATCCCCTGCAGACCCGGCTGGGCTGGAGCCCGATCACCCGGACTACGACCGCCCTGCAGAAGGCCGGCGAAGTCTATACGCCAACCCCCGACCTGCTGGCCGGCCTCGCCGCCGGCGATGTCACCCTGCAGGTGAGCTATTCGCCGTTCCGCGGTTTCGATCCCGGACCCATAGCGGTCGCCCTGTCGCGCTATCCCTATGGCTGCACCGAGCAGACCGTCTCGGCGGCCTATCCCCTGCTCTATGCTCCCGAGGTCTCCAGCGATCCCAAACTGCGCCGCACCACTGCGGCCCTCAACGCCGCCGTCGGCCGCCTCCTGGACCGCCAGACCCTCGATGGGGCCTTCGGTCTGTGGCGGGTGGGGGACGGTCAGGCGGACGCCTGGCTGGGCGCCTACGCCACCGACTTCCTGATCGAGGCCCAGCGGGCCGGCGCCCCCGTGCCCCAGGAGGCCGTGGACCGGGCGCTGTCGGCCATGCGCCAGATCTCCCGGCCCGAGGGCTGGGCCTCGATCTCCTACCGGCTGGAATATCCCGGCTGGTGGGCGGGGTCGCCGGAGGCCTCCAAGAAGGCCACTGCGGCCCTGCGCTCCCGGGCCTCGGCCTATGCCCTCTATGTCCTGGCCAAGGGCGGGCGGGGCGACCTCGCCCGGCTGCGCTGGTGGCATGACGTGCAGATGAAGTCCGAGACCTCGCCCCTGGCCAAGGCCCAGGTGGGCGCCGGCCTGGCCCTGATGGGCGACCACAGCCGGGCGCGCTCGGCCCTGCGCCAGGCGATCGGCGCCCTGGGCTATCGCGAGGAGACGGACTGGTACCAGAGCCCGCTTCGCGACCTGGCCGCGGTGATCTCTCTGGCCTACGAGGCCGGAGAGGTCGATCTCGCCCGATCCCTGCAGGGCCGGCTGGAAAACGCAGTGAAGGATCCCGACGCCCTCAATACCCAGGAACAGGCGCGGCTGCTGCAGGCCGCCCACTTCATGCTCAGGGCCGCCGGGCCGATCAAGGTCCAGGCCAGCGGCGCCTGGCCGATGCCGGCTGCCGGGGGCGGCGCGCGCTGGTCGGTTGGCAAGCTGGCCGACGCCCATTTCACCAATGGCGGAAACCCTCTGTGGCGGATGGTGACGGTGACCGGCACGACCGTGTCGCCACCCGTCGCCGAGCAGAACGGAATCTTGCTGGGCAAGCGGCTGGTGGGCTTCACCGGCGGGGCCGTGGACCCCCACAACCTTCGCCAGGGGGACCGGCTGATCGTCGTGGTGTCCGGCCGGTCCAACCAGGCCAGATCCATGTCCCTGGTGGTGGACGACCCCCTCCCGGCGGGTTTCGAGATCGAGACGGTGCTGGGCCCTGACGACGCCCAGAGCGGGCCGTTCCGGTTCCTGGGCAAGCTCTCCAACGCCGGAGTGCAGGAAAGCCGCGACGACCGCTATGTGGCGGCCATGGAGCTGGCCGGGCATGGGGAATTCACCTTCGCCTATGTGGCCCGCGCCGTGACGCCAGGGGACTTTTTGCTCCCCGGCGCGGAGGCCCGTGACATGTACCGCCCCAGCCTCAACGCCCGCACCGCCGCCGGGCGCGCCGGCGTCACGCCGGCGCCCTAGTTGCCAGGCCAGGTTCAAGGCGTCGCTTCTCCCCTTGCGGGAGAAGGTGGCGGTCCGAAAGGCCGTCGGATGAGGGGTCGCACTCGACTTGCCGTGCTGCTGGCTCAGGTCCTGCGGCGGGGTGACCCCACATCCGACCTCGCTCCGCAAGGCCGCCTTCTCCCACAAGTGGAGAAGGGAACCGTGCGGCGGCTGACGTTGCTGCTCATGGCCCTCCTCGCCGTCGAGACTGCGCTGTTCGCACTCGACGCGGCCTTTCCGCCCAACCTCGCCCGGGCCCGGCAGGCCTCGCCGGTGGTGCTGGATCGCCGGGGGGCCTGGCTTCGGGCCCTGCCGGTGGAGCATGGCCGCTGGCGGATCCGGGCCGACCTTGACCGCACCGACCCGGCCTTCCAGCGGCGGCTGGTGGCCGTGGAGGACGCGCGGTTCTGGGTCCATCCGGGGGTGGACCCGATCTCCCTGGCCCGCGCCGTGGCGGCCGCCGTGGTCCACGGGCATCCCAGCTCCGGCGCATCGACCCTCACCATGCAGACCGCGCGCCTGCTGGAACCCCGGCCCCGCACCCTCGCCGCAAAATTGATCGAGATGGTGCGCGCCCTGCAGATCGAGGCCCGCTTCTCCAAGCGCCAGATCCTCGGCCTCTACCTGACCCTGGCCCCCTATGGCGGCAATCTGGAGGGGGTGCGGGCGGCGAGCCTCTCCTATTTCGGCCACGAGCCCGAGACCCTCACCGAGGGGGAACAGGCCCTGCTGATCGCCCTGCCCCAGTCCCCGGAGGCCCGGCGGCCGGACCGTCGGCCGGAGGCCGCGCGCGCCGCGCGCCGCGCCGTCCTGGACAGGCTGGTCCGCGCCCGCCGGCTCACCGAGGCCGCCGCGGCGGAGGCGGAGGCCGAACCCCTGCCCCATCGCGCAGCGTTCCCGGCGCTCGCCTGGCACGCCACCGGCGAGCTGGCCCGGGGGGCTGGCGCCTCCCAGGCCTCGGTCGTCTCAACCCTCGACGCCGGCCTGCAGTCCCGGCTCGAGCCGCTGGCCGCCGCCGTGGCCCGCGCCCAGGGGCCGGCCGACACCGCCGCCATCCTGGTGATCGAAACGTCCAGCCGGGCGGTCCGCGCGGCCGTGGGCTCCGGCGGGTTGGATCGGCAGGGGGGGTGGATCGACATGACCCGGGCCGTGCGCTCCCCCGGCTCCTCGCTGAAGCCGTTCATCTATGGACTGGCCTTCGATGACGGACTGGCCGCGCCGGACACCGAGCTGGAGGACGCGCCGCGCCGGTTCGCCGACTACCAGCCTGAGAATTTCGACCGGGTGTTCCACGGCAGGGTGACCGCCAGGGAGGCCCTGTCCCATTCCCTCAATGTCCCGGCGGTTGAGCTGCTGGAGAAGGTGGGCCCCGCGGCCTTCGAGGCCCGGCTGGCCGCGGCGGGGGCCACCCTCGTCCGCCCGAGGAAGGGCTTCGCAACCCCGGGCCTGGCCATTGCACTGGGCGGGGTGGGGATCACCCTGAGGGACCTGGCGAGCCTCTATGCCGGCCTGGCGGATGGCGGCCTGGTCAAGCCCCTGGCCTGGACACAGGCCGAGGCTGCGCGGCGGCCGGGCCAGGGGGGCATTCGCCTGCTGCGCCCTGAGGCGGCCGCCCAGGTGCTGGACATCCTTCGCGAGACCCCGCCTCCGGCCGGGGCCACCGCCTCGGCCCTCACCAGGGGGCGGCCGCTGATGGCCTTCAAGACCGGAACCTCCTACGGATTCCGCGACGCCGTGGCGGCCGGGGTGGTGGGCAGGTATGTGATTGTCGTCTGGACGGGCCGGGCGGACGGCGGCGCCCGGGGCGGCCTCACCGGCCGGGACGCGGCCCTGCCCCTGCTGTTCGACGTGGCCGACCTCCTGGACAGCCCGGCCGGGGCGCCCCGCCCCATCGCCCCGAAACAGGCGCCGGATGCGCTCACCCGCCTCGACCGGGCCGCCGAGGGGCCACGACTGATCTTCCCGCCCAACGGCGCGACGGTGCGGGTGGAGAGCTACGGCCCGGGCTCACGCGGCCTGGTGCTGGCCGCTGGAGGCGAGGACCTTGCCTGGTATGTGGAGGGGGTTCCCCTGGCGACGGACCCGGTGAGCGGACGGGTGGTGTGGCGGCCGCGCGGGCCGGGCTTCTACCGCCTCACCGTCGTCGACGGCCAGGGCCGCAAGGCGCAGGCCCGGGTGCGGATCAAGGGCTGAGGCAAGGCAAAGCCCCGTCGCAGCAATGCGGCGGGGCCTCGATGTCGTACAAAAGGCCTCGAGCCTACTTCTTGGCGTCGTTGGCGGTGTCGGTGACGGCCTTGCCGGCGGCAGAGACGTCCTTGCCGGCGCCGCCGACGGTGTTGCAGGCCGAGGCGGCCAGGGCGACGGCGACGAGCGCCAGAAGAGTGAACTTGCGCATGGGTGATCTCCAGGGAATGGGGGCCGAGGCCCCCCGCCAGACCCAACGGTCAAGCCGCGGCCTGGTTCCCGTCCGACGCCGGCGCGACCACCAGCAGTTCCGGGAGCCCCACAGGGAAGACCAGCCGGGCGGTGATTCCGCCCTGCTCGTTGCGCTGCAGCTCCGTCTCGCCCCGCAGCTGGCGGGCGAAGACGTTCATCAGAGTGCGCCCGACCCCCGAGGAGCTAAGGGCCGCCTCGGGCGCCGTGCCGTCGTCGCTGATGGTCAGGACGGCCACCTCGCCCTCCACCTTGAATTCCAGGGTGAGCCGTCCGCCGCGGCCGGAAAAGGCGTGCTTCTGGGCGTTGGTGATGGCCTCAACGGCGAACAGGGCCAGCGGCGCCAGGCGGTCGGGATCGACGATCAGGGCGTCGACGTGGACCTCGGTCTGAATAGGCGCGCCCCGCAGGGTATTGGCGGCGATCAGCTGGGCGGTGAGCTCCTCAAGGAACGGCCGCAGGTCCACCTGCCTCAGGTCGGGGCCCTGGTAGAGCGTCCGGTAGATGAGGGCCAGGGCGGTGATCCGCTGGCGGGTGTCGGACATCGCCGCCCGGGCTGCCGGATCGGCGAGGGCGCGCTGTTGTATGTTCAGCAGTGAGGAGATGATCTGCAGATTGTTCTTCACCCGGTGATGGATCTCGCGCATCAGCGCGTCCTTCTGGGCCAGGCTGTCGCGCAGGGAGGCGTCACGTCCGACAATGGCGTCGGCCATGTCCTCCAGGGTCTCGGCCAGGTCACGGATCTCCGGCGGCGCCTCGGAGGCCTGGACCGGTCGCACGCTCATCTTGCCCTTGGCGTAAAGCGATGCGATGCGCTGCAAATAGGCGATCCAGCGGATCACCACCCGGTCGGTGGCGGCCAGCACGGCGATCAACGCGAGGACGAAGGTCAGGATCGGGAAGGCAAGGCCGGTGAGCGGATTGAGCTGGGCGAGGGAGAACACGCCCTGCGATCTGGTGGCCAGGACGACGAACAGATCCTCGCCCACCAGGGGCGAGAGGGAATAGATCCGGTTCTGACCAGCCCGGTCCTCGGCGGACCACACTCCGGCGCCGCCCTTGCCCCGCCACCCGCGCGGCAGGTCGGGGAAAGCTCGGCCATCGGTGTAGCTAATGTAACGGCCAAAGGAGTCCACCAGGGCCAGTTCCGAGGCCTGGGGCAGGCTTGGATCGTCAAGGCGCGGGGCCAGGCTCTTCAGGTCGATGACCGCCACCAGGGCGCCGTCAAAGCCGCCCGCGGGATCGGTGGCCCGCACGGCGGCCAGCAGGGCAGGTTGGGGGGCATAGACGGCGCCGGGATCGCGCGTCACCACCAGCTTCTCGCTGGCGCGGGCCTGCAGGGCCTGAAACCAGGGCCGCTGCGCCCGGGCCAGATCGGCCGGCACCGTCGCGCCGGCGCAGGCCACCCGCCCATTGCGGTCGAAGCGGATGAGGTTGTCATAGCCGGGAATGCGGCGGGTGATGTCCCCCAGCCGCTCGGCGCATCGGAACCCGACGGATTCCGGCGCCAGGGTCTGAAGCAGGATCTCGGCGGCGTCCATCCGCGCCCGGGCGGTGGACGCGGCGCGGCCTGCCGCAGCGGCCAGGCTTTCCCGCTTGGCGTCGGCCTCCCGGCGGAAGGCCAGGGTGGATTGCACGGCGCCCAGGATCAAGACGGGGAGCAGGGCCGCCGCCAGGGCGGCCGTCAACCGCACCCGGATCGTCGATAGCGAACTCCAGGGGGGCGTCATCATCTTCAGATTGTCCGTCTACCGGACGGTAGACAACCGCTCCGCGTCCGCAAGGATCGCGCGCATGGCGTCGCCGGCCGCCCCACCATCGCGGTCATAGGCCCCCGCGTCCAGAACCGCGTGAAGGGCGCGGCGGGCACGGCTCACCCGGCTCTTCACCGTGCCGACGGCGCAGCCGCAGATCTCGGCGGCTTCCTCGTAGGCGAACCCGCCCGCGCCCACCAGGATCAGGGCCTCGCGTTGCTCGGCCGGCAGCATGCGCAGGCCCAGGCGAAGTTCGTCCAGGGCGACCGGCGCCTCGGGATCGTCGACCGCCACCAGGGTGCGCTCCGCCGACTCCTGGTCCAACTGGGTCTGGCGCCAGGACCGGCGCTTCTCCGAATAGAACTGATTGCGCAGGATCATGAAGGTCCAGGCCTTCATATTGGTGCCCATCTGGAAGCTGGCCCGGGCGTCCCAAGCCTTCACCATGGCGTCCTGAGCCAGGTCGTCAGCGCTGGACGGATCCCCGGCGAGCGTGCGGGCGAAGGCGCGCAAATGAGGGATCAGGGTGACAAGCTCGCGCTTGAACGCTTCATCATCCTTGGACTCGCGGTCCGAACGCGGCGCGTCGCGCGCAGCCATTAGCCCTTCTCCGCGGCGCGTCTGTCGGCCTTGCGAAGAATGTCCAGGAACTCGTCCGGAATGGGCTCGTTCACCACGTCGTCGAACATCTGGCGCAGCCGCACGCCGATCGCCTGCTGGCGGAGCCGCGCTTCATCGAGGGCGGCGGAACCCCGTCGCGGTTGATTCGCTTCTTGTTCGATCATGTCCGCAGCGTCCCGCTTTCGCGGGCCTGGCCCCCTCGGTTGGTCTTCGTCACCCGACAACGCCCCGCCCCCCATGAAGTTCCCGTATTCGACACTCAGGATGCAGAAAACGCGCGCCGATGGGAACCGGTTCCCCAGGGCGGCGTTTCCAGGAGTATGATGACGCGACCGGGGCCTTCCCCGGGCGCACGTCCATGATCCACGGGAGGGGTATTCCTTTGAGTCTTCTAGCCAGGCTGGCGCCTCACCTACCCTATGTCCGTCGGTACGCCCGCGCCCTCACCGGCGATCAGACCACAGGCGACCAGTACGTCCGGGTCGCGCTGGAGGCTCTCGCCGCCGGCGAGCGGGTGCTGGAAGCCAATCTCACGCCGCGCGTGGCGCTCTATCATGTGTTCCACACCATCTGGTGCGCCACGGGCGCCCAGCTGGAGAGCACGCCGGACGACGGCGGTGGCGAAGACGCCAGCCGCCGGCTGATGCGTATCGCCCCGCGCTCGCGCCAGGCCTTCCTGCTCACCGCGCTCGAGGGCTTCACGCCCTCCGAGGCGGCCCAGATCCTCGGCGCCGACTTCGCCGAGGTGGAGCGGCTGATCTCCGAAGCCCAGTCCGAGATTGACGCCGAGCTCGCCACCGACGTGCTGATCATCGAGGACGAGCCGGTGATCGCCGCCGATATCGAGGCCCTGGTGACCGAACTCGGCCACACCGTCGTCGACATCGCCGCCACCCGCGCGGAGGCGGTGGACGCCATCAACCGCAAGACCCCCGGTCTCGTCCTGGCCGACATCCAGCTGGCCGACGGTTCATCGGGCATTGATGCAGTGAAGGACATCCTGGCCAGGTTCGACGTGCCGGTGATCTTCATCACCGCCTTCCCTGAGCGCCTGCTCACCGGCGAGCGGCCCGAACCCACCTTCCTGATCACCAAGCCGTTCCAGCCGGAAACCGTAAAGGCCGCCATCGGTCAGGCGTTGTTCTTCCATCCCCGCAACACCCGCAAGGCCGCCTGAACCGGGCCGCACAGGGGCGAATGGACCACGAAACCGGCCTTCTCCCCCTGCGGGAGAAGGCCTTTTTCATAGCCCCGCCCAGACGGCCGACATGCGCCGGAACACCCGCCGTCGCTGCGCGTTCAACCTGACGATGCGCCCCACACTTCGCGGGGCGCCGTCGCGGAGACGCCATTGATGCTGGGTTGGGCTCTGATCTTCGCCATCCTCGCCGGCGTGGCGGGGTTCCTGGGATTCTGGGGCCTGGCCGGTCTCGCCGCCAGCGCCGCAAAGATTCTCTTCGTGATCTTCCTGGTGCTGCTGGTGGCCAGCTTCATCGTCCGCGCCATTCGTGGGCAGTCGGTGCTCTGACGCCGAAGACTCCTCCGGCGCCGCTCGACTAAGGCCGCGCGCCGGCTGCGATCTGCTGGCCCTCGAGCGCCACGGCGCGGGACGGCGCCCGCCAGGTCCAGACCGCGCAGAGGGCCACCGCCACCAGCGCCGTAGAGACCAGCAGCCCCCAAATCACCGGTCGGCCATAGCGGCCCTGGCGCGCCCGTGCGGCGTTGAGGACGACATGGTCGGGACGGTTGGCCATGGGTCGCTGCTGCCTGATGACCGGGTCAGACGGGGAAGTAGCCGAACGGGCCAGGGGGCACAGCGCGGGCGGCGTCATGCCGATGGGACAGGCCGCCGATCAATCCACCGGCAAGGGCGATCGCCAGAATCATGCCCAGCGCGAGCAGGCGGCGGCGAACGGGACGATGACGCGAAGGATCATAGATCGTCAAACTGCCGTGGGGTGTTCCAAATCCCTCATTCATGACCCTGCGCCTCATTCCCGGCCCTGGGCGCACCGCCCATCGAATCGCAAACGCCCGACCCGCGGCGCCGTTCCCGAAGAGGCTTGGCGGATCGATGCGCAGAGCTCATCTTCCGGCCATGACCCGTCCCGTCCTCCTGGCGTTGCTGTTCCTGGCAGCCAGCGCCCCCGCCGCCCAGGCCCTTGCCGGCGAGCAGCCGGCGCCCGCAGCCCAGGCACTGCAAGGCCAGACGGTGCGCGGCGCCAGGGGCGTGGTGCTGGGGGTCGTGGAGCGGGTGGTGACGGCGCCAGACGGCCACGCCACCCAGATCCTGGTGCGCCCCAAGGGCATGCGCCCAGGCGGCGCCCGCAGCCTGTCCGTGGCGGGAGTCGCCATGGCCGCCGATGGAGTCGCCACCCCCATCACCAAGGCCGAGTTTGACGCCATGCCCTCGGTTGATCTCTCAGACCACTGAGACGAAACATTTTTCGCAATCCCCGGGAACGAACCGCGCAAGTGTCTGTTTATGGAGTGCGGAGGCGGCGACGCCCCCCCCGACTTGAGACTGGCGCATATGCCAGTCTGCCGCCTCCGCACCCCTTTCTCGATGATGCACACCTCGGCGGACCCTCGGGCCCGCCTTTCTTGTTGTCTGGCGTCGACGGGCGGGCAGCCTGCCGCTGCACCGACTCCAGGGGATCGCCCGCTCAGGACTTCGGCGCGGAGAGTTTCAGCACGACATCGGCGCGGCGGCGCAGGGGCGCAGCGCCCCGCGAGGTCACAGCGCCCTCCTGGCCGGCGGCGTGCAGCTCCATCTGAGCCACAGGCAGGCCCGTCGCGGCGAGGGCCTGGGTGACCGCCGCCACCCGCTTCCTGGAAAGCTCAAGATTGGCGTCCGGCGTGCCCGCGGCGTCCGCGAGGCCCAGGATGGTGAGGGCGTCGACCCGGCATCCCCGGGTCTGACCGGCGGCGGCCCGCAGGACAGCGCGGCCTTCCCGGGTCACCTCGGCTGCACCAGGTTCGAAATAGATCTGGACCGTGACGTCCTGGCAGCGGGCCTGCGGCCTGACGATGCGGTCGCGGGCGCTGCGCACGGTCGCACAGCCGGCGAGACAGACTGTGAGGGCGACGCCAAGGGCGGCTGCGGCAGAGATCTTTGATGCGGTCATGGCCTACCCCTGACGAAGACGGGGCGGCCGGCTCGGCCGACCGCCCCATGGAATCCTTGTCTGCCTACGCCCGATCAGCGGGGCGTGCCGTCTTCCCAGTAATATTTTCCGGTCCCGGCGTCGTAATAGTAATAGCGGCTCGCCCGCTCGTCATAATACTGGCGGTGGTTGGCGGGCTTGGCGCCGCAATTTCCGTCTTCCCGGCAGCCCTTATAGGCGCCGGCTGCGCCCCCCACGGCGGCGCCCAGCAGGGCCCCGCTGGCGGCGTCGCCATGACCCACATTGTTGCCGATCACGGCGCCGGCGATCGCGCCCAGGGCAGCGCCCCCGGCCGCATTACGTTCGGTATTGCCAGTCGTGGTGCAGGCGGCGGCGAGCAGGCCAGCTCCGGCGATCGCGACGCACGGCTTCAGAAACGTCAGACTGAGCATCTTGGCTCTCCTTGCTATCCCCACGGGGTTCCAACGTCGCCTTGTCACCCTGGTTCCGCCGGAACAAGGTCCGTACGGCGCCGTTGCGGCTTGTGCGACTCTGCCACAACGCCGCCAGGAGAGCCGACCCCCAGTGATAGCCAAAGTCCGCAAGATCGAGTTGATCGTCAATACCGCCGCCGGCGGCGTCGGGCCCGACGCCTCGCACCAGGCCCAGGCCCTGATGGCTGAATTCGGACTCAAGGTCCGCCTGCGCGCCACGCCTGGGTCGACCCTCATGGCGGAACTGCGTGCGGCGGTGGACGCCGCGCCGGACCTGCTGGTGGTGCTGGCCGGCGATGGTACGGCCCGCGCTGCGGCGGAGATGTGCGGGCCGGACGGCCCCCTGGTTGCGCCCCTGCCCGGCGGGACCATGAACATGCTGCCGCACGCCATCTATGGCGAAGTTCCCTGGCAGGAAGCCCTGAGGACCGTCCTCACCGCCGGTGAGACCCGGACCATTGGCGGCGGCCTGATCGAGGACCGCACCTTCCTGGTGGCCGCCATCCTCGGCGCGCCGGCCCTATGGGCGCCTGCCCGCGAAGCGGTGCGTCACGGCCAGCTGACCCTCGCCCTGCGCCGCGCGCGCCGCGCCTGGCGCCGCGCCTTTTCCGGGCGACTGCGCTATGCCCTCGACCTCGGCGCCCGCGGCAAGACCGAGGCCCTGGCCTTTCTCTGCCCCCTGGCCTCCAGCGCCCTCGATAACGACGCCCAGATGCTGGAGGCGGACATCCTTGACCCTGCCGACGCGGCCGAGGCCTTCCGCCTGGCCTTCAACGCCCTGATGGGCGACTGGCGGCGGGACCCCTCTGTGCTCGCCACGCCGTGCCGCCGGGCCAAGGTCTGGGCTTCGGGTCGCATTCCGGCCGCCCTCGACGGTGAGCCCGTGCTGTTGAAATCGATCACCGAGGTCGTATGGCGTCCCGCGGTGGCGCGCCTTCTGTGCCCCCCGTCCCGCCATGCCGCTGACCTGCAGGTGGCGGCCGCCGCGCGGGTGGGACATTGATCCGTCTGGCCCACCTTTCTGACATTCACTTCGGGGGCGAGAACGTCGCCGCGGTCGAAGCCTGCGTCGAGCGGCTGCATGCCGAGCCGCTGGACGCCGTCGTGGTCTCAGGCGACCTCACCCAGTTCGGCGAGCCCGCCGAATTCGCGGCCGCCAGCGCCTGGATCGACCGGCTGCCAATGCCCCGCCTGGTGACCCCGGGAAACCACGACTCTCCCTATTTCGCCGTGGCCCAGCGGGTCTTCGCGCCCTTCGCCCGCTACAGGCGCGCCATCGGCCAGGTGGATCGCCAGACCCTGTCCGCGCCAGGTCTCGCCCTCTACGGCCTCAACAGCGCCCGCGGCGTTCAGCCCCGGGCCAACTGGTCCAAGGGCCAGATCTCCCGCGCCCAGGCGGAGGCTGCGGTGATCGGTCTCTCCGCCGCGTCGGACGACGCCCTGAGGGTCGTGGTGGCCCACCATCCGCTCACCGAGATGCTGGGAGGACCGATGACCGGTCGGGTCTGGGGTGGGCCGAGGGCGGCGGAGCGGTTCGCCAAGGCCGGCGTGGACCTGGTGCTTTCCGGGCATATCCACGCCCCGTTCACCTGGCCCTATCCCTATGCCGACGGCCGCACCTACGCGGCCGGCGCCGGCACCCTGTCGGTGCGGGAGCGGGGGGTGCCCGCCGGCTTCAACCTGGTGGAAGCCGACGCCGCGGAAATCCGGGTGATCGCCCTGGCTTGGACAGGACGCCAGTTCGAGCCTTTCCGCACCTGGGCCCTGGCGCGTCGCTCCCGGTGACGGAGCGGACGAGCGGCCCCGGGGCTGCGGCGGCTAGACCGATCGGCCGCGCACCAGGTGCATGATCAGGCTGACCACGAACAGCACCAGGAAGACGAAGAACAGGATCTTGGCCACGCCCATGGCCGCGCCGGCGAGACCGGCGAAGCCCAGGAGGCCGGCGATCAGCGCCACCACCAGAAAGGTCAAAGCCCAACCGAGCATGGGTCGTCTCCGCATCATCAGCGACGGGCCGCGCCCTGGAGAGGGCGCGCCGGTCTGGAAGTGGGGCGTCCCGCCCCGCACCCGATTAACGTGCCGTCCGCGCCGCCGTTCCTTGATTCTGCGCAATCGGGGCCGGATGGAGCCAGGCTTCTCCCTCCCCTTGGGCGGCGTCATATTGCTGGCGGGCCAAGGTCCAGTTGGGCAGGGCGTCAAACCAGGCGCTCAGATAGGCCTTCCGGTCGTTCTTGTGGTCCAGATAGTAGGCGTGCTCCCAGAGGTCGCAGGCCAGCAGCGGGGTGAGCCCAGAATGGGTCAGGAGGTCGTCGCCGTCATGGGTCGACATCACCTTCACCGCCCCACCCTCCGCCGCGAGCCAGATCCAGCCCGATCCGAAATGCGCGGCGCCGTCGTCTACGAACCTGGCCTTAAGAGAGGTGAGACTCCCGAAATCGCGGTCGATGGCCGCCGCGAGGGCGCCGGAGGGCGCCGGCCCACGGGGCGACATGGCGGCCCAGAAGAAGCTGTGGTTCCACGCCTGCGCGGCGTTGTTGAACAGGATCTTCGACGCCGTGTCACCGGCGGCTTCGCGCACCACGTCCTCCAGACTGGCCGGGGACCGTGCCGCCTCGCTCAGCAGCCGGTTGACCGTATCGAGGTAGGTCTGGTGATGTTTTTCGTGATGCAGGTGCATGGTCGCCCGCGAGATCACGGGCTCAAGCGCGGCATGGTCGTAGGGCAGGTCGGGAAGCGCGAACATGTCAGGGAACTCCAGACGGGGACTGGCTCAACCCGTGGGGCTCCGATTTGTTCAGCTATTTTTTCGGTTTCGCGCCGCCCTGGGTCGCGGTCATGGCGGCGACGACGGCGGCGGTGACCTTGGGATTCTTCCAGGCCACCAGGCCTGCGGCGAGGATGGCGCTGGCGGCCACGATCGGCTTCTCCCGCGCCAGGTCCACAAGCCGGCCCAGCAGGTCCTTGTCCTCGCCGGGCTTCTTCTTCGGGGGGCGTGAGGCGATCAGCAGACCCAGAGCCAGGCTCAGGATCAGCAGCAGGCAGGCGCCGGCCACGCCGGCCGAAGCCCAGGCAGGACCGACAACGCCCTTAAGGCCGGCATAGAGCGCGAAGGCCAGGGCCACCACGCAGGTGAACGCCGCCGCGGCGAGCGCGGCGACGCCACAGGCGAACAGGACGACCCGCTTCAGGATCAACGGTTGCGGCCGCCGGCCAGCAGCAGGCCGATCAGCACGCCGACGCCGAGCGCCGCACCCGCCGACATCAGCGGCTTTTCGCGCACGCGCTCCACCACATAGCGCTGGGCCTCATCGAGGCGCTCGCCGGCGGTGTCCGTATAGGCGCGGCTCTGGGCGCGGATCTGCTCAACGCCCTCGGCCACCACCTTCTCCAGCCGCTTGGCGGCTTCGGCGAAGCTGCGTTCAGCCTGATTGGCCAGCTCGGTCGCGGCGTCGGCCACGGAGTTGGCCGCCGTCTTGGCGTCTTGGGCGGCGGTGTCGACGCTGTTGGCGGGCATGATGGGTCTCCAAGAAACGGGCGCAGGGCCTGGCGGGTGTGGGGAAACACAGCCTCAACGCCTTTACAATAGGCCAGTTCCGGAGTCCCCCAAAAGCCGACGGAGGCGCCGCGATTAGGCGTTCATGCTGCAGCAGTTCCTGTCGCATCAACCGCCCGACACGCTTATGCTCCCGACATGGCATCTGATCCGCCCGTCCTGGACCCGCGGCGCCTCGAGCTCGCGCTGGAGGCTGCGCGCCTTGGCGAATACGCCCTCGACATCGAGAATGATCGGTTCGTGGTCAGTGAGCGCATGGCGGCGATCACCGGCCTTCCGGCGGGCGAGCGCCCGGGATCGGGGCGCAACACGCTCTATGGCGTCATCCATCCCGAGGACCTCGCCGGCGCCCGCGAGGCCATGGAAACCGCACTGGAACGCGATGGCCGCTATGAGGCCGACTTCCGCCTGATCCGCCCGGACGATGGCCGGACGATCTGGGTGCGGGCGGCGGGGATCCTGATGCGCAACGCCGCTGGCGTGGGAGTCTCGGTGTCCGGCGTGTTGCGCGACATCACCAGCCGCGTGACCGTGGAGGACCAGCGCCGCACGCTGATGGCGGAACTGGACCATCGCGTTAAGAACGTGCTGGCGACGGTTCAGACCCTGGCGGTCCAGACCGCCAAGCGCACCACCTCCCTTGAAGCTTTCATGGGCGCCTTCGCCGGACGCCTGAAGTCCATGGCCTCGGCCAATGAGCTGCTCACCGCCGCCCGCTGGCGCGGCGCGGCCATCGCCCATCTGGCCGCGGCCGAGCTGGGCGGCATCGCCCCGGGACAGACCCGGTGGGAGGGTCCGGAGCTGTTCCTCACCCCCAGGGCGGCCAACGCCCTGTCCCTGGCCCTGCACGAACTGGCCACCAACGCCCTGAAGTTCGGCGCGTTGTCATTGGACACCGGACGGGTGGACCTGCGCTGGCGGCGCACCACCGGCGGCGGTTTCGAACTGACCTGGACGGAAAGCGGCGGCCCCACGGTCAAGCTACCGGAGCACCTGGGCTTCGGATCCACCCTCCTGGGCCAGGTGACCGGGCGGGAGCTGAACGGCGAGACCGCCGTGGAGTATCGCGCCGCCGGCGTGAGGGCCCGGCTTACCGCCGGCCCGCAGACGGTGATCGATCGCCCGGCGGACGCCCCCGAAGCGCCCGCCGCCCGGGTGGCCGAGAGCCGGCCCAAGGCCAGCGGCCCCGCCGATCTGAAAGGCGCCCGGGTGCTGATCGTGGAGGACGCCGTGCTCCTGGCGCTGGAACTTGAGACCGGCCTGTCGGACGCCGGCGCCCTGATCATTGGCCCCGCCTATGAGCTCGAGGAGGCCCTGGCCCTGCTGGACCAGGAGATCGACGCCGCCGTGCTGGACGCCAATCTCAACGGCCACTCGGTGACCCCGGTGGCCGAGGCCCTGGCCCGCCGCGGCGTGCCTTTCGTGTTCGCCACGGGCTATGGCGATGCGGGCGGCGCCCCCTCCGGCTTCGACGCCCCGATCATCCGCAAGCCCTATGACGTGACCCAGGTCGCCGCCGCAGTCGCCGACGTGCTGGGGCGCGGCTAGGTCCCCCCCGCCAGGAAGGCGATCATTGCGGGCACGGCGGTCCGGTCCTGGATCATGAACATGTGGCCGCCCTTGAAGAACCGCAGCGTGGAGCCCGGAATCTGCAGGGCCAGGTTCAGCTGGGTCTGCGGCAGGGCGATCCCGTCAAAGCGACCCGCGGCGATCAGGGTGGGGACCGTCAGGCCCGCAAGGCGATCCCAGGTATCGTGGCCGGCCCGCGCCGCCAGCTGGCGACGGGCGCCCATGTCCCGGCCGGGCTCGCCGGCATAGGGGTCAGTCGCGCTCATCGCCACCAGCTCGGCATAGGTGTCCGGATGGGCTGCCGCCCAGGCGGCGTCCCGCCGGGTGTCGCCAAATGGGACCAGGTGTCGGGCTCGCGCCTCGCCCTTGAGGTGTTCTATGTCGTGGAAGGGGAACGAGGCCCCGCCCGCCCCGCCCGGGGAGGTGCAGGCCAGCACCAGCCGACGAACCCGCGCCGGATGCCGCAGGGCCAGTTCCTGGGCCACCATGCCACCGAAGGAGACGCCTATGACCAGGGCGTCGTCCCAGCCCAGGGTCGCCATCAACCCGGCCGCATCGTCCGCATAATCGGCCATGGAATAGGGCTGGTCTGGCTTGCCCGACTGACCCAGGCCGCGCTGGTCATAGGCGACGAGATCGAAGCTGCGGGCCAGGGGCCCATCGAAGATGTTGGGCTTCACCCGCAGGTCAGAGCCCGTGCCGGAGATGAACAGCAGCCGCTCGCCCTCGCCCGCCCGCTCATAATAGAGCTCGATCCCGTCGAGCGTCGCCGTCGCCATCCGTGTCCCCTCAATCGTCCCTGCGGGCCGCAGCCGCCACCAGCCGCACCAGATCGTCGCGATCCCTGGCCGGCAGGCGGGACAACATGCCCCGGCAATTTTCCATCTGCGCCGTCTTCAGCCGCGCGGCCAGCACCCGGCCCTCCGTCGCCAGGGCCACCTGCATCACCCGCCGGTCGCCGGGATGGCGTTCGCGGACGATCAGGTCCCGCGCCTCGAGCCGATCCAGGGCGGAGGACACGGTGGAGTCCGGCGCCGCCAGGGCCTGGGCCAGGCCCCGCACCGTCCAAGGTCCGGGGGCCGCCAGCACCGCCAGCAGGCCGACATCGTTCACGTGCAGGTCCGCATAGGCGCTGCCGGCCAGGAGGCCTGGCTCCAGCTTGAACTGCCGCATCAGGGCCCCGATCCCCTCGGCGAGGGCGGCGGCTTGACGGTCGAGGTCGACGGGCGCTGTCATCGCCGCCCAGCCTAGCGCCCCCGGCGCGCCCTGTCAGGACGAGCCTGGGCCACTCTTGACATAAATTCCGAAAGGCGAATATTCCGATGATCGGAACATATTGGATCAGGCCGCGATCATGAAGAGCTCGACCCTGGGCCCCCTGGGCCCCGTCAGCCGCCTGACCCTCGGCGGGGGCGGCATTGGCCAGGTCTGGGGCGAGGTGAGCCGCGATGAGGCGGCCGCCACCCTGGCCGCCGCCCTGGACGGCGGCATTGACGTGCTCGACACCGCCCCGATGTACGGCAATTGCGAGCGGCTGATCGGCGAGGTGTTCGATGGGCGGCTGCCGGCCGGCGTGAAGGTCACCACCAAATGCGGTCTGGGGTCCCCGCCCCCCGGCCAGGTGGCCGGCCGCCTGCAGGCCTCCCTGGAGGCCAGCCTCACCGCCATGCGGCTGAGCCGGGTCGACATATTCTTCCTGCACTCCTCCATCGCCGCCGACAACTATGCCTACGCCCATGGCGACGCCCGCCGGGACCAGATGTCCACGACATGGTCGCTCTATGTGGACGAGGTCGTCCCGGCCTTCGAGCGGATGAAGGCTCAGGGGCGGATCGGCCACTGGGGGATCACCGGCATCGGGGTGCCCGCGGCGGTGTTGGACGCCATCTCCCATGATCCCAGGCCCGACGTGGTCCAGGCCATCGCCAACCTGATGGACTCGGCCGGCGGCATCCGACGGTTCGCCGAACCCGCCCGGCCCAGGGAAATCATCGCCGCCGCCAAGGCCCGGGGAATTGGCGTGTTCGGCATCCGCGCCGTGCAGGCCGGAGCCCTCACCGCCGCCCTCGACCGCCAGCTCTCCCCCACCCAGCCCGATGCTCGCGACTATGAGCGCGCCGCCCCCTACCGCGCCCTGTGCGCCGCCTGGGGGGAAGATCCCGCTGTCATCGCCCACCGCTATGCCCTGGGCATGGACGGGGTGGACAGCCTGATCCTCGGGGTGAAGAGCCGTGCAGAGCTCACCCAGGCCCTGGCCGCCGAGGCCGCCGGACCGCTGGAGGCCGCCCAGACTGCGGCCATTGATCAACTGGGGCTCGCCCAATGAAAAGCGTCGTCGTCACCGGCGTCTCCACCGGCATCGGCTGGGGCTGCGCCAAGGTCCTCATCGCCCAGGGGTTCCGGGTGTTCGGCAGCGTCCGCAAGCCGGCCGACGCCGAGCGGCTGGCCGCCGAGCTCGGCCCCAATTTCACGCCGCTGATCTTCGATGTCACCGATGAGGGCGCGGTCAGGGCCGCCGCCGAGCAGGTGGCCGCCGCGCTGGACGGGGAGCCCCTGGCGGGACTGGTGAACAATGCCGGGATCGCTATCGCCGGTCCCCTCCTGCATCTGCCGGTGGCCGAATTCCGCCAGCAAATGGAGGTCAATGTCACTGGTGTGGTGATCGTGACCCAGGCCTTCGCCCCCCTTCTGCGCCTGCGGGAGGGCGCCAAGGGCCACCCCGGGCGGATCGTCAACATCTCCTCGGTGGGCGGCAAGAACGGCACGCCATTCCTCGCCCCCTACAACGCCTCGAAGTTCGCCCTGGAGGGCCTTTCCGAATCCCTGCGGCGGGAGCTCATGCTGTTCGGAATAGACGTAATCATCGTCGCGCCCGGCGCTGTGGCCACCGCCATCTGGGGCAAGGCCCAGGAAGTGGACATCGGACCCTACCGCCAGACCCCGTTCTTTCCCGCCCTGGAAAAGGTCCGCGCCTTCATGAATGGCGCCGGCGGCCTCAAGCCTGAGACCCTGGGGGAGCTGGTGGCCAAGGCGCTGACCACCCCCAGGCCCAAGGTCCGCTACACTATCGCCCCGGACATGATGCAGGCCTTTCTGATGGAGCACCTGCCCAGGCGGATGGTCGACCGGATGGTGGGCAAGCGGCTGGGGCTGCTGGAGAATTAGACGAGCTGAGGGTGCTCCCCCATTGGGGGAGCTGTCAGCAAAGCTGGCTGAGGGGGCTCATAGGGCCGAGGGCTTCAGCTTGTTGAGGCTCGTGGGCTGCAGCCCCCTCCACCGCTTCGCGGTTCCCCTCCCCCAGAGGGGGAGTATCTCGCAGATCACCCGGCGTCGGCGTAGAGCTTCACCAGGTCCGTGAGATAGTCCCGGCCGACATAGAGCGACTTCACCTCGATCCGCTCGTTCAGGCCATGCACCCCATCGCCGTCCGGGCCGCCCCAGGGGCCGGGGACGCCATAGGTCGGGATACCGACGGCTTCGAGGAACACGCCGTCGGTGGCGCCCGTCGACATGGCCGGGATCATCGGCACGCCGGGGAAGTATTTGGCCACCAGCTTCTCGGCGGGGCCCATGACCTTGGGATCGAGCGCCGGCGGCACGGCTACGGGCCGGATCGGCGGCACCGGAGTGATCTTCACCCCCGGATCGGCCACGACGGCGGCGAGCTCCGCCTGGACCTGGTCCACCGTGCGGCCCGGGAACATCCGGCAGTTCACATTGGCCGCCGCGCGCTGGGGCAGGGCGTTGTTGGCATGGCCGCCCTCCAGCAGGGTCGCTACGCAGGTGGTGCGCAGCATGCTGTGATAGGTGCGGTCCTTGGAGACGATGGCCTCGGCGGCCTTGTCCGTGGGGTCCCTGGAAATGGCCAGCATGGCCTTGCCCAGGTCGTCGGTGCGGGTGGCGCCCACCTTGGCGAAGAAGGCCCGGGTGGTGTCGGTCATCAGCACCGGGAACTCATGGTCGCGCAGCCGGGCGAGCGAATCGGCCAGCTGGTAGATCGCATTGTCCCGCACCGGGATGGAGGAGTGGCCGCCGGGATTGGTGGTCTCGAAGCGGAAGTTCTGCGTCGCCTTTTCCCCCACCTGCATGCTCTGGTCGATGAGCTTGCCGTGGATGTCGGTCTCGCCGCCGCCGCCCTCATTGATGGCGAACTCGGCGTCGATCAGGTCCCGCTTGTTCTTGCTGAGCCACTGGGCGCCATTGAAGGCGTAGGTGGTCTCCTCCCCGCAGGTCAGCGCCATCTTGATGGTGCGCTTGGGCTTGTAGCCCGAGGTCTTGAACCGGACCATGTCATCGGCCCAGATCGCCGCCATGGACTTATCGTCCGCCGCCCCGCGGGCGTAGAAATAGCCGTTTTCCTCCACCAGAGTGAAGGGATCCCGCGTCCAGTCTTCACGCCTGGCTTCGACGACATCCAGGTGGGCCAGCAGCAGGATCGGCTTCGCGGTCTTGCTCGTGCCCTTGAGGATCGCCACCAGGCCCCCCTCCTTCGGGTGATCCGGCGCGGCGAACAGGGTGAGGTCCCCATCAGCATAGCCCGCGGTCTTCAGGCGCGCAGCGATCTGCTCCGCGGCCTTGGTGCAGCTGCCCACGGACAGGGTGGTGTTGGTCTCCACCAGCTCCTTGTAGAGGGCGCGAAATTCCAGCTGGTCTGGCCGGGGCGCCGGAGCCGCCGCCGTTCCCTGGGCCTGGGCGCCTTGCGCCAGCATGGCCAGTCCGAATACGCCCGCCGTCAGCTTGCCGATCATTCCGAAGCCCCTGTCACATCCGTCACTTCGACGGCGACGCTAGAGAGCATACCTGTCCGCCCGCGGACAAGCCGTCCGGCCGCAACTATTGATCCTGGCGCGGGGTGAGGATCTGCTGGGCGGTGGCGCTGGCGATCAGGTCCCCATCCGGCCGGCGGAAGTCCGCCGCCACCGTGATCAGCTGTTTCGACTGGGCGATCACCCGGCCCTCGATCTCCAGGGGATGGGCCCGGCCGACCTTCACGAACTGCAGCTGAAGATTGATGGTGCGGAAGTGCGCGTTGTCGGGCGCCACCGTCATGGCGGCGAAGGTCAGGACCTGGTCTGCGAGCGCCGCCAGGTGGCCCCCGAACAGGGATCCATCGACGTTCAGGACCTCCGGCGCCGGTTCCCAGGTCTTCTTCACCCAGCCTGGCCCCCAGGCGTCCATCAGGCCCAGGCGCAGGGTCCGGGTCACCAGGGGGGGTTCGAATCCCTCGGTCATGATGGCGTCGAGACGGTCGGTGGCCCAGGTCATTCGCATCTCCAGAGCAAGGGTTGCGAACTCAGAATCCGAGCTAAGCTCGGCTTTGTGGACTCGCCTTTGCCGGAGCCGCCTGCTGATGCCGTCATCCCCCCGCCGCCAGCCGCGCCAGGCGCGTGCGCTCGCCACCCGGGCCGCGATCTTCGAGGCCACGGCTCAGATAATCGAGGCCGAGGGCGAGGCCGCGTTCAACACCAACCGGGTCGCCGAACGGGCCGGGGTCAGCGTCGGCACCCTCTACCAGTACTTCGCCGACAAGCGCGCGATCCTGGTGGCGATTTCCTATGAGGAGATGGCCAAGGTGCGCCAGCGACTGGCTGCCGAACTGGTCGACACGCCCACCGACCCCGTGCGACTGGCGATCCGCGCCCAGATCCAGATCCTCAAGGACCGGCCGGCCACCCGCCGCGCGGCTCTGCGGGCGATCCTCGACGTGGAGAGCGCCGAGACCATCGCCCGGGAGACCCGCACGACCCAGAAGCTGCTTCCCCGCCGCGCCGACCCTCTGGAAGCCTTCGTGCTGAGCCGCGCCGTCGCCTGGGTGATCCGCGCCGCGGTGCTAGAATCCTCGCCGCACCTCGCCGATCCCGCCTTCGAGGACGCCCTGGTGCGGCTGGTGGAAGGCTATGGCCGCAACTGATCTGACACCGGAATGTGGCTAGGTAGATTCCCCGAAGTGCGCCCCCGCGGTGCAGCTTGTATGGGGATCGGTCACTGCCCAGTTCGGACGGCGCCTGCCCTTCCATGCACCAGACCTACGAGCTTTATTTCCCCAATGCGGACGGATCCCTGCGTTTCGAGGCCCTGACCTGTCGCGAAGCGGACCTGTTCGTCCTCGCCCAACGCCGCCTCGACGAAGCGGGCGCGGGGTCGGTGGAGGTACGTCAGTTCGGGACCACCCTGTTTACTCTCTACGGCTGAGGTTAGCCCTAGCGCCGTCGAGCTCAGTCCGACGCCTTGTGGATCGGGTCGATCCACTTGACCTCGGTGGTCTGCTCCGCCGCGGCGATATCCAGATTGACCACCACTGCATCAGTGTCGCTACGCACCAGCACGCATTCCAGGGTCTCTTCCGGCGAGGCGTTTATTTCCTGATGCGGTACGAAGGGCGGCACATAGATGAAGTCGCCAGGGCCCGCCTCGGCGACAAATTCCAGGTGCTCGCCCCAGCGCATCCGGGCGCGGCCGCGCACCACATAGATGACGCTCTCCAGGGCGCCGTGATGATGCGCCCCGGTCTTGGCGTCCGCATGGATGTGAACCGTCCCGGCCCACAGCTTGCGCGCCCCCACCCGAGCGAAATTGATCGCCGCCGCCCGGTTCATGCCCGGCGTCTGGGGGGTGTTCTCGTCCAGCTGGTCGGCGGCGATCACCCGGACTCCGGAATGCATCCAGCCGTCGCTCGGAGGACTCTCGGACATGGCGATCTCCCGGTCAAAGGCCTGGGGATAAGAACGTGCGCGCCCGGGCCCCGGCAAGGCCTATTCCTTCGTGTCGCGCCCTGGAAGCCGGCCATCGCGAATTCACCGACCCAGGGACGCCGGCCAAGGTTGCTCAACCGCAAGCCGCGCCCTAGGAAATGATTAGTAGCATCCGGGGAAGTGTCGGCGGCCATGTCCGAGCAAGCGTATCCCCTGTCGTCGTCCGGCCTTGACCCCTTGAGCGTCGACGCCATGGCCCTCGGCGGCGCGGGCGGCGGCGGCCCCCTGGCGACGACCTATCTCAACGCCGACGCCCGCACCGGCGTGGGCGACAACGGCAAGACCAGCTTCACCATCGACCAGGCGGCCGTCCAGCTCACGCGAGAGAGCAGTGGCTGGGGCGGCGGCGGCGGCCATGCGGCCACCGTGACCTACGCCTATCGGGCCGACGCCCCCTCCAGCATGCCTTCCGACACGGCTGGTTTCTCGACGTTCAATCCGGCCCAGATCACCCAGGCGGAGCTGGCCATAAAGGCCTGGTCCGACGTCGCCAACATCACCTTCCAGCGGGTGGGGACAGGGACCGAGGGCCCGGCCGCGTTTTCTGACAGCGCCACCATCCTGCTCGGGAACTACGCCACGGGGGAGGACGGCGCCTCGGCCTTCACCTATTTGCCGGGCTCACGCTCGGCCTTCTCGAGCGCAGGGGATGTCTGGGTCAACAGTTCGCTCAGCTACAATGCCCTGCCTGTGGTCCAGGACTATGGCGGCATGGTTCTGGTCCACGAACTCGGCCACGCCATCGGGCTGTCGCATCCGTCGGACTACGACGTCCTGGACGGCGTCACCCTGACCTATGAAACCGACGCCAGCTATTTCGAGGACAGCCGCCAGTATACGGTGATGAGCTATTTCGGCGGCTTCAACACCGGAGCCGACCTGCCCGGCTGGTCCGCCGCGCCCCTGCTGGACGATATCGCCGCAGCCCAGCTGACCTATGGGCCCAACATGACCACCCGCACGGGGGACACGGTCTACGGCTTCAATTCCAACACCGATGAGCCCTGGCTGCAGACCAGTTCCGAAGACAACAAGCTGCAGGTTGCGATCTGGGACGCCGGAGGCAACGACACCCTGGACGTCTCCGGATACAGCGACGATCAGAAGATCGACCTGCGCCAGGGCTTCTTTTCTGACGTCGGGGGCCAGGTGGGCAATGTGGCCATCGCCAAGGGCACGGACATTGAGAACGCCGTCTCAGGGCCGGGCTCCGACAGCATCACCGGCAACGCGCTCAACAATTCCCTGTCCGGCGGCGGTGGCGACGACACGATCATGGGCGGCCAGGGCGACGACACCATCTCCGACGCCGCCGGGACCCACTATCTGCGGGGCGAGGAAGGGAACGATTCCATCCAGGGCGGCTCGGGCTTCGACGATATCAACGGCAACCAGGGCAATGACACGGTCGATGGCGGGTCCGGCGGCGATGACTGGCTGGTGGGCGGCAAGGACAATGACCTGATCACGGCCCATGCTGGCCGGAACATCCTCTATGGCAATCTGGGCTCGGACACCCTGATCGCCGGATCTGGGGGCGACCTGATGCGCGGCGGCCAGGGGGACGATTCCATCGCCGGCGGCGCAGGCAACGACTGGATCTCCGGCGACCGGGGCAATGACACCCTGTCCGGCGGCGGCGGCGCAGACACCTTCCACACCTTCTCCGGCGCCGGGATCGATCGGGTGCTGGACTTCCACCTGGCCGAGGGAGACCGCGTCCAGGTGGATGCCGGAACGACCTATGCCATCACCCAGATCGGATCCGACACCGTCATCGACATGAACAATGGCGACCAGATGATCCTGGTGGGCGTCCAGGCCACTTCGCTTACTGGCGGCTGGATCTTCACCGCCTGACACCCCTGGCCGGTTGCGCGCCTAGATGACTCCCTTGGCCCGCAGTTCGGCGATCCGCGCCGCATCCAGGCCCAGCTCCCCCAGCACGGCGTCGGTATGCTCGCCGAGGGTCGGGCCGGGCCAGCGCACAGACCCCGGGGTTTCCGACATTTTCGGAAATGCGTTCTGCATCTTCACCGGCCCGAACACCGGATGGTCCACCTCGACGATCGCCTCGCGGGCCTGGAACTGCGGGTCCTCCAGCATGTCGGGCGCCCGGAACACCCGGCCAGAAGGGATGCCCTGCTCCTCCAGGCGGGCCAGGAGATCGTCCAGGGTCCAGGTCCGGGTCCAGTCGGCGATGATCGCGTCCAGCTCGGTCTGGTTGGCGCCCCGCGACGCATGGTCCACGAACCGCGGATTGGCGGCCAGGTCGGCGCGGCCCATGGTCTCGCACAGGCGAGCGAACACTGTGTCCCCATTGCCGCCGATCAGGATCATTTCATCCTGGGCGCAGGGATAGACATTGGAGGGGGCGATCCCTGGAAGGATCGAGCCTGACCGCTCGCGCACATAGCCGGTGAGGTCATACTCGGTGACCAAATTCTCCATCACCGCCAGCACGCTTTCATAGAGCGCGACATCCAGCACCTGGCCGCGCCCGGTATTGGCCCGGTGGTGCAGGGCCATGCCGATTCCCATGACCGCGTGCATGGCGCTGAGGCTGTCGCCGATGGAGATCCCCGCCCGGGCCGGCGGCCGGTCCGGCTCGCCTGTGACGTGCCGCAGCCCGCCCATGGCCTCGCCGATCAGCCCATAGCCCGCCCGCTTCGCATAGGGACCGGTCTGACCGAACCCGGACACCCGAGCCATGATCAGCCCAGGATTGCGGGCCGACAGGACCTCATAGCCCATGCCCCACTTCTCCAGGGTGCCGGGGCGGAAGTTCTCGATCAGCACGTCTGCGGTGTCGATCAGCGCCATGGCGATGTCGCGGCCCTCAGGCGTGCGCAGGTCCAGGCCGACGGAGCTCTTGTTGCGGCCGATGACCGGCCACCAGGGGGAGAGCCCCTTGGGCAGGGAGCGGCCCCACTGACGCATGGGATCGCCGGTTCGGGGGTCCTCGATCTTGATCACCCGGGCCCCGAAGTCCCCCAGGATCTGGCCGCAGAACGGGCCGGCGATCAGGGTGCCCATCTCCACCACCTTCAGGTCGGCGAGGGGTCCGGTCGGCGCGCTGGCGGCGGCAGGGTCGGTCATTGTGGAACTCCGGGGACAGGCGGCCCCTTGGAGCGGGGCGCCGCAGGGTCTGTCAATCGCGGCGACGGGGTTCCCTTCGCGGGACGGCGGGCGTATGGCGCAGCCCATGACCGATTACGTGCTCGCGCCCCCCGCCCAGGCCGCCGTTCCCGTCGAAGGTGAACAGGCCCTGTTCCCCGTTCGCCGCATCCTCTGCGTCGGCCGCAACTACGCGGCCCACCGCCGCGAAATGGGCGGCGACGACCGAGATCCGCCCTTCTTCTTCGCCAAGCCCGCCGACGCCCTTGTCCCTCCCGGCCAGGACGCCGCCTATCCCTCGGCCACCAGGAACCTCCACCACGAGATCGAGCTGGTGGTGGCGCTGAAGTCCGGCGGCGCGGATATCCCGGTCAGCGAGGCCCTGGCCCACGTCTATGGCTATGCGGTGGGGGTCGACCTTACCCGTCGCGATCTGCAGAACGCCGCCAAGGACAAGGGCCAGCCCTGGGAAGCCTCCAAGGGCTTCGACGCCTCGGCGCCCATCTCGTCCATCCGCAAATGGTCCGCCGCCCCGCCGCAGGGGCGCATTGCGGTGTCGGTGAACGGCCAGGTGAAGCAGGACGCCGTGGTGGCCGACATGATCTGGAACGTGGCCGAGATCATCGCCGAGGCTTCCAGGCTCTGGACCCTGGCCCCCGGCGACCTGATCTATACCGGCACTCCGGAAGGCGTCGGCCCCCTGATGAAGGGCGACCGGGTCGAGGGCGAGATCGAGGGTGTCGGCCAGCTCGCCTTCACGGTGGCCTGACGATGACGCTCACCCTCTACAGCCACTGGCGGGCCACAGCTCCCTATCGGGTACGCATCGGTCTGGCGCTCAAGGGCCTGGCCTATGACTATGTTCCCATCGACCTCACCGCCGCGGTCCAGCACCAGGCGGCCTATCGCGCGATCAATCCCCAGCGCCTGCTGCCCGCCCTGGACCTGGGGGACGGCTCCGAGCCTTTGACCCAGAGCCTGGCCATTCTCGAATGGCTGGACGAGACGCATCCAGAACCGCCGCTGCTGCCCAAGGATCCCCGGGACCGCGCCCGGGTGCGGGCCATGGCCGACATCATCGCCTGCGACATCCACCCACTGAACAACCTGCGGGTCACCCGGGCCCTGGAAGCCATGGGCGTGGAGGCGCCCCGCCGGGCCAAATGGTTCGAGCGCTGGATCCTCGATGGCTTCAGCACCCTGGAACCGATGATCGCCCGCCATGGCCAGGGCTTCGCCTTCGGCGACCAGCCGACGATCGCCGACGCCTGCCTCGTGCCTCAGGTCTATTCCGCCGAACGCTACAAGCTGGACCTGACCGCCTTCCCCGCGATCGCCGCCGCAGCGGAGCAGGCCCGCAACCATCCGGCCTTCGTCGCCGCCCATCCCGACCTGCAGCCCGGAGCCCAAAATGGCTGATGACGTCCTGGGCCAGCTCAAGGCCAATAACCGGCGCTGGGCGGCCGGCAAGCTCGCGGTCGATCCCGGCTTCTTCAAGCGGCTGGAAGGCCAGCAGAGCCCGGAATATCTGTGGATCGGCTGTTCCGACAGCCGGGTGCCGGCCAATGAGATCGTCGACCTCGACCCCGGCGAGCTGTTCGTCCACCGCAATGTGGCCAATCTCGCCCCGCCGCAGGACGCCAACTACCTCTCGGTGCTGCAGTTCGCCGTCGATGTCATCAAGGTGAAGCACATCATGGTGGTGGGCCACTATGGCTGCGGGGGCGTCGCCGCCGCCGTGGACGGCCAGCGCCGGGGCCTGGTGGACCATTGGCTGCACCCGATCCGCGAGGTCGCCGCCGCACACCGCTGCGAGCTTGACGCCATTCCCGAGGAACGCGCCCGCCTGGAACGGCTCTGCGAGCTCAATGTGATCCGCCAGGTGAAGAACGTCGCCTCCGACGTCTTCGTCCAGGACGCCTGGGCCCGCGGGCAGCAGATCTGCGTCCACGGCTGGGTCTATTCCATCTCCAACGGGCTGGTGACCGACCTTAACGTCTCGGTGAGCAATACCGAGGCCGCCGACTTGCTTTAGCGGCGCGGCTCAGGCCGCGACCCGGAAGGCCGGATTGCGGGCGAACAGCCCGGGCCGGCCGTGCACCGGCTGGAAGGCGTCGCTGAAGCCCTGGATGCTCTCGCCCTCCCCAAGCACCACGAACCCCTCGGGGCTGATCGCCCGGGCCAGGTTGGCCAGCAGCCGCGGCTTGGCCTCCGCGGTCAACTGGCAGAGCAGGTATCGACAGAAGATCACGTCGAACCGGCCGGCGGCCGACAGGTCTGAGATCAGGTTGACCCGCCGCCAGCGCACCATCTGGCGGATGCGCGGCGAGATGGTCCAGAACTCGTCGTCCTTGTCGAAATGGTCCACGAGGCGGCGGATCGGCAGGCCGCGCTGGATCTCGAACTGCGAATAACGGCCGCCCTGGGCGCGCTCCAGATTGCGTTCGGACAGGTCGGAGCCGAACAGCTCCACCTTGGTGTCCCCCAGCCGCCCACGCATCTCGTCGACGATCATGGCCAGGGAGTAGATCTCCTGTCCGGCGCCGCAGGCCGCGCTCCACACCCGGATCGGCTCGCCCATGCGCAGGGCGGCCAGGCTGGGCAGCACCTCGGAGGCGAACAGCTCGAAGGGGGTGCGGTCTCGGAAGAAGGTGGTCTCGGACGCGGTCATCGCCTCCACCACCGCCCAGGCCAGCCGGTCCTCACGGCGCGCCTGCAAGGCCGCCAGCATCTCGTCGACCTCGCCATAACCTTCCCGCCGGGCCAGCGCGCCCAGGCGGTTCTCCATCAGATAGGCCTTCTCGGGGTCAACCTTCAGCCCCGCGCGATGGGCGCAGAGCTGGGCCACCATTTCAGCGTCGGCTGGGGTCATGGGCAGGTCCTCATGCCAGACCGACCTCGGCGAACTTCGAGGCGATGATGTCGCCGTCGAAGGGCTTCATGATGTATTCGTTGGCGCCGGCCTCCAGGGCCTCGCGGATGCGGGCCGGCTCGTTCTCCACCGTGCAGAACACCACGGCCGGGCGGTCGCCGCCGGGCTCTTCGCGCAGCACCCGCAGGAAGTCGATCCCGTTCATGACCGGCATGTTCCAGTCGAGCAACACGGCGTCGGGCATGGCCGCGCGGCACCAGGCGAGCGCCTCCATCCCGTCGGCGGCCTCGGCGATTTCGAAGCCGATGTCCTCCAGGATGCGGCGGGCCACCTTGCGGATCACCCGGCTGTCGTCGACGACGAGGCAGGTCTTCAAGACTTCGGTCCCCAATTTCGAACCACCGTTGTCGCGCCTCGGTGGTTAAGGAGGGGTATGGGACGCGCGTAAAATCGCACCTCGTTACTCA
>Ga0265327_10001468_pt1 | contig 29534 bp, 32 predicted proteins | sample 41621metaG_FD_202089 | JGI IMG/M metagenome (GOLD analysis project Ga0265327, IMG submission 202089) | Rhizosphere microbial communities from Carex aquatilis grown in University of Washington, Seatle, WA, United States - 4-16-21 metaG | ecosystem: Host-associated > Plants > Roots > Rhizosphere...
TTCTTGTCCATCACCCTCATCACGGGCATGGGCGGCCAGCTGTCGCTGTGCCAGGCGACCCTGGCCGGGGTAGGCGCGTTCACGGCCGGACAGCTGGCCAGCCATTTCGGACTCAACTTCCTGGTCGGCGGGCTCATCGGTGCGGTGGTGGCGGCCGCGGTGGCGTCCGTGCTCGCCTTGGGCAGCCTGCGGCTGAAAGGACTGGGTCTCGCGCTCATGACCCTGGCCGCAGCCCTCTTCTTCGACAACGCCGTCTTCAGTCAGAAGTCGGTGAGCAACGGGACAGGTGGGATCACGCTCAAACGCAGCTGGCTGGGGAAGGTCAACTTCTTCGACCCCAACGGCCATCAGGAGTTCGTGCTCCTCATGATCGTGCTGGTGGTGGTGGTCTCCTTCGTGCTCCTGGTCCGGAAGGGGACGGTCGGGCGATATCTCTCGGCCATGCGGGGCAGTGAGACCGGCGCGGCCGGCGTGGGGATCAACTTGTCGTGGCAGCGGGTGCTGATCTTCGCCCTCTCGGGGGCGGTGGCCGGGGTCGGGGGGAGCCTTCTCGTCTTGGTGCAGGAACGCATCAGCCCGCACCAGTTCAACTACGAGTACTCGCTCATCTTCGTGGTGATCGTGGTGACCACCGGCGTGTCCACGGTGGAGGGGGCCATCCAGGGCGGCATCGGCTTCGTGGTGATCCAGCAGCTGCTGACATACGCCCCAGCGCGGTTCTCGGGGCTGACCGTGGTCCTGTTCGCCTTCGGCGCCCTCACCTACGCGCACCACCCCGAGGGCGTCCTGGAGTTCCAAAAACGGCAGTGGACGGCGCGCTTCGAGCGGCTGTTCCTCCAACCGCGCCAGGTCGCCGCGCCACCGGAGAGCGGCCCGGGGGCGCCGGGCACGCTCTTCGAGGCGGGGAGCTCACATGCCTGAGCGCAACGGCCGCCTTCGGATCCGCCTCGGCCGCAACGGCAAGAAGGTGCCGGACCGCTCGACGGTGGGCGACGGGCGCTCGCTCATCGGGGACCCGACGCCGCTCCTCGAGGTGCGCGGCCTCTCCAAGGTCTTCGGTGGGATCAAGGCTGTCAGCGACGTCACGTTCGGCATCGAGCGCGGCGAGAGCGTGGGTCTGGTCGGGCCCAACGGTGCCGGCAAGACGACGGTGTTCAACTGCGTCTGCGGCCAGCTGCGCCCCGAGGAGGGGTCGGTCGAGCTCGACGGCGTCGAGCTCACCCATCTCCCGACCTACCGCCGCGCCCGCATGGGCATCGGCCGCACCTACCAACGGATCGAGGTCTTCCCGGACCTGACGGTGCGCGAACACCTCATGGTGGCCGAGCGCTCCCGTCGCGGCGACGGGCGGCTGTGGAAGGACCTGTGCAACCGGAGCAACCCCCGTCCCGAGGAGGACGCCCACGTCGAAGAGGTGTTGAAGCTGGTGGGGTTGACAGGCGTCGCCAGCACCCCGGTCTCGGCCCTCGGCCTGGGGATGTGCCGGCTGGTCGAGCTGGCCCGCGCCCTGGTCGGCGACCCCAGGGTCCTCATGGCCGACGAGCCCTCCTCGGGCCTCGACGTCCATGAGACCCGCGAGCTGGCCAGCGTGTTGCGCACTCTCCAGACCGAGCGGGGGATGGCGGTCCTCCTGGTCGAGCACGATCTCGGGATGGTGAGCGACGTCGTCGACCGTTGCATCGTGATGGACCTCGGCCGGGTCATCGCCCAGGGCACGTTCGAGGAGGTCATGGCCGACCCCGACGTACGTCACGCCTACCTCGGGATCTCGACGTGACCACCCAGGCCGCCCCGGCACCTCCCGCTCCTCGGGCCGACGACCGGCCGGCCCTTGAACTCGACCACGTGAGTGCCGCCTACGGCCCCTATCGGGCCCTCTTCGACGTGAGCTTCACCGTGCCGGCCGGGGGGATCGTGGCCTTGCTCGGCTCCAACGGAGCCGGGAAGTCCACGGTGGCCCGGGTGGTCTCGGGGCTCTTGCCGGTGACCTCGGGGTCGGTGCGAATCGGCGGCGAGAACGTGACCGGGGAGCCGGCCTACAAGATCACCCGGTCCGGCCTGTGCCACGTCCCCGAGGGCCGAGGCATCTTCGCCAACCTCACGGTCGAGGAGAACTTGGTCCTCTCCTTCCGTCAGCGAGCCGGGCGCAAAGCCGTGGCCGACTCCTTGGCCCACGCCTACGAGGCCTTCCCGGTGCTCGGCCAGCGTCGCAAGCAGCGCGGCGGCACCCTCTCGGGGGGGCAGCAACGGCTGCTCTCGCTGGCCAAGGTCTTGGTCGTGCCGCCCCGCCTGCTCATGGCCGACGAGCTCTCGCTCGGATTGGCTCCGGTGGTCGTCGACGCCGTCTACGACGGCCTGCGGGAGATCAACCGTGCCGGTACGGCGCTGTTGGTGGTCGAGCAGCAGGTGGACCGGGCGCTCGGGCTGGCGGAGCAGGCCGTTATCCTCGAGCACGGCGCCGTGGACTTCGAAGGACCGGCCGACCAGGCGCTGGCCGAGGTCGAAAAGGTGCTGTCCGCCCGGGGCGACCGGGCGTCCTTCGTGGGAGAGCGCTCCAAGCCGGTGGAGCAGGTCCGGCCCGAGGTCGAGTGGAAGAAGCTCCCGCGGTGGCGAAACCGTGGCCGCGGGCGAGACAAGGACGGCGAGTCGCCGTCGGGCAACGGAGAGGACCCGAGATGACGCGTGAACCGGTGATCGTCGACGTGCTGCGGACCACCTTCGGCAAGCGAGGCGGGGCGCTGTCCAACTGGCACCCCGCCGACCTGTTGGGCTTCGCCCTCACCAACCTGGTGGAGCGCACGGGCGTCGACCCGGCCACGGTGGACGATGTCATTGGCGGGTGCGTCACCCAGGTGGGGGAGCAGTCCACCAACGTGACCCGGAACGCCTGGGTGTCGGCGGGTCTGCCCCAGCACGTGTCGGCCACCACGGTCGACCGGCAGTGCGGGTCCTCGCAGCAGGCCATGCACTTCGGCGCGGCCGGGGTGGCGGCCGGCCACTACGACCTCGTCGTCGCCTGCGGGGTCGAGGTGATGAGCCGGGTGAAGATGGCCTCCAACGCCCGGGGCGGCATCGGTCCGTTCCCCCCGTCGTTCATGGAGGCCATCGACAACCGCCTCTGGGCCCAGTTCCGGGTGGCCCAGGTACTGGCCGACAAGTGGGAGATCTCACGGGAGGACATGGACGCCTTCTCGCTCGAGAGCCACCGGCGTGCGGCCGAGGCTTGGGACAACGGCCACTTCGCCCGCGAGGCCATCGCCGTGCCGATCAAGGCCGAGGACGGCTCGTTCACCGGCGAGAAGCTCGAGACCGACGAGGGGATCCGGCGGGGAGGGACCATGGAGACCATGGCCAACCTGGCGCCCGCCCAGAACTGGGAGCCCGACACCGCCCCGGACATCACGGCCGGCAACTCCTCGCAGACCACCGACGGGGCGAGCGCCATGCTCATCGCCGAGCGTTCGGTGGCCGAGCGGCTGGGGCTGCCCATCCGGGCCCGGTTCTCCCACTTCGCGGTGGGGGCCGAGGACGCCGCCATCGTGCTTTCAGCGCCGGTCCCAGTCACCCACAAGCTGCTCGAGCGCTCGGGTATGAAGATCGGCGACTTCGACGCCATGGAGTGCAACGAGGCCTTCGCCTCCGTCGCCCTCATGTGGGAGCGGGCCTTCTCGCCGGACCCCGAGCTCTACAACCCGAGGGGCGGGGCCATCGCCATCGGACACCCGCTCGGGGCGAGCGGGGTGCGCATCGCCGGCACGCTGCTGAACCAGCTTGAGTCGGTCGGGGGCCGCTACGGCTTCCAGACGATGTGCGAAGGCGGCGGCCAGGCCAACGCCACCGTCATCGAGCGCCTGCCCTGACCCGGAGGGGCCTTTCAACCGCCGAAGGTCTGCGCCGCCACCACGCCGCCGCGAATGAGAGCGGCAATTTGTTCGTCGGACAGCCCGAGGACTGACGACAGCACCTCGGCCGTGTCCTGGCCCAGGAGTGGCGCAGGGGCCGGCTCGGGAGCAGAAGAGCGCGAGAAGCTCACCGTCGGGCCGACGACGCCGGTGTGGCCCAGGCGCGGATGGTCGATCTCGTGGACGAGCCCCCGCGCCGTGACCTGGGGGTGGGAGAGGACCTCGCCGACCGAGAGGATGGGGGCGGTGGGTAGGTCGAGGGCCCCGAACACCTCCTCCCAGGCGGCCGTGGTGCGGGTCGTGAGGGTGCTCGACAACTCGGCGTCGACCTCGGCCCGTCGGGCAAGCCGCTGCTCGTTGGTGGCGAGCTCGGGGTCATCGGCCAGGTCGCCACGGCCCACGGCACGGCACAGGACCGGCCAGTAGGACTCGTAGAGGGTGGCCAGCACGATGTGGCCGTCGGCGGTGGGGTAGGCGCCGTAGGGGACGGCGCTTGGGTGGCCCGAGCCCACCCGGGACACCTCTTCGCCGGTCATGAACCACCGGCCGGCCAGGTAGGTGAGCATCCCGACCATCGAGTCGAGCATCGAGGTGTCCACGTACTGGCCGAGCCCACTCTTGTCCCGCTCGACCAGCGCCGAGAGGATCCCCACCACCCCCATGAGCCCCGCCGTGAGGTCGGCCATGGGCAGCCCGGCACGTACCGGCGCACCCCCCGGCTCCCCGGTGAGGCTCATCAGCCCCGAGAGGGCCTGGATCGAGACGTCGAAGGCCGTGCGATCGGCCCACGGCCCGGTCTGGCCGAAGGCCGAGATCGAGCAGTAGACGAGCCCCGGGTTCCCGGCGCGCAGGTGGTCGTAGGAGAGGCCGAGTCGCTCGGCCACCTTGGGGCGGAAGTTCTCCACCACCACGTCGGCCCGTGCCGCCAATCCGAGTGCCAGCTCCCTTCCCCGAGGGTCCTTCAGGTCGATGGCCACGCTCTTCTTGTTGCGGTTGATCGAGGCGAAGTAGTGGCTCTCGCCGTTGGCCAGCGGGGGGATCTGCCGGGTCTCGTCGCCCTGGGCGGGGTGTTCGACCTTCCACACCTGCGCACCCAGGTCGGCCAGCAGCAGCGTGGCGAAGGGGCCGGCTAGTACCCGGGTGAGGTCGAGGACCCGCACGCCCTCGAGCGGTCCGGTGGTCATGGTGAGCTCGCCGGCCGCAGGCGGCCGGGCCTGGCGCGAGCGCCTAGGGCCGGCACTCGTCGGGCAACGGCCAGCGGAAGAGGCGGGCAGCGTTCTCGTGCGTGAGCTTGCGCAGGTCCTCGACCGGCAGGTGCCCCCACGCCGCCTCGATGACGGCCTGGGTGTCGGGCCACGTCGAATCGCCGTGCGGGTAGTCCACCTCCACCATCACGTGGTCGACCCCGATGGCGTGGCGGGTCTCGATGGTGGATGGGTCATCGATCGTGCAGAACCAGAAGTTGCGTCGGAGCACCTCGGCCGGTCGCAGTCCTTGCCCGTCACCGCCGGAGTAATCACGGCCGTAGCCGGAGCGGTCGACCACGTTCTCGAGCCGGTCGAGCAGCATGGCCACCCAGCCGATCCCGCCCTCGCTCATGGCGATCTGGACGTCGGGGAACCGCACGGGCAGCCCCGACCAGATCCACTCGGTGCACGAGGTGAGCGACATCTGCCCGAAGAGGGTGGCCCCGAGCTGCAGTAGAGGGCCATCTGTGGGCATGTCCGGCATGCCCGAGGAGCCCACGTGGAGGGAGATCACCGTCTGGGTCTCCGCACAGGCGGCCACGATCGGGTCCCAGTACCCCGAGAAGATGCTGGGCAGGCCGATCCGGTGGGGTCGCTCAGGGAGGGTCACCGAGCGGAACCCGCGCTCGGCATTGCGCCGGATCTCGGCCGCGCCAAGCTCGGGATCGGTGAGGTAGGTGATGCCGCAGGGGATGATGCGGTCCGGGTACGGCCCCCACCAAGCCTCGTAGACCCAGTCGTTGAAGGCGCGGGTCACGGCCAGTCCGAGCTCGGGGTCGGACGCCTGGGAGAAGACGCGCCCGGAGAAACCGGTGATCTGCGAGGGGAAGTTGAGCGAGGCCCACACCCCGTTCAGGTCCATGTCCTTGATGCGGGCGTCGATGTCGAAGCAGCCGCGTCGCATGTCTTCGAAGCGGGTGGGCTCGAGCGTCACGGCGTCGCGTCGACGACCCGCCACGGCGTTCATGCCCACCTGGGTGTAGCGCTGGCCGTCGAACTCCCACAGCTGGTGTCCTTGGCGGGTCTCGACGATCTTGGGGGCGAGATCCGCCAGGTGGGCCGGCATCCGGCCAACGAACATGTCGGGGGGCTCCACCAGGTGGTCGTCGACCGAGATCACCGTGTAGTGGACCTCGCGCGGTTCGGGGTCCGGCAGGAGGGTGTCGGTTCGGGTGGCGATATCCATGATGGGGATGTCTAGTCGGGGACGATCCTCACGTGCCCGTACTGGTAGTCCTCGGTGCGGCGGATGACTTCGGCCGCGGTGAGCTCGGTTGCCGCCGAGGCAATCCTGGGCATGCCCAGGGTCGTGGTGGGTCGGCTGGTCGACAGGTAGCGGCGGATGCGCACGGCCAGCGACCCGAGGCGCTCGGCGTCCTCGGGCATCTCGCAAGCGCCGGCCGACGCCTCAAGGGTCTCGGCCGACGCCACGAGAAGCTCCATGGCGGTGTCGTAGCTCTCGGTCATCGTCATCCTCCCGCTCCCACGCCCCCACCTTACCGATCCCGTTGGCGACGTTCCTGGGGCGCGATTGGGCCACAATGGCAAGGTGACCGACGCCGACGAGATCAACCCGTCCCTCCAGGTGGCGGGCGAGCGCGCCATGCTCGACGGGTGGCTTGAGATCCATCGGGCCACCTTGCTCCACAAGTGCGAGGGGCTCGATCCCGAGGAACTCGCCGCCCGATCGGTCCCCCCGTCCACCCTCTCCCTGCTCGGGCTGGTGCGCCACATGAGCGAGGTGGAGCGCCACTGGTTCGCCCGGATGCTCGAAGGTGAGCACATCCACCCCCGCTATGTCTCTCGCGAGGACCCCGACGGGGACTTCAACGGGGCGTCGGCCGACAACGCCGAGGAAGCCTTCGCCAATTTCGCCGCCGACTGCGACCGCTCGCGGGCCATCGCCGCCGACAGCGACCTGGACCGGGTTGCGGGTCGCGAGCTCGTGGGTGGCGAGGTGACCCTCCGCTGGATCCTGGTGCACATGATTGAGGAATACGCACGCCACAACGGGCACGCCGACTTCCTGCGCGAGTGCATCGACGGGGCGACCGGCTAGCTCAGCCTCAAGTTCCGGTCACCGCCACCCGGGGCGTCACCCCCACCACGCGTTCGGGCAAGGGCAGCACCGAGCGTTCCGCCCATTCGACGTCGCGCAGTCGCTCGACGCGTGGTTCGCGCCAGCCCGCATCGACCGCCATCTCGCAGAGTCGGGCGGGCGGGGTGCCCCGACCGAGGGGAAGGGCCGCCCGCAGTGCCGGCGCGTACTCGGCGTGGTGATGGGGAGGTTCCCGGCGCAGGCGCGCGATCGTCGTGCGAGCTCGTCCTCGCAGACGCTCGACGGAGTCCACGTCGCCCCACAGGGATTCGAAGAGCACCAGCCGCCCGCTCGGTGCGGCCGCCCGCCAGGCGGCAAGGGCAGCGGCGGGGTCGGGAAGCGTCCAGAGCAGGTGGCGCTCGATCACCGCGTCGAAGCCGTCCGGCGGTGCGTCGGCCGACCCCACCACCACCGTCACGTCCAGGCCCTCGGTCACAGCGGCCTGACGCAGCCGCTCGAGCATCTGCTCGGAGAGGTCCAGGGCAGTGACCCGATGGCCGAGACGGGCCGCCAGCAGGGAGAGGAAGCCCGTGCCGGCCCCGCAGTCGAGCACGGCAGCGGGGGCGGGCGGCAGGAGCCTGGCCAGGGCGGCGGCCCAGGCGGCCCGGACGAGCGGGCTGCGTGGCCGGTGCTGGGCGGAATCGTCGTAGGTGGCGGCGTCGGCATCCCAGTAGCTGCGGATCTCCTCCTGAGTCCCCACCTACTCGACGGCTCCTTCCGATCGGTGCGGTTGGCCGTCGGCCCAGCGCAGGAGGACGGGCACGTCGGCCAGGCTGCGCAGGAGGTCGTTCAGGTGGGTGCAGGTTCCGGTGCCCCGGAGGTCCCGGCGCACGAGGGCGCGCAGGTCGGCCACGGGCGCCCCGATCATCAGCGCGGCCGAGGAGGCGGCCGAAGGGCACTCGGTGGCCGGCAGCACCCGGGGGTCGGCGACGACAGAGGTCATGCACCCGCTGTCCCGGTCGACGGTGGCCACCACCGAATACTCGTGGAGGACCGATTGCGTGCCGTCGGGCTCCCCGTAGACGTCGCGGAACATGGCGTCGACCCTCACGAACCCGTCGGCCGACGGAACGAGGTCGGTGCGCCGCCGGCGCCGCACGGTCCCGGTGACGGGTTCGGCGAGTTCGTGCCAGGCCAGGGGGTCCCGTCGGTCGTCGAGCGGGCGCGAGATGGGCCCGATCACGAGCGGCACGTGCCCCGTCGTTCGAGAGATGGTGACCATCTGCCCGGCGTTCGTCCAGCCGGCGCAGATGTCAGCCATGTGGTCGACGTAGGCCGCGCTCGGTCCACCCGGAGCGATGGCGCGCTGGCGGGCGTAGCCGGAGATGAGGGAGGTGGCAACGATGTCGTCGAGCAGCATGAAGAGGAGATTCGCCCGATCCGCGTCGAGGCCCGGAAGGGTCGAGAGCGCCTTGCGCAGGCTGCCCCGCAGCGCGAGGCCCTCCAAGGGGCTGAGATCGGCCAGCGGCGGGGTCGCCACGAGCGAGCGGACGACCATGTCGGGTCCGGTCTCGACGCGGACAGCCTGCTCGACCTGCGCCGCCGGGTGGCCTCCTTCTGCGGTGAGGAGGTCTCGGCCGAGGGCCGCGAGCACGAGCGCACCCTCGGCGGTCCAGGTGCCATCAACCGAGGTGGTCCGACGGATGCTCCCCTCCCGTCGCCGCGGGGTCCCCTCGACCGGCCACCTCGGGCCGGGAATGACCGAGGGCGGGCCAGGCGGCCTGGTGGTTTGGGTCTCAGTGGTGGTGGGGACGTCCGTCACGATCGACGTGATCATAAGCACTTCGGGTCACTGTCCCGGCCGACGGTGCTCGGTGAGGTCGCTCGGGCGTGGCACGATCAAGGCGTGCGAGTCCACCGGAATTTTGGCTTCGTCGACCTGTCCGGGTTCACTGCGCTCACCGAGAGCCAAGGTGACGAGCGTGCGGTCGCCGTCCTTTCCTCGTTCCGCGCCCTGGTCCGGGAGATCTGCTCGCGGCGGGGTGTCCGGGTCGCCAAATGGCTCGGCGACGGGGCCATGCTGGTGGGCGTCGAGGGAACGCCCCTCCTGGCGGCAACGCTCGAGATGCAACGGGCCACCACGGCGGTGCGCCTGCCCGCCCCACTTCGTTGTGGCGTCTCGTCGGGGGAGGTCATCCTGCACGAAGGTGACGACTACATCGGCCACGCCGTGAATCTTGCGGCCCGCCTCTGCGATCTCGCCCCTGGTCAGGTGGTGTTCGCCACGGAGTCGATCCTCGGTGACCTCCCGAAGTGGGGGACGGTCCTCTCGACCGAGGAGACGGCCATCCGAGGCCTGGAGCAGTCGCTACGCATCTCACGCATCGGATTGCGACCGTTGGACGGCGACGTCGTACCCGACCCGATCTGCGGCATCCCGCTCACCGCCGAGGTGGCCGAGGAGGCTGCGCTCGACGGTCTCGGACGCGAACTGTGGTTTTGCTCGGACAGCTGTCGGGATACCTGGGAACGCCGCCCGAGACCGGTGCTCGACACCGGGGGCAGCCCCCGTATGCCGCTCATCGGCAGCTGATTGACACTCGACATCGAGGCGGCCTTCAAGCGTCAATCAAAGGCTGATTGACAAGAGTGGGCAACAGGTGCGAGCTAGTTCGCCAGCCGCACGACGTCCGCCAACCAGGCTTCGGCGGTAGGGGTACCTAGGACCGGGTTGATCTCGAAACGCTCGGCGGTGAGCGAGTTGATTTGCCAACCGGAGTCGAACGCGGCATGCAACTCGCCTTCGCCGACGCGGCGGGGACCCCAGTCACCCGACTGGCGGTCGCTGAAGCACATGAGGTGAAGGTGGCCCCCGGGTTGGAGTACGGCGGACACCGCGGATACGTAGCGTGCCCGAGCGTCGTCGTCGAAGACATGGAACAGCCCGCTGTCGATGATCGTGTCGAAGGTCTCACTCAGCGTGTCCAGGTAAAGCGCGTCGAGCACCTGGAAGGCGGCGCCGACATCGCGCTCGACCGCCTTTTGGCGGGCAATCTCGATGGCGCGTGGGGAGATATCGACCCCGAGCACACGGGCGTTGTGTTGGGCGGCCAGGATCGTGTGCTCGCCGGTGCCGCAACCCGCGTCGAGGAGTGCGCCGGTCAGCGCCCCGTCGCTTGCGAGGCGGGCGAAGGCCGGCTGCGGGCGGCCAATGTCCCACGGCGGCGGCGTCCCCGTGTAGGAGTCATCCCAGTCGTGTGAAGCGTCGGTCGAAGTCATGTCGCCATTGTCTCCTGACGGGCGGGCAGCGCAGGATTCGCGGACAACATGCCCAATCGCCCATTCCGGCAACGGCACTCGCTGGTGGGGCGAGGGCTGTGTCAGTTTAGGTTGACAAATCAGGAACGTCAATCCAAACTGACAGACATGGACTTCGAAGATCTCAGCGCAAAGCTCTCGTCGGATGACCCGGCAATTGGGCTTCGCTCCTCGTTGGCGCTCCATCGCCTGGCTGAGAGGGTCGAAGCAAACAACGTCGCGTCGGCCCGGGAAAAGGGCTGGTCGTGGCAGCAGATCGGCGACGCGTTGGGCGTCACCCGCCAATCCGTGCACACCAAATACAACAAGGAGTCATCATGACGTCCGAATCCCTTGTGCGAGAGGCGCTTCACGTATGGGCCATCTATCTGCGGGCCAGTGAGGAGGCTCATCGCCGAGGTGATCGCCGAACTGGCACCGATCACTTCTTGCTCGCCTTGTTGGAGGATCCGTCGATCGAAGTGGTGTTGAACGTGAGCCTGCAGCAAGCTCGCCAGGCCCTTGACTCGCTCGATCAGGAGGCATTGGGCGCTCTGGGCCTGGGGTCCGGCACCGGCGTTCCCGAACTGCCGATGCGCGCCGTGCCGAAGAACCCGAGGATCAGAGACATCGCGCAAAAGCATCGTTTCCGCATGACGCCCGCGGCAAAGAAAGTGCTTGAGGAAGCGTCGAAGCCCAACCGTCGGAGGCTCAGGGTCACGGCCCAGCAGGTGCTGGCCCAGATCCTCACTCTCGAACCGCCAGATCCTGCGGCGGTGTTGCTGGGCGCTCTCGGCGTGAACACGGCGGAGGTTCGGCGCCGATTGGATGCCGTGACGCCCGACAGTTGAACTTCCGCCGACAGTGTCCGCCGTATCCTGCGGGGGCGACCCTCGAGTGTGTGGCACACGGCCGGCGCTCGAAGCGGGTTTGCGCAGCAGGTCGCGACCGACGGTTGGGCGATCCCGAGCACCAAGGCAACAAGTTGCCCTGCATCGGTCTGGATAGGATGCCGCAGACGAGTAGAGAGGAGACAGGTATGTGGGCGCAGCTCATCACTACGCGACTAAAGCCGGGCAAGGAGGACAGTCTCCCTGCGCTCCTCGAGAAGCTGCATGCGACCGAACAGTCAGGGTCTGGCCTGCTGCGATCCACCGCGATGAGAGACGAGAAGGATCCGAGCCGCGTATACATGTTTGTGTTGTTCGAGACTGAGGAAGCGGCTCGAAAGCGTGAGCAGGATCCCCGGCGACAAGCGGGACTAGCCGAAGCTAGGGCGATGATGGGGGAGATCTTTGACGGATCACCGGAATTCGTGGACTTAACCGTGGTGGAGGACACCACCTACTGACTCCTGGTAGCGCACAAGTGCCGCCGCGAGACAACGACCGCCACCCGGCGCTTGGGGGGTAGGGCATCCCATCGAGCGGTCTGCGACATCGGCCAGCCATGCAAGGGTGCGCTCTCGCAGGCTCGATGCGCAGCCCGTCTCACGGGATCGTCACGTCATCCAAGGACGGCTTCGCCGCGCCGCGAAGTTCATCAGCAAGCTCTTCGGCGGTCCGAACAGGAACCGCGGTCGTGGCCCCATCGTGAATACCAGTGCGTGCCCCGACGGGCAACACCCTCGTTGGCCCTGTAAGCGGCGGTTGGGAGCGTGCTGGCTAGTCGCGGGCGCCGAGCGATATGAAGCGCGCCTTGGCGAGGCGGCTGTCACATTCCGAGGGCGGCATGCGTCAAGATGATGTGACCGCGATGGAAGGGACCGACTTCGACGCCGAGCGTCCCCGGCTAGCTGCAATCGCTACCCGAATACTGGGATCAGAGGCCGATGCGGACGATGTGCTGCAGGAGGCATGGCTCCGGCTCTCCCGTACCGACCACATCGACGACATGGCCGCCTGGCTGACGACCGTCGTGACCCGGTTATGCCTGGACCACCTGCGCAAGAGGCGTACCAGGTCGGCAGCCGAGGCAGAGGCACTCGGCACCATCGTGGATCCTTCACCGGTCGAACCCGAAGCCGACGCGTTGCTCGCCGAGAGGATGGGCGATGCGATGCAGATCGTGCTCGACACCCTGGCGCCGGCCGAACGAGCGGCGTTCGTGCTGCACGATGTCTTCGGGTATCCGTTCGACGAGATCAGCGGAATCATGGGGCGTTCAGTCACCGCCGTACGTCAGCTGGCCAGTCGGGCGCGGCGCAGGCTGCAGGGCGCGCCTGAGCCGGTCACGCTGCAGGACGACCGTGCAGAGAACCGTCGCGTCGTCAGCGCATTCCTCACGGCAGCTCGCGGCGGGGATCTCGCGAACCTGCTTTCGCTGCTCGCGCCCGACGTCGTCATGCGGGCCGACCTGGTGGGACAACAGATGGGAACGGACCCCCTCTATGACGGTGCAGCCGCCCTGGCCGCGCGATTCAACGGCACCCGGGGGGCAGTACCCGTCATGATCGACGGCGAGCTCGGCGCCGCCTGGATCCAGGCCAGGGTGGTCAAAGTGGCCTTCGTCTTCCATGTCGAGGCCGGTCTGGTGCGCGAAGTCGAGCTGATTGCTGACCCGGACGTGCTCGCCACCATGGACGTGGTCCGCGAGCGCAATCCTTAGATGTTGATGCACACGACTACCGGCCATCACGTAAGACTCAGCAGATTGAAAAGGGAGCAAGTTCATGAAGACGATGACGTGCAAACAGTTGGGTGGTCCGTGCGATCTTCCGCATCACGGGATGACTGCCGACGCGGTCATCAAAGCGCAAGATCGACATCTGAGGGAAAAGGTCTCGGAGGGTGACGCGACCCACGAAAGCGCGTTGAATGAGATGAAGGGCAGGTGGAAGCGTCCGATCAAGAACATGGGCTGGTACAAGAAGGCCAAGAGCGATTTTGCGGGCCTTCCCGAAGACTGATCGGTCGCGGAACAAGAGAGACGATGCGTGCTGACAGCGATCCCCGCGGTGCCGCACTGTGGCACCGTCCTGGCGGTAGAGAGCAGTGAGCACTGGGCAGTCTGTGCCGTTGTGGGGCAATCGGATCAGCACCCGACTCCGCGGGTGATAGACGACCAACTCACTAGCCTCGAATCGTGCGTGCTCCCGTCATCAGTTACCGGGGTGCTTTCCAGTTCGACCTGGAGCCGGATCAGCTGTGGGAGAGGATCGAGGAGTTCGACCAATTCGAGCACTGGTGGCCTTGGCTGACTGATCTGGAGATCGAGGGTACCGGGCTGGCAAGGGGAACGGTCCTCCACGGGGTCGTCACGCCACCGCTGCCCTATCGCATGGAGGTCGCCGTGGAGGTCACTGACGCCGAACCAGCTCGAATGATCGATGCAGTCATTGGTGGGGACGTCGACGGGGAGGCACAGTTCCGATTTCGGCCTGACAACGGGAAGACCTGGGCCGAAGTGGTGTGGGCGGTCGAGATGAAGCAGCCGGTCATGCGCCTCGCAGACCGCTTGACCCATCCCCTGCTGCAATGGGGCCACGACCGTGTCGTCGAGATCACGGTTGCCGGGTTTCGCAGCAAGATCGAAAGTTCGTGAGTGACCCAGAGCCGAGCTCCCATTTCCGGCGTTGTGGGCTACCCCACGAGCACAGGACGGGGACGGACTTATGGGGCAGTCGGCTCAGCGAGCAGTGGCTCTGGATCATGCTTGGCGAGCCACCTGCCAACGGTGTGGAGAATGGCAAGGCCGACGACGAGCACGCCGATTCCGATGAGGATTTCGGAGCCACGGTGGGCGGCTTCGGCGCCTACGTGTCCTGGCGGGGACAGGGCTAGGACGAGTGCGAACGTGAACAAGGCGTAATAGAGCACATAGCTCTTCTTGTACTGGGTGAGCGCCAGGACGAAAGCCAGGGTGGCAATGATCGTGACAGCCCAGGTTGGTGGACCGAGGATCGCCACTGGCACCGCAGCAACCACCCCCACTGCGGTAGCTATGGCCTTTTGCCGCACACGCTCTCGCTTGCCCATGATGGTGTACAGAGTGAGGATGAGGATTGGCTCTGGCACCCAATAAGGCTCGGTCCATCCGAGTGCCACGCCGATGGCGGCGGTCCCAACCAAGGCAATGCCCAGCACCGCCGCCACCGCAACGGCATTGGGGATTGACACCCGCTGACCTGCGACGACTTCGGGTGCCTTGAACCGACGAGCCATCACGACGCCATACAGCACCCCTATCCCGGCGAATGCGCCGTAGGCCACGGCATCCCGGCCTGATGACACCCGACTAGCGAACGTGGCGGCGAAGGGAAGCATCAGGAGCGAGGGCAACCACCCGAATCCGATTCCGGCTCCGGCAATGATCCCTAGGAGGCCGAGCAGCCCGACCCACCACCAGCCATAAGCGGTAACCGCTCCAAGCCCAGCTGCGACCCCGAAAGGCACGGCGAGATAGGTCATTCGACGGGTGCCACCGACCATGCTCCCGATGACACCGAACAACAAGCCGAGGACCAGTGCGTCGGCGGTGAACTTCCCAACGAGAACGGTCACTAACACGACTGGCACCACGACAACTACAAGCACGGCGACAACGATGTGAACCGTCTTGTGAACGACGTAGGGCTTGTCCTTAGCTTCTCCCGCTGGTTCCGCCGTCACCGCCCCATTCTTAGTGTCAGCGTCGCCTGAGCACCAGGATTCGGGTAGCCCTAATGCCCCGGTCCCCGGCGCAGGAGACCCGCCCGGATGTGCCGTTCTGCCACGGTCGATATCGCCGCCGAGCCGGCAGCGAGGATTGAACCGGACCTGACGGTCCACCACTCGAAAGGGCGGGGCCGTCAGCGTTTGGGTGCGTGCCCGAGCCAGGTCTGACTCCACTCAAACCGGCTGACGTCCTTTCGGACTGTCCTCAAGTCGATCCGTCGGCCTGGCTCGGGCACGCACCCGACATCCATCGGTCGGACGGAGTGACCTCATAGGAGCCTGCCAAAAGGCCCATCGCTGTCCTGTCCGTCGTCCCGCTGATGCGGTGCCACCCCAACCCACTGGACGAGTGAAGGGATGACGATGACCACTATCGCGCGCAGGATCACTGGGGGGGTCGACACGCACCTGGAGGTGCACGTCGCGGCCGCCCTGGACGACCGAGGATCGCTCCTTGGCGTGGAAAGTTTCGAGACGACGCCGGTGGGCTATCGGGCCCTCCTTCGCTGGCTCGCGCAGTTCGGCACCGTCGAGCTCGTGGGCGTCGAGGGAACCGGCAGCTATGGGGCTGGGCTCACCCGCCACCTCCACGGCCAGGGCATTGCCGTCGTCGAAGTCGACCGCCCGAACCGTCAGCGTCGACGCCGGAAGGGCAAGTCCGACCCCGAAGACGCGATCTCAGCAGCGCGTGCAGCCCAGGGCGGGGAGGCCAAGGGCGAAGCCAAGACGAGGGACGGAAACGTCGAATCCATGCGGGTTCTTCGCATCGCACGGGCCTCGGCGAGGAGCGGGAGGACCAAGGCCCTCAATCAGATGCGCAGCATCGTGTCGACCGCCCCGGACGAACTGCGAGAAGAGCTCCGAGGCCTCTCCATCTACCGGCTGCTCGAGCGCTGCGCCACGTTCCGACCTGCCGAACGCCGAGACGTGGTGTCGCTGACCAAGCGCACCCTGCGGATGCTTGCCCAGCGGGCCCTCGCCCTCGAAGAAGAGGTGAAGGAGATCGACCGGGTCCTCAAGCCCCTCTTGAAAGAGACCGCCCCCGAGCTGCTCTCAGTGACAGGGGTCGGCACCGACGTGGGCACGGCCCTCATGGTCGCGGTCGGTGACAACCCCGAGCGCTTGAAGTCAGAAGCGACGTTTGCCCACCTCTGCGGCGTCTCGCCCATCGACGCCAGCAGCGGCAAGAACGAACGGCACCGACTCAACCGCGGTGGTGACCGAAGTGCGAACTCCGCCCTCTGGCACATCGTCCTCACCCGCATGGTCTGCGACCCACGCACCCAGCATTACTTCGAGCGCCGGATCAAGGACGGGAAGACCAAGAAGGAGGCGATGCGTTGTCTCAAGCGCTACGTGGCCCGTGAGATCTACAAGCAGTTGCCGGGCCGATTAGCCACTTGACATCCATAGGAGCATCGGTATGGGCGAGGGCTGTTGCTCAGAGCTCAGCGCGATATGGGACACGTAGCCGGATCGCGACTGGCCGAGTGACGTTCATGATGCCAAGTAGCGCCGGAGTGCGTCTCGGGCGACAGCACTGAGGCTGCGATGCTCTTCCTCAGCTCGCTCATGAAGGGCCTCTGCGAGCTCGGGCTCGATCCGAAGGTCGAGCCGGGGGGACACGCCACGACCCAGTGACGGCCGTCCGACCTTCCTTGGGACGGCGACTGCGAGGTCGTACCCAGCCTCTGCCTCGTCGGCGAGTTCTGCCTCGGCCGCGGGGGTAAGCACTGCACCGGTCTTCGTCCGCTTCACACGCGCCATCTCTTGGCCTCCTCGTATTGACGTCGGTACTTCTCACGCAGCGCCATGGCGTGGATGATCCGCAGGTGGTCCTCTCCGTTTGCGTCTGGCTCCATCTCGACGCCGATGACCTCAAGGGCCTGACCTGTCTCGTCATCACCGAGGTAGACGAGACGGGGGTCGGGCACCAAAGAGGCCGCCGGGGCTGGCTGGAGATACACCAGTCCACAGTGCTCCACGACGAACCGGGCGGCGTAGCGTGCAACCCCGTGGCGGCGCGAGGCATGGGTCCAGCTCATGCGCATCGCCTCAAGTCTAACAGTTATGTCCGACAGAACAGACGCGGCCCGGGCATCAGCCTCCAGGGACGTAGGGCACAACCACGAAGGCAGCAAGGCGACCAGCCCCTGACGTCGATGCCATGACCGTCGTCGTCCGGGGGTCGACGTGGCCGGCGGACCATTGGATGTCTCGGAGGGGATGACCGGCGTTCAAGGTGGCAATGATGAATGCTGCCAGGACCATGCGGGGATGGACGTCGCCAAGCCCGGTGCGTCGACTGATGGTGCGGACCCAACGATGCGCGGTCCGGCTGTCGAGCCGGGTGCGGTTGGCCCGACACTGGATGGGACCAACTTGGGGTTCGCCCACCGCCAGGGATGCGCCCCCGCCCGGCGGTCTGGGACATCCTGAACCCGCCCGGTATCGGCACATCCCGGTCGCTCTGACCTGCCACCATGAACCTGTGCCTGACAGCCATGACAACATCCGTCCGGCTCGCCCCGAGGACGCCCCACGTCTCCAGCACATCGAGTTGGCGACCCAAGGCCAGTTCGTCGCCATCGGCTATGACCAGGTTGCTGCCAACCCCCCGGACTCCATCGAGTCGCTGGCCGAGTACGCGCGGTCAGGGCGCTCCTGGGTAGCTGTGGTCGACGACCAGATAGTGGGCTACATACTCGTAGGTGTCCTTGACGACGCCGCCCACATCTTCCACGTCTGCGTCCATCCCAGCTACCAGGGACATGGGCTGGGGAAAGCACTCATCGAGCAGGTCGAGGGCTGGGCGCGCTCGACGGGACGAGCGGCAGTAACCCTGGCGACTTTCTATGAGGTGCCATGGAACGGTCCGCTCTACGAGCACCTCGGCTTTCGAGTGCTGGATGGGTCGGAGCTGGGACCCGAGATGCTGGCCAGAGGGGAGCACGACGTGGCAAGAGGACTGTCGCCTAAGGGGCAGGTGGCCATGCGGCTCGATCTCGACATCTGACCCAGGTCGGTGGGGCTGGGAGCTGTACGGACTCATGTCCCCAACTGCCGGGCTACCGAGTGGCCATCGACCTCCGAATATGGCACCCCGTACCGGCGGTCGGGGGCACTTTGCCGGTCATCTGGCGGTCGCGTTATTGGGTCACCCCGGGCGATGTCTTCATCCGCTCGACGCGATGCCAAGAAAGACAACGACGGCGCGGTTGAGCCGGACAATGTCCGCGTCCGAGAGCTCGCCGACGTGCTCTCCAAGGCGCGAGCGGCGGACAGTCGTGATCTTGTCGACCATGAGCCGGCATGCCTGACTCAGGCTGTTCTCATCACCCGGCTCGATCTCCACTCGAAAGAGTGGCGCCTCGGTGGTGTCGGTCGTGAACGGGCACACAGTTACGGAGTCAGTGTCGAACCTGTCGTCTTGAAGGATGACTGCCGGTCTGGGTTTGCCGGCGTAGTCACTGCCGCCGGCGACGGTCCAGATCTCGCCTCGTCTCACCCCTCGGGCCAGACAGACACCGAGTCGATGAAAGCCTGGTCGTCTTCGCTGTGGTTGCTCGCAGCGACAGCCCTCGCCTGGCGGTGTGCTTCCGCTGCAAACCCAGGTGCACGCACATCAGGCACCCAAATCTGCACAGGTCGCAGACCCTGGGCACGCAATCGCTCCCGGTGCTCAGCGACGCGGCGTCTTGACGCAGTTGTCGTTGCCATCGCATCTCCTATGTTACATGTAACGATACCAGGCCGGTCTGCCGGGCTGCGCGCAGGTGCACCCGGTCCCGGCGATCAGGGACATGCTCCTCAGGGGGTGAGCCCGGACATCAGGTGACACCCCCTCACGGCTCCCGGGCCGAATGAAGTTCAGCTGCTGGAAGGGGGAGCCAAGAGCGGGAAGAAAAGCGCCATGGCGCTTCGCAGCACCGTAAGGATCTGCTCGGGAGGGATGTCAGCCTTGGGGTCATCGGGGAGTCCGTCGAGTTCGATGTGGTTCTGCTCGGCATACGCTCGCAGCCCGTCCAGCAAGGCCTTGCCCAAGACGGACACCACCTGACCCAGGGCCAGCGCATCTTCCGTGAACTTGGGCACCGGCCGGGCGACTGGGACGGTCCACGATTCCGGGTCTCGGGGGGTGTCGAGGGTAAAGGCGTGAGAGAAGGTCCGGGCAGCCGCGTCACGCCCGGTGAACGGCTCCCCCAGATCCCACTGCTCACGCAGGGTTGCGATGAGCGACGTGTGCCGATGTTCCTCGGTGAATACTTCGCCCTCGGCCACCCATGGCGACACAATGATGGCGGGGACCCTGTAGCCGGAGCGGTCGAACGTGAACCCGTGCTCGCCCGCCGGTGCGGTCGGGTCTGGCGGGGGGACCGGTCCCGGAGGCACGTGATCGTAGGTGCCGCCGGGTTCGTCCCAGCCGATGAGCAGGGTCGTGTTCCACACGTTGGAGCCGGTGTCGGACTTCATCCCCCGGTAGGCGTCGTAGATCCGGGACAAGAACGCCTCACCGCCGAGAATGGATGAAGGCGGGTCAACGCTCGGCAGCACCACACCATGGCCCAGTGCTCGACCGGCTGCGGGATGGTAGTCGGCGTGCCCGATGATGAGGCAGGGCTCGATGAAGGAGAAGTCAGGCAACTCTCCGGCTGCGGCATCGGCCTCGAACTGGGAGTAGGGCACGAAGTGCGTAGCCAGGCGATCCTTCAGCTGCTGGAAGTGGATGACGGCGGTGGCCGAGAACCGCATCGGCTCGGCGACGTAGACCTTCCAGGTCTTGCCATGCGCTTCGAGTCGGTTGAAGATCGTTTCCGCGGCGTTCTCCGTCAGCCACTTCTTGGCCGGGCTGTTCACCACAAGACCCGATGAGGTTGCCGCCGTCCAGAAGGAGCGGTTCATGAAGGTCTGGGACGGGACCTCGCAGAACCAGTGGTCAAAGACTCCGAAGGCTCGCGCCAGCCCATTGAGCACAGGGACCTGCTCGGGGGTGAACCCGGTCATGATCTGCGAGTACTCCTCGTACGTGGGCTGGCGGCCCATCTCAGCGGTGAACGTGCTGATGTAGTCGGTGACGTAGCCGTCCATGGTGGGGGTCTGACCCGGCTCGGGGGCATTCCAGGGAGCCGTGATGTCCTCACCCAGCTTGAAGCGGTTGTCCTCGCTCAAGATGTTGAAGAGTTGGGTGTTCGTGTGTGGGTACTCCTCACCGGAGTCTGGGTTGGGGCTATCCATATCGGTAGCCACCGTGTACGGAACCACCTTGCGATCAGCGCCGTGCTCGGCCCATTCGGGAATCGGGTTCGAGAGGTCCTTGCCGATCACGCCCTCGAAGGTCTTGCCGTCATCGGGGCCGTAGAGATGGCCGAGCACGTTGTCGAGTGAACGGTTCTCGAAGAGGACAACCACAACGTGGTCCATCGCATGGCTGCGGTCACGTGGCACGGTGATACCTCGGTCTTGGTCCAGCGGCTAAGAACGGCCATAACATCCCATTTCGTGCTGACCGAGGCAAAAGTAGAAGCGTCCCGGAAGTGCCGGTAGGGGAGTAAGGCATCGACTTCCCCGAAGGACGCATCGTCACTGCGCAGTGCCAGCGGTCGGGACGGATCCCGTTCTACGACAACGGCGCGCGACGGGGCCCTGGACGGAGACGGTTCTGGCTAGCTGGGAGGACGCCGGAGGTTAAAGCGCGCCCCAGCAGGGTCGGCTACCGATGCCAGCACCCCATATGGCGTGTCGTTCGGTCCCATTTCCAACGAGCCGCCCAAGGACTCCACCTTGGCCACCGAAGCCGCCACATCCTCAACGGCCCAGTAGATCGACCAGTGGGCGGTTGCTCCGTTGAGCATGGACCGGCCATCGGCCAGACCGGCCAGCTCGCCGCCGCCCTCGGGGTTGCGCATCGTCGAATACCGGAACTCGTCGGTGTCGCTGACCACGTCCGTCTCCCAGCCAAAGACCGATTGGTAGAAGGTGAGCGCCGCCGCGTGGTCGGTGGCGTAGTACTCGAACCAGCTCGGGGAGCTCGGCTCTTCGATCACCGTGAAGCCTGGGAAGGCCCCGGGCTGCCAGGCCCCCAGCTCGGCTCCTGTGCGGTCGGTCATCACGGCCTGTATGCCCAAGTCGGCCACCGGTGAGGCCGGCGCCCGGACCTCGCCGCCGCATTCTTCGAGCTTCTTCAGGGTGACGGCGATGTCGGAGGTCTCGAAATAGATCTTCCAAGAGTTCGAGGCACGCATGTCGCCCATGTCGCCCATCGCGCCGGCCACCGGGACGCCATCTCTGGTGAACATGAAATAGCCCCCGAACTCAGGGTTCGGCTCCTGCGCCTCCCAGCCGAAGGCCTCGGCGTAGAAGCGGCGACTGCCGTCCACATCGGAGGTCCACAGGTCGGTCCAACAGGGAGCCCCGGAGGGTGCGTGGTCACGAGTGGGCATGGCTTTCTCCTCTTGTTGCGGACGTCGATCACACCACGGTACCCATCCAACCAGGAGATCGTTTCCCGATCTCATCCAGGCGGTAGATGGGAGACTCGACGGTGAACAGGCGGCTCGGACAGAGCCCGACAACGCCAACGTGCACGGCGCAGGTGGAGAGTGCGCTGCCGCTACCGTTGGCTCCATGCCCGCCACCCTGGACGATGTTGCTGGCCTGGCGCTGGCGATGCCGGACGTGACCGAGCTGGATCGACGGGGGAGCCGGACCTGGGTTGTCGCCGGCAAGACGTTCGCCTGGGAACGGCCGTTCAGCAAAGCGGATCTGCGTCGTTTCGGTGACGAGGCTCCACCGGACGGCGACATCGTGGCCGTTCGGGTGAGCGATCTCGAGGACAAGGAGGCGGTGCTCGCCTCTGAACCGCGGGGCTTCTTCACGATCCCGCATTTCGAAGGATTCGCCGCGGTCCTCATCCACCTCCGTACGGTGCCCATACGGTCATTGCGCGTGGCCGTCGCCGACGCCTGGCTGGCCTGTGCGCCTCCCCGCCTGGCGGACGAGCACCTGGCCGAGACGGCCAGGAACGCCCCATCGAGGCGACGACCAGGCGCCGTCATGCCTCCCGAGGCAACCAAGACGGGCGGGTCTCGACGGTCCAGCCGTGCTTGAGATGCGGGCAGCCTGCGAGCGCTGCGAACAGTTGCTGCCCGCCGGCACTCTCGAGGCCCGGATCTGCAGCTTTGAATGCACCTTTTGCGCGGACTGTGCCGGCCAGCTCGACGATCGGTGCCCCAACTGCGGCGGCGAGCTCGTGCGACGCCCGACCCGCGCTTCCTGACGCCCTGGGCTCTGCCGGTGGCCAATCGTGGGGGAGGGGACTCGGGCGGCCTCGTGACGCGGCGAGTCTGACGTTCCGGGGACCGGTGCCTCAACCCTTCCCTGCGAGGCCCGCCAGACCCGGCCTATGGCCAGGACTTCCGTGACGCGTCGAAGGCCTCTGGACCGACTTGACGCTCCGCCCTACCAACCTCGGAAAACGGGCGGACGTCGTTCGACGAAGCTGGCGATGCCTTCCTGGGCGTCCTCGGACCGGTTGACGAGCTCCTGGGCCAGGGCCTCGTCGGAGAAGGCCGTGGCTCGGTCGACGTCGAGGGCCCGGTTGGTCAGCCATTTGGCCACACCGATGGCCTTGGTGGGTCCCGAAGCCAGCCGCTCGGCCAGCATCCGCGCCGTGGCCTCGAGATCGGCCAGGGGAACCACCCGGTTCACCAGGCCCAACCGGTGCGCCTCGGTCGCCGGGACGTCGTCGCCGAAGAAGAAGAGCTCCTTGGCCCGCTGGATCCCGACGAGGCGGGTGAGCAGCCAGGCCCCTCCGGCGTCAGGGGCGATGCCGCGCCGGACGAAGACCTCGATGAACCGGGCCTCCTCGGCCGCCACGACCAGGTCACAGGCGAGAGCCAGGTGCATCCCGCCCCCGGCCGCCGTGCCGTTGACCGCGGCCACCACCGGTTTCTCGCAGTCGATCACCGAGGCCACCAGCCGTTGCCATCCGTCACGGATGAGGCGGGCCACGTCCCCGACGGCCTGCTCGGGGGCGCCCTCGGGCCGGGCGGGTCCGGGGCGATTGCCTCGCAGATCGGCACCCGAGCAGAAGGCGCGTGTCCCGGCGCCGGTGATGACGACGGCCCGCACCGCCAAGTCGGCCGAGGCCTCGTCGAGCCAGTCGGCGATCTGGTCGCGCATGGCTGCGGTCATGGCGTTGCCGGCGTCGGGCCGGTTGAGGACGATCCACGCCACCGCGCCCTCCAGGCGGCGCACCACGTCCTCGCCCATACCGTTTGTCCCGCTCATCTGGGTGTCCCGTTCACGCCCGGGAGGTTAGGCCACGACGACCCCAAGGACCGCCACCAAAGAAGCGGTACATGGCTGGCGCCGGCCCTCCCTGGCAGACTGAGCCGGTGCAGCCCGTCGGCGTTCACCACGTGGCCATCAACGTCGATGACGTGTCGGCGTCGGTCGACTTCTACACCGGGGTGCTCGGCCTGACGCTGCGCACCGACCGGCCGGAACTGGGCCTGGCCGGCGCCTGGCTCGACGCCGGGGGCCAGCAGGTGCACCTGCTCGAGGCCCCGGTCCCGCGCAACCTCGGCCAGCACTTCGCCCTGTGGTTCGACGACCTCGACGGCATCGTGGCGGAGCTTCGGGGGAAGGGCGTCGAGGTCAGCGATCCCGGAGGCATCGGCGCCGGCCGTCAGGCGTTTCTCCTCGATCCGTCGGGCAACGCCGTGGAGCTGCACCAGCGGGTCTGATGGACGAGGCGTGCTCCGTCGGCGGCCCACCGGCGTCCCCTTTTTCTGCGGTTCGCCTCGGCGGTGGTGGCCGGTCCGCGGGGTGCGTCGGCGGTTAGCGGTTCTGCCAGACCGGGGTTCGCTTCTCGGCGAAGGCGCGCGGCCCTTCCTTGGCGTCCTCGCTCGAGAACACCTCGCTCGAGATCGACGACTCGATCTTGTAGGCCTCGCGCATTGTGGTGGCCAGCCCGCGCAGCACCGACTCCTTGGTCTTGCGTACGGCGAAGGGGCCGTTGGCCGTGATGCGCTCGGCGTAGTGGTAGGCGCGTTCCATGAGTTTGTCGGGGGTGGTCACCTCGTTCAGCACCCCCATCTCGAACGCCCGCGAGGCGGTGATCTGATCGGCGCAGAGGAGGAACTCCATGGCGTGGGGGAAGGGGATCTGGCGGGGCAGCCGCACCGTGGTGCCGCCGCCGGCGAAGAGCCCGCGCTTGGGCTCCATGACGGCGAAGGTGGCGTTCTCCGAGGCCACTCGGATGTCGCAGCCGCCCAGCATCTCCATGCCCCCGGCCACGCAGGTGCCGTTCACCGCGGCGATGATCGGCTTGTAGAGCTTCACCCCCCGCAGCACCGCCTTCACCCCGTCGTCAAGGCGGTAGCCATCGGCCAACGTGGCGTCGCCGTCCTCGGCCAGCTTCTTCTGGAGGGCGGTGACCTGGGGGATATAGGTCTTCAGGTCCGCTCCCACGCAGAAGTCCTTGCCGACGCCGGTGATGACGGCCACCCACAGGTCGTCGTCCTCGCCGAATCGGTCCCAGGCCGTGCGCAGCTCGTAGAAGTGCTCCATGTCCATGGAGTTGCGGTGCTCGGGACGGTCGATGGTGATCCGGACGACGTGGTCGTCCCCCGGCTCGAAGTGGACGGGCATGCGCGCTCCCTCAGTCTGTGGAATCGAAGGCGCCGAGCTTCTCGGCCACCGTGCTCAGGTTGACCAGCTCGGGCTTGTCGGTCCGGGGGGTCTTCATGCGCGAGACCGGCCGGGTGTCGACGTCGACCGCCTCGGCTCGCAGCGCCCCGACCGTGCAGCGCTCGCGGGGGCGGACGCTGAACGGGTCATAGGTGAAGAGCCGCATGGCGTTCAGGTGGGTGATCTTGTTGATCTCTGTGTCCTCCACGTCGGCGAGGTACTTCATGGCCGCCTCGGGCGACTGGGGCCAGGTGGAGTCCGAGTGGGGGTAGTCGCACTCCCAGGTGATGTTGTCCACGTTCAGGTAGCGACGGTTGTCGATGCCGAAGGCGTCGTCGATGAAGCAGGTGATGATGCGGTCCTTGAACAGCTGGCTGGGCAGCATGTCCCCGAAGTCCTGGCCGGTCCAGGCGTGGTGGTGCTGGTAGACGTAGTCGATCCGCTCGAGGGCGTAGGGGATCCACCCGATTCCCCCCTCGGAGAGGGCGAACCGCAGGTTCTTGTACTTGCGCAGCACCGGCGACCACAAGAGGTCGGCCGCCGCTTGGACCATGTTCATCGGCTGGAGGCTGATCATGACGTCGATCGGGGCCTCCATCGAGGTCATCACCAGTTGCGAGGATGAGCCGAGGTGCATGCAGACCACGGTGCCCTCGTCGCTGCAGGCGGTCCAGAAGGGGTCCCAGTGGGCGTTGTGCAGCGAGGGCCAACCCAGCTTCTCGGGGTTCTCCGAGAAGGTGACGGCGTGGCAGCCCATGGCCGCCACCCGTCGCACTTCGGCGGCGGCCAGCTCGGGGTCCCAGATGGCCGGGATCGCCAGGGGGATGAACCGTCCCGGCTCGGCCCCGCACCAGCCCTCGATGTGCCAGTCGTTGTAGGCCCGGATCATGGCCAGAGCCTCGTCCTTGTCCTCGCGGCGGGCGAAGAGCTGGCCGCAGAACTGGGGGAATGAGGGGAAGCACATCGAGCCGAGCACACCGTTGGCACTCATGTCCCGGACCCGCTCGTGCACTGTCCAGCAGCCGCGTCGCATGTCGTCGAGCGAGGTGGGCTCGATGCCGTACTCCTCGGGCGGGCGTCCCACCACGGCGTTGAGGCCCACGTTGGGGATCTCGCTGCCGTCGTAGTGCCAGAAGTCGGTGCCGTCCTCGCGCCGCACGAGCTTGGGGGCCTTGTCCTGGTACTTGGCCGGGAGCCGGCCGTCGAACATGTCCGGTGGCTCGATCACGTGGTCGTCCACGCTGACCATGATCATGTCCTCGATGCGCATGGCATCCCTCCTTTGCTGCGCCGTCCCCGGCGTCGTGCACGGACGTGCCGCGGCCACAGGAGGTGGCGCACGCCGGACCACACCTTAGGCCGAGCCGGCACCCGCCTCGCTCGACGAACGGCCAGGCGACAGGGTGCGCAGCCACCCCGGGGCCCGGGTGGGCCGCCCACCCGCCACCACCCCGTGCAGGGTCACGGCCGTGGCACGCGGCTCGCCCTCGCAGGCCAGCAGGTAGCCGATCTGGAAGCTGGCCCCCCTGGCCGTCCCCAGCACCAGGTGGAGGTCGACCAGGTCGTCGAAGTGGAACGGCCGGCGGTAGCGGAGAGCCACCTCGACCACCGGGAAGTCGAGCCCCTCGCGGCGCAGCTCGTCGTAGGGGTGGCCGAGGACGCGCAGCCACTCGACCCTGGCCTCCTCCATCCACGGCAGGTAGGCCGCGTGGTGGACCACGCCCATGGCGTCGGTCTCGGCGAAGCGGGCCCGCAGCCGGTGGCCGAAGGCGTAGGCCGCGGGGTCGGTCGGGGGCTCGAAGAGGGTGCGCACGTTCTCAGTCTCACAGTTCGCGCTGCCCAGGAGGACCGTCGGGCCCCGCGGGGTGGGTCAAGATAGGGGGCGTGACGACCATCGACCAGGCGGACCCCGGACCGGGCGACGACCCGCTGCGGGCACCGACCTCGTTCACCCAGCGGTCGTCGCTGCTCATGTCGGCCTTCAACCCCAGCCGGGAGTTCATGAGCTGGGTGTACCAGCTGAACGGGAAGTTGAACGTCGAAGCCCTGGCGCAGGCCATCGACGACGTGGTCCGCCGCCACGACATGCTCCGGGTCCGTTTCGAGCGGGGCCCCGACGGCCCTGAGCAGGTGGTGATCCCGTTCCACGAGCACGTGATGGAGATCATCCACCTCGACGACCGACCCAAGGCCATCGCGCTGATGGCGGCGCTGAAGGACGTCGAGACCACCTACCGCGACCTCTCGCCGTGGGACGACTCGCGTCTGCAGGCCACCTTGTACCTCATCCACCCCAAGACGAACGTTCTGGCCGTCTTCGTGGCCGAGGCACTGGTCGACGGGGACTCGGGCACGCTGGTGGCCGCCGAGATCTCCCGCGCCTACGCCGAACACGCCGGGCGCGAGGCGCCCGAGCTGCCGGTCCCCAACACCGAGAGCTTCCTGCGCTACGTGGTCGAGCACCCCGTGAAGGACGCGGTGTCCGACCGCTCCCTCAAGCACTGGCAGGAACTGGCCCAGCGGGATCGCTCGGCGGGCCACTGGCCCACCGAGTCCAGGGACCGCAACGAGACGCGCTTCTTCAAGATCACCGTCGACGAGTGGCAGCGGATGGAGGCGGGGACCCCGGCGCTGGCCACCACGCCGTTCGTGGTCGTCCTCTCCTGGCTGGAGATGGCGCTGGCCAAGGTGGCCGGAGCCGAGCAGTTCATGGTGACCTCGGCCGTCTCCAACCGCCGGCTGCCCATCGCCCGCACCATGATCGGGAGCTTCATCGGGCCGGTCCGGCTCACGGCCGAGGTGCACGCCGACGACCGGCTCGAAGACGTCTCGCCGAGGGTCATGGCCGCCCTGCGCCAAGCCGTGGCCAACAGCACGGTCCCGGTCCCCTTGGCCGAGTCGCTCGGCACCGAGGGCGACTACGCACCGCCGCGCAGCGAGGTCTCCTTCTTCATGTTCGCCGAGCGGGAGGGTCTCGACCTCGCCGGTGTCCGGCAGCGGCGGTTCCGTGTGCACACCGGCACCCGCGACGTGCTGCGGGTGAACTGCACGCCCGACGAGGAGGGGGGGCGGAACTTCTTCTTCACCTCGGCGTCGGCCACCACCGAGCAGATGGACGAACTGGTGGCCGTGTTTCGGACCTTCTTGCGCGAGGCTGCCGCCCCGACAATGGCGGCTGGCTGAGCCGCTACCCGTCGCCGGTTACAGGCTGACGAGGTTGACGCCGCCGTCGGCGCCGCGCAGCTGCACGGTGCGGCCCACGAGCTCCTCGCGCTCGGCCAGGGCCAGGGCATCGGGGTCCTCGAGCCGGCCGTAGCAGCGGGTGCCGTCAGGCAGGTCGCAGACGATGGCCGCCCACTCGGGTGCGCCGTCGCGCCCGTGGAGAACGGTGTAGGTGGCCACGGTGCCGGTGGCTTGGTCGACGGTGTCGGTGATGGCCACCACCTCGAGGTCGGCGGCCAGCTCGGCGGCCATGGCCGCCTCGTCGGGCGGGACAAGCGCGCCGGGCTCGGTCGACCACACGGCGTAGGCGTGCTTGGTCATGTGCATGCCCACCCCGCTGGTGACCCCGAGGGACCCGGGGTCCTGGCGCAGCCGCTCGGCCATGGCGGCCAGCGAGTGGGTCATGTAGTTCGAGCCCGGGCCGCCGTGGTAGGGGAGGGCACCGGTCACCGTGACCGGCCGACGCCCCTCCAAGATGGCCTGGTGGTCGAGACCGAGCGCGTCGGCGCCGAACGCCACCGAGCTGGCGAAGCACGAGTACAGGTCGAGGTGGGCGACGTCGTCGACGCCGACCCCGGCCGCGCCGAGGGCGGCGCGCGAGGCCACGCCCATGGCGGGGGAGCGCCACAGCTCGCGCCGTTCGGCCAGGTAGTTGGGGTCCTCGGCGTAGCCCCAGCCCCGCAGGTAGACGCGGCGCTCGGGCGGGACTCCCAGCCGCTCTGCCGTTTCGTGGCTGGCCAGCAGGACGGCGGCCGCCATGTCGACGTCCATGATCGACATCATGAGCTTGGTGTAGGGGTAGGCCACCATCCGGTTGTCCGGGCCGACCGTGACCAGCTCGTCAGGGGTGCGGGCGATGGGGAACCAGGCGTTCTCCGGGTCGGCCGCCGCCACCTCGGTCATCGGCGAGAGCAAGCGCCCCAATCGCTGGCGGTGCTCGTCGAGGGATCGGCCCAGGTGCGCCCGGCGGGCGTTGTCGTAGGCGGCGAAGGAGAGGTAGGCCTGGAAGACGTTGTGGGCCACTTCGGCCGGGTGGAACGGCGCCTCGAAAGGGAAGGGGCTCCGCTCGGCGGCGCGGTGGGACCACTCGGGCTTTCTGCCTTCCTTCTTCATCCGGCGCTTGGTGGCCAGGGCCTCGGCCCCCACCACCAGGGCCAGGTCGAGCCGTCCGGCCAGGATCTCGGCCGCCGCCTCGGTGGCGAGCACCTGGGGGACCACGCCCCCGATCCCCGAGTAGCGCGCCGCGGCCGGCGTGGCCCCGAGCCGCTCGGACAGCCGGGCGGCCGGGTCGTCGTACTCCCAGGACTGGCAGTAGACGACGTCGAGGGTGCCCAGCTCGGCCAGGGCCTGCGGCGCGCCGGCATCGGCGGCGGCGCCGCGGGCCACCTCCTCCCACATGGCCAGGGGCTCGGGGGCGCCGTCGGGGCCCACCTCGTCGGGGTGCCAGGTCCGGCGACCGACCCCGATCAGGCAGGGAGCG
>Ga0265327_10001470_pt1 | contig 29530 bp, 23 predicted proteins | sample 41621metaG_FD_202089 | JGI IMG/M metagenome (GOLD analysis project Ga0265327, IMG submission 202089) | Rhizosphere microbial communities from Carex aquatilis grown in University of Washington, Seatle, WA, United States - 4-16-21 metaG | ecosystem: Host-associated > Plants > Roots > Rhizosphere...
GCCGACGTTGCCGCGCTGGCGGGGCAGGCAATCCGCAATGCGTTGAAACTGGCGCTCGGTTAGTTCCATTTGTCCAACAAGGATGCCGCAAACCCACCAATTGTCAATTAGTGTTAACAGGCCCTAGCAGCGGACCACGGGGGCTTTGAGCTTAAGCAACTATTGCTTAAGCGGCTTCGTGCCGCCGGTCATGAGCTCACCGACTTCGGCGCGCATAAAATGGCACATGACGATGATTATCCGGATTTCGTTATTCCACTGGCGCGCGCCGTGGCGGCCGGCGAAGTGGAACGTGGCATAGCTATCTGCGGCAGCGGGGTGGGAGCCTGTGTTTGCGCCAATAAAGTCAAAGGCACCCGGGCCTGTTTGATTGAAGATCATTTTTCGGCGAAACAAGGGGTCGAGGATGACGACCTTAATTTGCTTTGCCTTGGTGGCCGGATAGCGGGCCCGGAACTGGCTTGGGATTTGGTGCAAACATTTTTGGCCGCGAAATTTAGCGGTGCCGAAAGGCACCAAAGGCGTCTGCGAAAGGTATTGGCGCTGGATCAAAATTAACAGCGGTTTCCAAGCCGGGCCTTATTAATCCAACGTTGGCAATAAAGCCAATCTCAGATTGCTTATGGCGATGTTCCCTGGGCGGGTATGATGATTTTCTGCCCTATCTGAAGCTTGGTTGGCTCCAACTTGGGGTTGGCTTTCAGTAGAGCCTTAAGTGTGACATGTCGGTCATGAGCGATTTTTAAGAGGGTGTCGCCGTCGCGGATTTTGTAGGTGCCCGGTGTGTCCGTTTGGGCACCCTGATGTTTGGCACTGGCTTCTTTTTCCAGTTCGTCGAAAATATTCGTGCCAAACTTTTGTTGAATATAGGTGCTGGCCACATCATTGTAGCCCTCCTCATATTTAAGTAATCCGTCGGTGACCATGCAGCCGGCCAGGCCGATGGTTTTTACCCCACACCGTTTTTCGAGCAGCGTCCAATATTCGAAAGCATCCGGAGACGGCAACCCGCACGTTTTCAAAGTTAACACGCCATTGGTCAGGTCGTGCCGGGCATCGGTTTGCCCTTGGGCGTAAGCGATTGTGGTATTGGTGGGATAGCCGTATTCATCCAACACCTGTCCGGTGAATTCGGAGTGTCGGCTGCTTTTGGCCGGCTGATTGGTGCTGTCAGCCGACCAGCCGGGTACTACCGTGGCTAAAAAAATCAGCAGGGTGGTTAAAATGAGTTTCATATTTGGTTGCTGTTCCGAAACCACTTTAGACCCATTCAATACGCATTCAACTAAAACCCGGCTGGCTGGTGAAATCAGGAATACGCTTACGATGGCGCATGATTGAACCATTGGCCGGGGCGGGCAAAGGTCTCGGTGGACACACCTAAATCGTGCTTCATCAGGACATCGCGGTCCCAAGGATTTTTTGTGCGCCAGATGGCCCACTTTTGGGCAAAGGAAAGGTGAAAGGAATACCACGGCGAAACCAGTGCGGTATTGATGAGGGGAAAATCAGTGCCATAAATCAACCGCCCGGAAAATTCCGGTTTGGTCAGAGCTTCCTTTAATACGCCGGGCTTGTTGATTTGGGTCAGGGCGGAAATATCCGTGTACAGGTTGGGAAACTCGCGCATGAGCTGCGCCAGCCGGTCGGGGCCGCGTTCGCCGTGATAATCTGCCGAGGACGCGATATGTGCGGCAATGACGGTGACGCCCAGGCTTAACGGAAGTCGTAATTTAGCGGGGTCACCATAGTTTTCCTCCGCGTGGGAAAATGACTTCTCCTCGCCGGTATGCGAAAGCAAAGGCAGATGCAATTCAACCATCTTTTGGTAAAACGGAATCAGCTTGGGGTCGTCGGGATTGATTTCCATGATGGGCGGAATCCATTTCACCAGCACGGCTCCATGTGCCTTGGCCCATTCCAGCCGGGCGAGAGCATCGGGACGGTAAGGATTGACGGATGCGCCAAATAACAGGTTGGTATGGTGTGCGCAGACGGTGGCAACGTATTCATTCGGCACATAAACCTCGGTGCGGTTGGTATCGATCTGACCGTTGGGGCCAATAACGCCGTCGAGCGCCAGCAACACGACCTTGCTGACGTATTTGCTCTGGGCGACGGACTCGGATATGCGGTCGGCCACAATGGTGTCGCCTTTTTCCAACATTTCCTTGTGCGTGACGCCAAAGCTGCGCAGGTAAATGTTGAACCGCCAGTTGTTGACCAAACGCGGCGAGACAAAGCAACCACTGCCGCCCGCACCGAGCCCGGCAATGTGACAGTGCATGTCCACAATTCGGTCAGGCAGCGGTTCAACCGGGCGGAATGGCCGGGCGGGCAGGCAGGCCCAGGTAAACACGACGGCCATCAAGATGGTGAATAGAATTTTTTTACGACGATGCGCAGGCCGCAATTTCAGCAGGTTTGGTTGCATGCTGGAAATTTACCCGGCATCCAAGCTGAACCGTGAATTGATAAAATTGCGGTCCGCATCGAAATAATAAATTCCCGACGGGGGTTATTTATCTTCGATGATGGAATTAAACTTGGCGGAGACGGCTTTGGACTGCATAACGAGTGCCTTGAAGCGCCATTCGGCATGGGGTTCAAGCAATTGCTGGTAGTCGCTGGCCACGCCAATCGGCGCGTCGTTGGTATCAAGCAACCCGAAGTCAATCTTCACGCCAAAACGCTGGTTGGCGGTGGGATTTTTAACGGAGCCGATCACATAAACCAACGAACTGCCTGCCGTTTTCTCCAATTTGAAGGACATGATGTCAAAGTCGTTGGTGGCGACTAACGGGAGTTGTTTTGGTTTTGGATGGATGACGGCCATCTGATTGGTTGCCGGCGCATTGGTGGAGGATGCCGCCTGCGTCGAAGACGGCGAATCCCCCGCAAAAGCCTTGTTTTGATTCAATTTTAGCCTGCCAAAGTAGATGGCTGCCGCGACGGCCAGACCTCCGGCCAAGGCCCCGATGGTGACCCAAATTCTTGCCTGATGGCTTTTATTGCCGGGGGAAGTGGCGATAATTAGCTCGGTGGGCTGGCCGCAATGGGGGCAGGGGATGGTTTCCCCGGCGGCATCGGGGGCGAATTCGAGGTGGCCTGAACAATGCTGGCATTCACCTTTAACAAAATCGTGGTTGGACATCTTTAGTGCTATAATACTAGATAAATGGACGAAACCAATAATTTGCAGATTACGTCCTATCAATTAAAGTAACATTATGAATCACGATGACAAATACAGAGCGGAGCACTCCGTGCAAATGCACGACCTGTTTTTAACACGGCGTCAATGGCTGCACCGGGCCGGCATGGGTTTTGGCGCTTTGAGTCTGGGGGCTTTATTTGGTGCCGATCTCTTTGCCCCCTCGGCAAAAGCCGTTGAGATTGAGGCAAATCTGCTTCCTAAAGCCCCGCCGTACCCGGCCAAAGCCAAGCACGTGGTCCATATTTTTGCCCAAGGTGCCCCGTCCCATGTGGATACTTGGGACCCCAAGCCATCGCTCACCAAGCTGAACGGCCAGCAAATCCCCGGCATGGACGGAGTGGCCATGGGATCGCCTTTCAAGTTTTCCAAAAAAGGCAAATCGGGCATCGAGGTTAGCGAAGTTTTTCCGCAAATCGGAGAATTGGTGGATGATTTATGCGTAGTGCGTTCCATGTACACGGACATTCCCGCCCATGAGGTGGCGACCATCATGATGAATACGGGGTCGCGTTTGGTGCGGCCGAGCATTGGTTCCTGGGTGGTCTATGGTTTGGGTACGGAAAACCAGAACATGCCGGGCTTCATCTCATTGCGTCCCGGCGGGGCACCTCCCGGCGGCACAGCCAACTGGCAGTCGGCATTTCTGCCCGGTGTTTATCAAGGTGTCAGCATCAATACGAAGGTGCCCACGCTCAATCAGTTGATTGAAAACATCCGCAATCCCGTGACGCCGCTGGCAGAGCAGCGCCGGCAGTTGGACTTGGTGCATAAGTTAAACGAACTGCACAGCCAGAACCTCCAGAAAGATTCGCAACTGGAATCGCGTTTGGAAGCCTTTGAAATGGCCTTCAAGATGCAAACGGAGGCCACCGATGCTTTTGATTTGAACAAGGAACCGGAAAGCATTCGTAACCTGTATGGTCGCAGCACCCAAGGCAACCAGATGTTGATTGCCCGGCGGCTCATTGAGCGCGGTGTGCGGTTCGTGCAAGTCTGGGCGGGTGGCTGGGACCATCACCAGGATTTGGAAGAGCGCCTGCCGGAACGCGCCAAGGAGATTGACCAGCCGCTGGCCGCTTTCATCAAGGATTTGAAACAACGGAATCTGTTCGACGAAACGCTCATCGTTTGGGGCGGTGAATTTGGCCGCAAACCCACGCGCGACCGCAACGGCGGCGATAATCCGGGCCGCGACCATAATTCCAAGGCGTTTACCACCGTGCTGGCCGGCGGCGGCGTGCGCGGCGGCATGACGTATGGCGCCACGGATGAATTCGGCGCGGCGGCGATTGAGAACAAGGTTCACGTTCATGATTTGCATGCCACGATTCTTTCGTTGCTGGGTTTTGACCACAAACAATTGACTTACCGCTATAACGGCCGCGATTTCCGGCTCACGGAAACTTACGGCGAGGTGATGAAGCCGGTGATCGCATGAAAAGATTCCTGCCGCTGATAATATTGTTAGGCGCGTTCGTCTCCTGGCGCGGATGGGGAGCCGATTTGACGCGCGACCAGCAGGATTTTTTTGAAAACAAAATTCGTCCGGTGCTGGCCGACAAATGTTACAAGTGCCATAGCACCTACGCGGAAAAGGTAAAGGGCGGCCTGCTGCTGGACACCCGTGATGGGCTGCTCAAGGGTGGTGAAAGCGGGAAGGCCATTGTGCCGGGCGACCCCGAAGCGAGTTTGCTCGTCAAGGCCATCCGCTATACCGACCCGGACTTGCAGATGCCCAAGGACAAAAAACTGGCCGATGATGAAATCGCCAATTTGGTGGCTTGGGTGAAGATGGGAGCGCCGGACCCGCGTACCGCAACCGCTGACCAAAGGAAATGGACCGATGACAAGACCAATCACTGGGCCTGGCAACCGGTCAAACGCATGGCCATTCCCGAAGTGAGCAATCCCGAATGGTGCCAGACGCCAGTGGATAATTTCATTCTCAAGAAACTCGACGATAATAATCTCAAGCCGAATCCGCCGACGGACAAGCGCACGTTGATTCGCCGTGCGACGTTTGACTTGATTGGTTTGCCGCCGACGCCGCAGGAGGTGCAGGATTTTGTGAACGACGATTCCACCAACGCCTTTGCCAAGGTGGTGGACCGGTTGCTGGCGTCACCGCATTATGGCGAGCGTTGGGGGCGGCACTGGCTGGACGTGGCCCGTTACAGCGATACCAAGGGCCAGCCGCGCCGTAATACGGAAGATAATGCAAACCCGTTTGCGTGGACGTATCGCGACTACGTGATACGCAGCTTCAACGAGAACAAACCTTACAACGCATTTATTCTAGAGCAAATTGCCGCAGATCGTCTGCCGAGCTCGTCGCGAGATCCAACGAATCTGGCGGCCCTGGGATTTCTCACGGTGGGCGACCATTTCATGGGCATGCAGAATGACATTCTTAATGACCGGATTGACGTGGTGACGAAAGGTTTTTTGGGGCTGACGGTCACGTGCGCGCGCTGCCATGACCACAAGTTCGATCCGATACCGCAGACGGATTATTATTCATTGCGCGGCATCTTTGACAGCAGCGTTGAGCCGAAGGTGGAGCCGGTCATTGGGAAAATTTCCAATACGCCGGACTACCTGGCTTATTATCGCCAGCGCGAACAACTGGCGCATGACGAAGAGACGATTGAGGCCAGCTTGCCGGAGTTGCGCAAGAAGCAGGATCGTGATGGCATTAAAGAGGCCCAGAAAAACCTGCGCCAGACCGAGCGCTCCATCAGTGAATTGGAATTGACGAACAAGGCGGCACCGATGCGGGCCATGGTTTTGGAAGACACGGTGCGCGGGCACGATTCGCCGCTGTTCATTCGCGGCGAAGCCGGCAACCGCGGGCAGATGGTGCCGCGCCGGTTTTTGCAGATGTTGTCCGGCCCGGTGCGGCCGGTTTACACCAACGGCAGCGGCCGGCTGGAACTCGCCCTGGCGATTGCCAGCAAAAACAATCCCCTGACGGCCCGCGTGATGATTAACCGCATTTGGGAGTATCATTTCGGTGAGGGATTTGTGCCCACGCCGGATGATTTTGGCATGATGTCCGAAGCGCCGAGCCATCAGGAATTGCTCGATTATCTGGCCATGAATTTCATGACCAATGGCTGGAACATTAAAAAGATTCACCGGCTCATTATGTTGTCGAGCGTTTATCAGGAAAGTTCGGCGGAAAATCCGCGTTATGCGCAGGTTGATCCCGGCAATCGTTTGCTGTGGCGCGCTAACATCCGTCGTTTGGAGTTCGAGCCCTTGCGTGATTCGTTGCTGGCCATTGGGGGCACCCTGGACGAGACTGTTTATGGCCGGCCCGTGGATTTGCGACAGCACCCGGATTCCACCCGCCGCACGATTTATGATTATGTGGACCGCGCCAACATTGCGGACGTGCTGGTGAATTTTGATTTTGCCACGCCGGATATGGTGACGGGTATCCGGCACGTAACCACCGTGCCGCAGCAGGCGCTGTTTCTGATGAACAGCCCGTTGGTGATTGATCTGGCGCGGCGGCTGGTGGCCATGCCGGACTTTGTGGAAAATTTGGATGACACGGCCCGGTTAAACTTTCTTTACGAGCGTATTTACCAACGTCCGCCGAATCCTGAAGAAATCCAGTTAGGCTTGGAATTTGTCAACCAGACGCCCATTCGCGATGATGGCTCGCTGCCGCCAGTTACCGGTGGCAATGGGGGGAATCAGTTAAAGCGCGACAAAGGTGACAAACTTGCCAAGGGCGACCGTCCGAATCGCTTCGCCAATAATAACAACAACAACGGCCGCAAGCGTGCTCCGCTCACTTCCTGGGAGGAATACGCCCAAGCTCTGTTGCAGGCCAACGAGACGTCGTTCGTGAATTGATTTGAACCCGAGCGGCGGTTTCCGGGCGGCGGTCTATTTCATTGCCATGGTGTTTTTCCAGCCAACGACATTGCCGTCGGGCAGCCGGACGGCATTGGTTTCGTTAAATTGAGGCTGATTGGGCCAGACGGTGCCGCCTTCCAAATGTAGAATGGTATCTTTGCCGGCGACAATCGTTACCGGCACCGTGACTACCCCATAACCATTGGCCTGTGCCACCACGCGGTAATCTCCCGGCGGCAAAGCAACCAGTTTCGGGCGTTGCAGGATGGTGCCGGAATTGTTGTGTACGCGTTGTTGTAACTCGCTGGCAGCAGTTAAAACCTTGTAATCGGAATATTCGGGGCGGAAATTATCGCGCCGGTCAAAATCCGCATTTGCGTCGTAGGCAGAATAGACAATCAAGTTTCCAACATTGCTGCTGGTATTGATCGGGGAACTGGGGTCGGGACCTACCCGGTCTAGTACCATGGCATTTTGGGTGGTCACACAACCGGCCAGCAGCATGGCTAAGCTGCCCATCCCCAATACGTGATTCAATTTAAGACTGCTCATGATTCAAACTTGCCACAGGTGGGCCGGGCTTAAAACAATCTGAAAGAATTTTAATATCCCATTCATGATCCTGTAATGCGCGGGCGTACCCGTTTCTGAATGAATTTTAATCAATATTAAACAGCCCTTTAATATACATCTGGTCTATTCTACTGTAGAAACTAGACAGCCTATGCGCATCTTACTCGTGGAAGACGAAAAGAAAGTGGCCGACATCATTGTCCGGGGCCTCAAGGCTGAGCGCTATGCCGTGGACGTTTGCCACGACGGCCAACAGGGCTGGGAAAGCGCCGATGCCTATGATTATGACCTGATTATCCTCGATTTGATGCTGCCAAGCTTGAGCGGCACGGAAATTCTTGACCGGGTTCGCCGCAAAAATTCCCAGGTGCCCATTTTAATCCTGACGGCGCGGGATGGCATGGATGATAAGGTTAAAAATTTTGAGTTAGGGGCAGACGATTATCTCACCAAGCCGTTTGCTTTTGCCGAACTTTTATTGCGCGTCAAAGCCCTCTTGCGGCGCGGGCCGGTGAACCGGTCAAGTGTGCTGCGGGTTGGCGATCTGGAAATTGACCGGCTCTCACAAAAGGTGAAGCGCGCCGGCAAAAAAATTGACCTGACGGGCAAGGAATACTCGCTGTTGGAATATCTGGCCACGCATCCCGGGCGGGTTTTTTCGCGGACCATGATTATTGAGCACGTCTGGGATCAAAGCTTTCAGGGACTCACCAACATCGTGGACGTTTATGTGCGGCATTTGCGGGAGAAGATTGACGACCCGTTTCCCAACAAACTCCTGCACACGGTGCGCGGAGTGGGGTACAGCCTGAGCGACGAGGCAACCGCATGAATCTGCGTTCCATAAAATTCCGGCTGGTAGCCTGGTATGCCGGGCTGCTGACAGGGATTTTTCTGCTGCTATGCGCTTCGCTGTACCTGGATTTGCGGCTGTTCTTGGAGAATAACCTGCGTGAATCGCAGGCGCGCCGGGCCCGCCAGCTAGCCGACGCCCTGCTGGCGCACGTGAACCAGACCGGTGAGGCCTATGTGGTGGCGCAAATTAAGGATTGGTATGCACCGGAGAGTAATGATCGTTTCATTCGGGTTCGCCGGGCTGATAACACGTTGGTTTACATATCCGCCGCGCCGAAGGACGGCCTTTTTGACCCGGCGGAAATCCCCCTCTATCCGCCCGACCAGTCAACCGAGTTTTCTCACAAACAAAAATTGTCTGGTGGCAATACGTTGCTCATCGCCGGCTTGAATTTTAAATCGTCCGGGAATCCGGATTATTTCGTTGAGGTCGGTGCGCTGCTGGATCCCGTGGATACGATGCTGAACCATCTATTTTTGCAACTGGCCCTCGGACTGCCATTGGCAGTGGGCATCATTACCGTCGGTGGATATTTGCTGGTGCAGCGGGCGTTGCAGCCGGTCGAACAGATCACGCGCGCCGCCGAGCAAATTACGCAGTTAAATTTGAGCGAACGACTGCCGGTGCGGAAATCCGGCGATGAACTGGAACGCCTGTCGCTTTCGCTCAACCGCATGATTGGCCGGCTCGACGATGCGCTGCTGAATACCAAGCGCTTCGTGGCCGATGCCTCCCATGACTTGCGCACGCCGTTGACCATTTTGCGCGGGGAACTGGAAAACATGTTGGAGGATACGCAAACAGATGAAGAGTTGCGCGCACGTCTCGGCGGTTTGCTGGAGGAAACCATCCACCTTAGCAAAATTGTGGACCAACTTTTTACGCTGACTCAAATTGACAGTGGCGAATCCCGCACCGACTGGAAACGTTTTGACCTCGCCGAACTGGCCCGCACCACGGCGGAGCAGATGAGCCTGCTGGCGGAAGATAAAAATATTTCCATGTCCTGCGAAGTCGCCCAGCCAGCATGTGTTGTCGGCGACCGTTCACGCATCAAGCAGGTAATCGTCAATCTCCTGGATAACGCCATTAAATACACGCCATCACAGGGCAGTGTGCAACTGCGTGTGCAGGGAGTGAACGGCCATGCGATTTTGGAAGTGGCAGACACGGGCATGGGCATTCCGCCGGAGTCCTTGCCGCATGTGTTTGAGCGGTTCTACCGGGTGGATAAAGCCCGTTCTGCCGAGGCCAACAGTGCCGGTTTAGGGCTGGCCATTGTAAAGGCGATCTGCACCTCCCACAATGCGGAGGTCGAAGCTTACAGTTCTCCGGGTCAAGGCAGCCGGTTTGTGGTGAGGCTGCCGTTGCAAAAATCTGAAAGTTCATCTTCAACCCACGATATTCAGCATGTTAAAAAATCTATATCCGCTATTTATTAAATGCCGCTGGCTGGGCACCGTACCGTTAATCCTGGTTGCAGGGTTGGCTGGGTTTTGGTTTTCGTGGCCGGCCTCGGCGCAACCCGTTGACGCCACCGGCGCTTCCACAGCGGTGGCCGGCGTGGCAAAGGTCACGCGTGAAGACTTGTTCAAGGAGGTCAAATACCTGGCGGAATTTCGTCCATACGAAGAAGTGGAATTACACGCCAAAGTTTCTGGTTATGTCAGCCAGATAAATGTGGACTTCGGCGATAAGGTAAAGGCCGGCCAGTTGCTTGCCACGCTGGAAGTGCCCGAATTGCAGGCCGATTTGGACCGCGCCCGGGCCGCCAGCATGAAGGCCGAGGCGGACCATACCAACGCCCACTTGATTTACACACGCCTTCAAGCCGTCAACCAACAGCATCCCAACCTGGTCGCCGAACAGGAATTGGATACCGCTGCCGCCAGCGACCAGAGTACTGCCGCCGCCATTGCCGGGGCCAAGGCAGATGCTGAGAAGTATCAGACCATGGTCGACTACACAAAAATTACTGCGCCATTTGATGGCGTGGTCACCCGGCGCTATGCCGATCCCGGCTCGTTGATTCAGGCTGGCACCTCCTCTGACACCCAGTCGCGGCCCTTGGTACGGGTTTCCGATAACTATCATTTGCGTTTGGATTTTCCGGTGACCGTGGATTACGTGAAAGACATTCAGGCAGGCGCACCCGTTGAGGTGCAGGTGGACTCCATCAAAGGGAAGGATTTTATCGGCAAGATTTCCCGGTTCACGCGGGATGTGAATGAGGAGACCCGCAAAATGACCACGGAAGTTGAAGTGCCCAATCCGGATTTGCAGCTGGTGCCCGGCATGTATGCGAGCGTCGTCATTAAGGTTGAGAATCATCCCAACGTCCTGGCCATTCCTACCGAGGCTGTCACCTTGGGTAAGCAGCCCACGGTATATATTGTGAATCACGCGAACGAAATCGAGGAACGCCACGTACAACTCGGCATGGAGACTCCCGATAAATATGAAGTGCTTTCCGGTTTGCAGGAGGGCGACCTCGTCATTATTGGCAGCCGGGCCGCTTTTCAGTCTGGACAAAAAGTAGAACCCAAGCTCGTACAGCTTTCCCTGCAACATGAAGATTAAAATCAAAGAATCCGGCGCGTGTGTACGCTTTAATGTCCCCATCAAAGCGCAGGAATCCCAGCGTCAACAATGGGAACGCGCCAGCCGGCGTATCAACTTGCGGGAATGTCCAGTGCTGCGCGCTGGTTGAATTAACTTTTGAATTTATTGCGGAGCAACGGAAATTTTGCGCCATCGTTCCAAGGTGGGCCCAACCATAATTAACATCCATGTCACGTTTTGCCATACGCTTTCCCTATTTCATCATCGTTGTCTGCCTGATTACCTGCGTGGTGGGCGTGACCAGCCTGGTGAAAATGCCGGTGGACCTGTTCCCGCCCATCAAAATTCCCGTGGTGGTGGTGGCAACTTTTTTTAACGGCATGCCCCCCGAACAGATTGAGACCGATATCTCCGGCCGCTTCGAGCGTTTCTTCACGCTGGCCAGCGGCGTGGACCATATTGAATCGCGTTCACTGCCTGGCGTGAGCCTCATCAAAATTTATTTTCAACCCGGCTTTAATCCTGATTCCGCCGTCACCAGCATTGCCAACCTGGCCATGGCGGACTTGCGGCGTTTGCCGCCCGGCACCTTGCCGCCGGTGGTATTGAAGTTCGATGCCTCCAGTCTGCCGGTGTGTTTGATAACGTTGAAAGGTGAAGGTCTTTCTGAATCACGGCTGCGCGATCTTGGCCAATACGATGTTCGTAATCAGGTTGCGAATGTGCCCGGTTCATCCGTTCCCATGCCGTTCGGCGGACGTTACCGGCAAATCATGGTTTACGTGGACCCGCTCAAGCTCGAAGCGCATCAGTTGAGCGTCATGGATGTGGTGCGCACGGTAAACAACGCCAATCTTATTTTGCCGGCCGGCGATGTGAAGATTGGCCCGTACGACTACAACCTTTACGTCAACAGCCAGATCAGCGACATGAATGACGTCAACCAAGTGCCGTTGAAAACTATTAACAACGCGCCGGTGGTGGTTGGTGATGTGGGCAAGGCTGTGGACGGTTCCGAAATTCAGTACAACGTTGTTCGCGTGGACAGTCAGCCATCTGTCTATCTACCGGTATTGAAACAGGGCGGCGATGCGAACACGATTCAAGTTGTGGACGGCATCAAAGGCGCTATAAAACATTTATTTGATGTGCCCGAACAACTCGTTACGAAAGTTGTTTTTGACCAGTCCGTTTTCGTCCGGAATGCCATTGAAAACCTGATTCATGAAGGTCTTATCGGGCTCATTCTGACCGGCATCATGATTCTCGTCTTTTTGGGCAGCATGCGGGCGACGGTTGCAGTGTTTCTTTCCATACCGCTCTCGGCCCTGGCCGCTTTTATTGCCTTGTCCATGGGCGACAGCACGGTCAACGCGATGATTCTCGGTGGGCTGGCGCTGGCGTTTTCACGGTTGATTGATAATTCCGTGGTCGTGCTCGAAAATATTTTCCGCCACATGGAAATGGGCGAATCGCCCGAGGTTGCCGCCGAGCGCGGCGGGCGCGAAGTGGCGCTGCCCGTGCTGGCGGCCACGCTGACGACAGTCATCGTCTTTTTCCCGGTTACCTTCCTATATGGCGTCAGCCGCTTTTTGTTCACGGCCCTGGCGCTGTCGGTCATTTTCTCGCTGTTTGCCTCCTATGTTGTGGCCATGACAGTGGTGCCGCTCTTCTGTGCCAAACTGATCAAGTTTAAGCATGGTCACGGCACTGATGCCGCTGAACCTAAGGGTTGGGGCGCGCGGTTTAACCATTGGTTTAACGCGAAATTTAAGCAAATGCTTGATCGATATGAAGGCTATTTGAAACTGGCGTTGTTGCGGCCGGCCGCCACCGTCTTGGGTATCACAGGCATCTTTGTATTGAGTCTTGGCCTTTATCCATTGATCGGCGAGGCGTATTTTCCGCGCACAGACCCCGGCCAGTTTGTCATCAATCTCAAGGCGCCCACCGGCACGCGTATCGAAAATACGGACCAACTGGTGCAACAGGTTGAAAAGATAGTGCGTGAAGTTGTGCCCGCCAGGGATTTGAAAATTGTAGTTTCCAATATTGGCGTGCAGCCGGGCTTTTCTTCAATTTATACGCCCAACTCCGGGCCGCACACGGCTTTTGTTCAAGTAGGATTGAACGATGGCCACACCCTGAGCAGCTTTCAGTACATGGACTTGGTGCGTGCACGCATTAAGAAAGATTTGCCGCAGCTCGCGGCGTATTTTCAGACGGGTGGCTTGGTGGATGCGATTTTGAACCTGGGCATGCCTGCGCCGCTGGATATTCAAGTTACCGGCAAGGACATGGAAAAGACCCATGCGATTGCCACCGAGATTGCCCAAAAAGCACAGGCTTTGGCCGGCGTAAGCGATGTGCTGGTGCCGCAGGATATTGATTACCCTGCGCTGCAACTGGACATTGACCGCATGCGCGCCAGTGAACTGGGGTTGAACGAAAAGGAAATCGTCGGCGATGTTATTACCGCGCTGACCTCCGACCAGATGATTGCGCCGAGTTACTGGGTGGACCCCAAAAGCGGCAACGACTATCTGCTTACGGTGCAATACCCGGAGGGATATGTAAAAAATCTGGCTGATTTGGCCGCCGTGCCGTTGCGGGGTGAACACTCAGCCGAGCCGACGCGTCTGGACACCGTCAGCCACATCAGCCATGTAAGTTCACCCACGGAAGTGGATCATTACCAGTTGTTGCGAACCATGGATGTTTATGTATCACCGTCCGGCGAAGACCTCAGCAAAGTGCTCGCCGGTGTGCAGGGCATTGTCGATAAACTGAAATTGCCCGGCAACGTGAGGGTGAACATCCGCGGTTCCGCCCACGCCATGCAGGTATCCTTTCGCAGCTTCGGTTTTGGGCTGATTTTGGCGACCCTGCTCGTTTATCTGGTTTTGGTCGCGCAATTTCAATCGTTCATGGACCCGCTGCTCATTTTGCTGGCTGTGCCCACGGGGTTGACTGGCGTGCTAATCACCTTGTTTTGCACCGGCACAACCTTGAACGTCATGTCGTTGATGGGCGTGGTCATGATGGTCGGCATCGTAGTTTCCAACAGCATCTTGATTGTGGAATTTACCCGGCGATTGCGCGAAGAGGGCCGTCCATTGCGCGAGGCGGTTTCGCTGGCCTGCCGCGTGCGCTTGCGTCCGGTGTTGATGACTTCGCTGGCGACGCTGATTGGTCTCATTCCGATGGCTGCCAAGCTGGGCACGGGTAGCGAAGCGTATGCGCCCCTGGCCCGCGCCATTATCGGCGGTTTGGCGGTGTCTGTGGTGCTAACGGTCTTCATTGTGCCGGCAGCGTATTTTATTTTGTACCGGCGCAAAGAGGCTGTCATTGCCGAACCCGTCAATCCCTCGCAAACGGTTTAATCATGAAATTATTCCCAATGAAACGAACATTATTGGTTGCAGCTTTTAGCCTGGTCTTCGCAGGGCGCATTTTATCAGCGGACACGACAAATGACTGGCCGGTGCTGGCGTTGGGCGAGGCGCAGGCGCTGGCGTTAAAGAATCATCCGCAAATCGCCGCGGCAAATTATCTGGCGCTGGCCGCGCAAGAAGTCGTCAAGGAGACGCGCTCGGGATATTTCCCGACCATCAATCTGTATGGCACCGCTGTGGGGGCCAATCAGGAAGGGACACGCATTTTGGCCGGTGGCTTGAACAATCCCAGTATTTATGACCGTGCCGCCGGTGGCTTGCAGGTCAGCCAGCTCGTTACCGATTTCGGGCGTACCGCGAACCTCACAGCCAGTTCCAAATTGCAGGCGCAGGCCCAAAATCAAAATCTGGAACTCACGCGGGAGCAGGTTTTATTGCAGGTTGATGGCAGTTACTTTAGCGCGCTCGGCGCGCAGTCTGTATTGCGCGTAGCGCAACAAACGCTTGATACCCGGCGACTGCTTAGCGAACAGGTTGTTGCCCTGGCCACGAACAAGATGCGTTCGCAGTTGGATGTGAGTTTTGCCCAGGTGCAGGTACAACAGGCCCGGTTGCTGGTGGAGAAGGCGGAGAACGATGCTGATTCCGCCATGGCAACACTATCCACGGCGCTGGGTTATCGCGACTTTCATCAATTCCGGTTGGTCGAGCAAACATCAACTACCAACGGCCTGACCAATGATGTGGCAAACCTGGTTCAGACGGCACTGTCGCATCGTCCTGAATTGCTGAGCCTGCGGGACCAGCGCGATGCCGCGTTGCATTTGGCGAAGGCTCAACGCGATGCCCGGCTGCCGATCTTGCAGATTTTAGGGGTGGCGGGTGAGGCTCCCGAGCATGATGTTCATTTGCCCGACAGTTATGCTGCGGCCGGAATTCAGGTCAGTCTTCCAATTTTCGCAGGCGGATACTACACCGCGCACCAGCATGAAGCGGAATTGCGCGCGCAGTCGGAAAATGAATTATTGCGTTCGCTGGAGGACAACGTGATTCGGGATGTGCGCATCGCCTGGTTGAATGTAAACAACGCCGTGCAGCAACTGCAGACGACTGAGGAATTGACCCGTAGCGCTTCGGAGGCGTTCGACCTGGCGCAGGCGCGCTACCAGAACGGCATCAGCTCCATTGTGGAATTGAGCCAGGCGCAGTTGAACCTGACCTCGGCGCAAATTTCCGAGGCCAGCGCACTTTATAACGTGCTGATCCAGCAATCCAACTTGGATTATCAGACGGGCACGTTGCGTTAAATTCTTACCGGCTGGAGAATGCGGGGTTTTGCCAGCTTACCGAATGCCCCAGCAAAAGGGGTCGGCATCGTCGAGCAGCAAGGTGGACTCGGCATTGACATGGGCGGTGCCCGTGATGATGGGCATGATTTCGCCTCGCTGGCGGTTGTGCCAGTGAAATTTGCCGGTGAACTTGCTGCCTAAAATGCTTTCTTGAATCCACGCTTCGTTTTCAGCAAGTTTGCCGTCGGCGGCCAGGCAGGCCAGTTTCGCGCTGGTGCCGGTACCGCAAGGGGAGCGGTCATAGGCTTTGCCGGGACACAGGACGAAGTTTCGCGAATGGCCACCGGACTGCGGCGGTCCGAATAGTTCCACGTGGTCCACTTCGGGAAAACCCTGAGTGTTCACGGCCTGCCGGATGCGCCAGGATAAATCCGTGAGCGATTCCGCCTTGGCCAGATTTAGCTCTTGGCCGTGGTCGCTCACCAGATAAAACCAATTGCCGCCCCAGGCGACATCGCCGGTAATTTTGCCAACGCCGGGCACATTTACTGCGGCGTTTTTTACCGTGCGATAGCTCGGAACATTTGCTACTGACACCTCGCCATTGGCATCCAGGGTGGCGGTGACAACGCCGACCGGTGTCTCAATGCGATGTTTTCCCGGGGTGATTTTTCCAAGATGAGCCAGGGTGGCAATCAATCCGATGGTGCCGTGGCCGCACATGGCCAGACAGCCAACGTTGTTGAAAAAAATAACGCCGATTTGGCAGGTTTTATCCGCCGGTTGCACCAGCAAGGCGCCAACCAAAACATCCGAGCCGCGAGGTTCGTTCACCACGGCGGAACGAAATTGATCGTGCTGCTCACGGAACACCTTTAGTTGGCCGGCCACGGAGCCTCCGCCAAGGTCGGGCGCCCCGGCGATGACAATGCGGGTGGGTTCGCCGCCGGTGTGTGAATCAATGACCGAGACGCGTTTCATTTTTGCTTGGGAATTTTGGGCCGTTTGGCGATGCCGTCATGAATGATTTTCAATACGCGTTTGCGTTCGTCGCCCGTCAAGGTCAGACGCGGCGCGCGGACGTATTCAGTGCCCAAGCCGCATTCCTGCACCGCGAGCTTGATGTACTGGACGAACTTGGTGCTAACGTCCAAGTGCAGCAACGGCGTGAACCAGCGATAGATTTCGCGGGCCTTGTCCCATTCACCGCGGCGGGTGAGTTCCCAGAAATACTGGTTTTCATAGGGGAAGGCGATGCCGCTGCCGGCCACCCAGCCGTCAATGCCGAGGATGCTCGCTTCGAGCGCCAGGTTATCCACGCCGGTGAACAGGGCGTAACGGTCGCCCACGGTGTTGTGCAAATCGGTGATGCGGCGGACGTCGCCGGAACTTTCCTTGAGCGCCACAAATTTTTTCTCATCCGCCAGTTCCGCAAACAATTCCGGCGTGATGTCGTTCGCGTAGCTGATGGGGTTGTTGTAAATCATGATGGGCAGGTCGCTCGCGCGTGCCACGGTGCGGAAATGGGTGAGCGTCTCACGTGCATCGCCTTTATACAGCATCGCCGGCATGAGCATGATGCCATCCACACCGAGCTTCTCCACATCCTTGGCAAAGCGGCAGGCCTCGGCCGTGCTGCTTTCAGCCACACCACTCAAGACCTTTACCCGGCCAGCGATGGCCTTGACCATGGCCTCGACAACCAGACGTTTTTCGTCCGCCCGCATGGGCTGGTTTTCGCCGAGGGAGCCCAGCAGGATAATTCCCTTTACCCCGGACTTGATGAGCACCTCCGCATGTTTGGCGGTGGCCTCAAGGTCCAGTGACTGGTCTTTTTTGAGTTGAGTGGTGATGGCGGGAAACACCCCGCTCCAAAATGGTTTGCTCATGGTTAACGTTTTTTTGCTATATGACTGGGTCCGCTACGCGGGCTGATTTATGAATGTGCAGCCAACGGGACTTCTTGTAATGCGGTCATCATATAATTTAATATGGCTGACCGTCTTGGTTTAAAATTACGTGAATACTGTTAAATCCGACATACTGGCCAGGTCCCTGGCGCTGGAAGGGGTTTCTCATCTGGCGGCAGCGGGTTTTTCCTCGGTCGAGTTTCTGTTCGATCACCTGCCGGAAACGGTATTCTTTCTCAAGGACAACCACGGGCGTTACCTGGCGGTGAACCAGACGCTGGTGGAACGCTGCGGTCTGCGCGAGAAGCGGCAGTTGCTGCAACGGCACGTGCGGGAAATTTTTCCCAAGGACCTGGCTGAGCGGTACGCCTTGCAGGACGAACAGGTATTGCGCAAGGGCGTCCGGATTGTTGACCGGCTGGAGCTTCACTGGCGGGAACGGAAGCGGGCAGGGTGGTGCCTGACCACCAAGCTGCCGTTGCTCAACGCCGCCGGAAAAATCATTGGCCTCATCGGTATTTCGCGCGACCTTCGCACGCCGGGCAACCGGGAAACCATCCCCGCCAGCCTGGCGGCCACCATGGAATATCTGGACACGCATTATGCTGATCCGATTTCGCCGGCGTCGCTCGCGCGGCACGCCAAATTATCCAATGTCCGTTTCGCGCGGCTCATCAAACGCATTTTCCGGCTGCCGCCGCATCAACTGATTGTGCAAACGCGGCTGAACGCGGCGGCGCGGTTGCTGGCGGAAACGGACATCTCCGTGGCCCGCATTGCGATTGATTGCGGCTTCTACGACCACAGCGCATTCACGCGGGCATTTCGTGCGATTACAGACATGACGCCTACGGAATTCCGGGCCATGCACCAGTGAGCCGGCAACGGGGTTAATGCGGGCTGCTCGGGCCCTCGCCGGTCAGCAGAAAATCTTCCACCTTGGCGGGCAAGGTGGGCGGACGTACGGATTGCATGCCCCAGCCGAGCAGAAAGTTGGTGGCTGCGCCGCAGGTTCGGCCCTGGCAAGCGCCCATGCCACAGCGCGTTTGTAATTTTGCTTCGCGCCAGTTACTGATTTTTTTGATCCTGCCAAACGTAACGTCTTCACACCGGCAAACCACTGAATCATCGGTGGCCATTGATTTTAATTCAGGACGCAAGCGGTATGTGTTCGCCAGGGCGGCGCGGAATTTATGCCAGGAGCTGCGCTGGCGGAAAAGCTGTCTGGCTTTTGTCATTTCCCCGGTGGCGGCATAACCGGCAATCTGTCCCTCCACCAAGGCGCTATCCACACCGCCTATGCCTGTGGGTTCACCGGCGCAATAGACGTTTTCAATGCTCGTCATCTGGCTGGCGTTCACGTCCACAAAATCGCCTGACAAGGCACAGCCCAGGGCCAGTGGTAATTCCGTGTTTGGCACCAGCCCAAAGCCACAGGCCAAAAAGTCGCATTCATGAGACCAGGTTTGCTGGCCATTGGTGAAAGTGACGCTGCTAAGGGCCTCGTCGCCCTGCGCCTTGACCGGCCAGACGCCATGACGATGGGGCACGCCGAAGAGACGGGTCTTAATTTGCAGGCCTTGCAACACCTTTGACGGATGCGACAACAGGCTTGCGCTAAATTTTATAACCGGTCCAAGGCTGGCCTGTTCATAAATGGCAATGACCTTGGCACCGGCTGTTTTTAGACCATCCGCGACAGCGAGCAGCAGTGGTCCACTGCCCGCGACAACTACGCGTTGGCCAGCCACCGGCCAGCCGTGCTTGGCCAGCACTTGTAATCCGCCTGCGCCCATGACGCCGGGCAAAGTCCAGCCGGGAAACGGCAGCAATAATTCCCGGGCACCGGTGGCGATGATTAATTTTTGCGCGTGAATTTCGCAGGCACCATCTGCCTGTTCCGCGAGTAAGACGCCGGGCTTCAAGGCGGCAACGATGCTCGTGTTGTCGAGAATGGTGATGTTGCCTGTCTGGCGCACGCGCTGGAGCCATTGCTGTGCCTGGGGCAGGGAAGGCTTGGCCTGTTGACCGCGCCAGATTTGGCCGCCCAGCCACGGGGTGTTATCCACCAGCGCAACCCGCGCACCGCTTTCCGCCGCCGCACAAGCGGCTGCCAGTCCGGCCGGGCCGCCGCCGACAACGACGATTTTAAACTGAAGATACTTTTCGCTCATGCCGTGACCACCTCCATGCCGGGTTCGCACAACGTCTGGCAACTGCGGCATTGCGGCTGGCCATTGATGGTCACGCGGCATTCCATGCAGATGCCCATGCCGCAAAGCGGGCCACGCGGTTGTTTCGTCACGGATTCGCGAAATTTCATCTGGCCTGCCAGCGCAATGGCGGCGGCCACGACGGTTCCTGCCGGGACGGAAACCTCGCGACCATTGATGCGCAGTTGGACGGGGTCAGTCATGGTGCGTTTCTCCGTTGGCAAAGCGCGCCGGTAAAAATGGGTCAGCAGGAATTTCCGGCTGGCGTTTCAGCAGCATATCCGCCAACAACCGGCCGGTGCCCAGCGAGGTGGTAATGCCCAGGCCCTCGTGACCGGTGGCCAGCCAGATGCGGTCGCTGACGAGGCTTGGCCCGATGGCGGGCAGTTTATCCGGCGTGGCGGCGCGATGACCGGTCCAGGTGCGGATGGTTGATAACTTGCCAAGCGTTGGCAGATATTCCATGGCGCGTTGAACCATGCGGGCCAGCAATTCGTGATCGACGGCGGAATATTCGGCGTCAAATTGCCGGGACGAGCCGATGAGCATCTGGCCGGTTTTGCGCGGTTGAATGTTGAAGGCCACGGAATCTTTGCCCATGGAGTGGGCGCTTTTCAAATAACCCAGCTCCACGATTTGATGATTCACAAAACCGGGATATCGGTCCGTAATCAGGAGATGGCCCTTGCGCTTGCGCACGGGCAGGCCGGGGGTGAGTTCGGGCGACCATGGCCCGGTGGCATTAACGCAACGTTCCGCGTTCAGTCGTGTGCCATCGGCCAGCAAGACGCCGCCATCGGGTAAAAGTTTTTTTACGGTCTCGCCGGTCCGCACTTCGGCACCGAGTTGTTCGGCTTGTTCCAAAAAGAAACGCGCCGCGCAAGGGGGATACACCACGGAATCGTCCACCACCCGCAATCCGCCCGCCAGCCCCGGACGCAAATTCGGTTCGGCCTGCCGCACTTGGGCGGCATTGAGTACCTGTACCTGGATTCCGCGTTCGCTGTAGAATTTTTCCTTGCGATAAACCTCGGCCATCTCCTCCTCATCGGCGGCCACCCATAACGTGCCGCATTGGTCGTATTCGACATCGGCCGGCAATGAGGAGGCGAGTTGCAGCCAGAGCTTGCGGGAATAGGCGGTGAGGGCGAACTGGGCGTCCGAGTCGTCCATCACGACGATATGGCCCATGCCGGCGGCAGTGGTGCCGCCACCGATGGGGCCGCGTTCCAACACGAGCACCTTGAGCCCGGCACGCGCGCATTCCCAGGCGCAGGCTGCGCCAACAATGCCGCCACCCACGATGATGAGATCAGGTTTGCCGGTCACACAGGTCATTCAATCCAGTTGTTTCGTATTAATCAAGTATCAGAAAACGGGTGCGTGCCGTCTTGGTGCAAAATGACGCTTATCTTGCAAAATGACTCCTATCCAAGCAGCGCTGGCGGATTTAAAATTTTAATCTGAATTTATGACCCAAAATATTGCGCCGATTTTGATGGCCGGAAGCTGGCAGACGGTTGCCGGTGCCGGCACGTTCCAGCCCGATAACCCCGCCTTGGGAACGCCGTTGCCGGAAATTTATCCCATCACGTCCCGGGCGGAAGTGCTCAAAATGCTCGAAGCCGGCAGTGAGGCTGCCGGGACGCTGCGGGCGACCAACGGCGCACGGATTGCGGAATTTCTGGAAGCCTTCGCCGCTGGCATTGAAAAACAAGCCGATGCGCTGGTGGAAATGGCTCATGCCGAAACCGGCCTGCCCAAATCGCCGCGTTTGAAAGACGTTGAACTGCCGCGCACCACGGACCAATTGCGTCAAGCCGCGCGCGCGGCGCGGGAAGGCACCTGGCATGAACCGGTTCGCGATGAGGCTAAAAATATCTATTCGCACTTCGCACCGCTGGGCGGGCCGGTGGTGGTGATGGGACCGAATAATTTTCCGTTTGCCTTCAACTCCGTGGCCGGGGGCGACTTTGCCGCTGCGATTGCCGCGCATAATCCCGTTATTGCCAAGGCCAACCTCGCGCATCCCGGCACCACGCGGTTGCTTGCGGAAATTGCATTTGCCGCCGTGAACGCCACCGGGTTGCCCCCCGCCACGGTCCAGATGTTTTACAACACGCCGAATGAAGCGGGCTTTGAACTGGTATCGCATCCGCTGGTGGGCGCGACGGCTTTCACCGGCAGCAAAACGGCGGGTTTGAAACTCAAGGCGGCTGCTGATACCGCGGGCAAACCCATCTATCTGGAAATGTCCAGCGTGAACCCAGTGGTGGTGCTGGAAGGCGCCTTGCAGGAACGCGGCGACCAAATCGCGCAGGAATTTTTTGCGTCCTGTACCTTGGGTGCGGGCCAGTTTTGCACGAACCCAGGCTTTGTCATTGTGCCGGACACGGCGGCGGGCAAGAAATTTGTGGCTGACGCTCAGGCCAAATTTGCCGCTGCCAATCCCGGAATCTTGCTCGGTAAACGGGTGCTGACCGGTTTGGTGGAAGCCGTGGCTTTATTGCAAAAGCACGGCGCAAAACTTTTGTGCGGTGGAAAACCGGCGGAAGGCCCGGCCTATCGGTTTGCCAACACCGTGTTGCTGGCGAGTGCAGCCGACTTTTTGAAATCGCCCCACGGCTTGCAAACTGAGGCCTTTGGACCCGTGGCGTTGCTTGTACTGAGCCAGAATACAGCGGAAACTGTGGCGATCATAAAGCACTTGGAAGGCAATCTGACCGGGACGATTTATTCCGAGACCACCGGCAAAGACGATGCGGATTACGCCGCGATTGAACCGCACCTGCGTCAGCGGGTGGGGCGATTGGTTAATGACCGGATGCCGACCGGTGTGACGGTAAGCCCGGCCATGAATCACGGCGGTCCCTTTCCGGCCACGGGTCACGCAGGCTTTACCGCCGTGGGCCTGCCAGCCAGCATCCGGCGTTTCACCGCGTTACATTGTTACGACAATGTGCGGCCAGCGCGATTGCCGGCGGGGATACGGTCTTGAGGTGTTGGGGCGTGGCTGGTTGGATTATATTGAAGCTACATCTGCCTCCGCCCCTAATATCCCGGCTTTAATTTCTTAGCATAGACAATTTCTTCAAGGAACACCTCGTTTCGCCGCGAGGATTGAGCAGCCATGCTATTTAAAAAATGTCCCCTTGCCATTTTCCGGAACAAATTTATGCTCATCAACATATGAAATTAGTCATAAAGCACAGAAGATGCCGTTCATAATGTTATTTCATCGTTTTAGGCAATTTTTGATGGCGGCCTTGATGGTGTGCGGCCTGTTCGCCGGCATTCGTACCGTAGTGGCTGAGGAGATGGGGGAATTACGTTATGACCGGGACATCCGCCCGATTCTTTCGGATAACTGCTTTCGTTGTCACGGGCCGGAAGAGAAAAGTCGCAAGGCAAAATTGCGGCTGGACGTGCGCGAGGTGGCGCTGGACAAAGAGGCATTTGTTCCCGGTCAGCCTGAGGCAAGTGAAATGATCCGGCGGCTGGTGACGACCAATCAAGACGACCATATGCCGCCGGCGGAGATGCACAAGGTGGTATCGCCGGCGCAGATTGACGTGTTACGCCGCTGGATTGCGGCCGGGGCTAAATACGAGCCGCACTGGTCTTACACGCCGTTGAGCCGCCCGCCCCTGCCGAAAGTCTCCGAGGCTGGCTGGCCGCATGGAGCGATTGACACTTTCATTCTCGCCCGGCTGGAAGAATCCAAAATCACGCCGTCACCGGCGGCGGACCGGCGCACGTTGCTGCGTCGCCTTTCGCTGGATTTGACCGGGCTGCCGCCGACGCCGGAAGAAGTTGATCAATTTGTGAACGATCCTTCTACTAACGCCTATGACAAACAGGTCGAGCGTCTGCTCGCCTCGCCGCATTTTGGTGAACGCATGGCGGTGCCGTGGCTGGATGCGGTGCGCTTTGCCGACACGGTGGGTTATCACGGTGACCAGGACATAAATATTTTTCCGTATCGCGATTACGTCATCGAGTCGTTCAATAAAAACAAGCCGTTCGACCAGTTCACCATCGAACAGGTCGCAGGCGACCTGCTGCCGAAGCCGACGGTGGAGCAAAAGATTGCGACCGGTTTCAACCGCCTGAACATGGTGACGCGCGAGGGCGGCGCGCAACCGAAGGAATATCTGGCGAAGTATGCGGCGGACCGGGTGCGCACGATTTCAACGGCGTGGCTTGGCTCGACGATGGCGTGTTGCCAGTGTCACGACCATAAATATGATCCATTCTCGACGAAGGATTTTTATTCGCTCGGCGCATTTTTCGACGATGTGAAGCAATGGGGCGTTTATTCGGATTACAGTTATTCGCCGAACCCCGAGCTCGCCGGCTGGGACAACGACCATCCGTTTCCACCGGAGCTGTTCGTGACCAACCAGTTTTTGTTGCAGCGCGAGGCGGAATTGCGGGCCGCGCAGAAACAGGTGGTGACGGAAACCGCCGGAAAGCTTTCAGCCGGGGCGGAGAAAGATTTCCGCGACTGGCAAAAAAATCTTCCAAAATCATTAAAAAGCTCACCAAATGGCTGGCATATCGCCAGCCAGCCGGACGTGCGGATGGTGAGCACCAATTCCAAAACGCGGCTCGCGATTCAGCCGGACGGAATCGTGATTGCAGCCGGCGCGCCGATGAAGGGAGACGCGTATGAAGTCCGCATCGCGCCGCCGCCGGGCTGGCTGGCGGCCATCCGGCTGGACCTGGTGCCCACGGCCACGAATCATTTTTCATCGCTGCACGCGATGAAAGGCGCGGCGGAAATAAAATTGATGGCGGAACTGCAGCCGACGAACGGCCAGGCCGTTCGATTGGCGTTTGGCGCTATCGCCGCGACGACGCGGCGGCCGTCCTATTCCAATGGCCATGAAATTTTACCCATGTCTTCCACCTGGAGGTTTGCCGCGCCTGCCGGCACGAATTTGCAGAGCGCGGTTTATCTGATCGACCCGCCCGTGTTCATCGGTGCCGGACAGACGCTCAAGCTGAAGATTGAATCCACGCAGCTAGCCAGTTTCCGCATTGCGACTACCGCGCTGGCCAGCGGCGAGCCGTTGCTGGCGGGCGCGAGTAAAGAGTTGCGGCAGGCAACTCAGGGCAGCAGCACCCAATCAAAAACTGTAACGCTCATGGACGCGTGGATTCGCAGCACCACGAACGAACCAGCAACCTTGGCGCGGCTGAAAAAACTGGATGCGGAAATCCTGGAGTGCGACCACGGCCTCACGCCCACGCTCGTGACCGTGGCGGTGACCAACCGGCTCGTCTCGCGCGTCCTTCCCCGCGGCAACTGGCAGGATGAATCCGGCGACATCGTCTCGCCCGCCGTGCCGCAGTTTCTCCCGCAGCCGCCGCGCACTGGCACCAATATGTTGACGCGCCTTGATCTCGCGCGCTGGCTGGTATCGCCGGAAAATCCGCTGACGCCGCGTGCGTTCGTGAACCGGCTGTGGAAACAGCTTTTTGGCAACGGTCTTTCCAATCAGCCGGAAGACCTCGGCACGCAGGGCGAATACCCGACGCATCCCGAATTGATTGACTGGCTGGCCGTGGAATTTCGCGACAGCGGCTGGGACGTGAAACACCTCGTCCGGCTGATGGTGATGTCCGCCGCGTATCAACAGGATGCCAGGATTCGCCCGGAGTTGCGTGATCTTGACCCGAACAACCGCCTGCTCGCGCGCCAGAATCCGCGCCGGTTGGAGGCGGAATTTGTGCGGGACAATGCGCTGGTCATAGCGGGACTGCTTAATCCAGAAATCGGCGGCCCGAGCGTTTATCCGTATCAGCCCGAAGGTTATTATGCGAACCTCCAGTTTCCAGACCGCGACTATTTTCCCAGCACGGGCGAGGACCAATATCGACGCGGGCTTTATTCCCACTGGCAGCGAACCTTCCTTCACCCTGCGCTCGCGAATTTCGATGCGCCGGCGCGCGATGAATGCACTGTGGACCGCTCCGTGTCCTCCACGCCGCAGCAGGCGCTTACGCTGTTGAACGATCCGTCGTTTGTCGAGGCGGCGCGGGTGTTCGCGGAAAAGATACTGGGCGCGCCGAAAATAAATGACGATGCCGGACGTGTGAATTTTGCGATGGAAACCGCGCTGTTGCGCCCGGCCAAAACATCGGAGCAGGAATCATTGTTGAAATTTCTCGATGCGCAGCGCAGTTATTACACGGCGAATCCCGGCGACGCGGATAAACTGTTGCACGTCGGCCAGCGTCCGCCGTCCGCCACGTTGAAACCGGCCGAAGCTGCCGCGTGGACGTCGCTCGCCCGCGTCATACTGAACCTGCACGAAACCATCACCCGCTATTGAACATGAGTTCTCATTCTCCATTCAACGAAGAGGCGTTTCGCCGGAGCATCAACCGCCGGACGTTTCTCACGCGCTCGGCATACGGGCTGGGCGGCCTGGCGCTGGCAAGTTTGTTCAATCCCAAATTGCTGGCGGGCGAAGCCCCGGTGGTTCACGGAATTCCCGGCGCGATCTCGCCGCTGCATTTTCCGCCGAAGGCCAAGCGGGTGATTCACCTGTGCATGGCGGGCGGGCCGTCGCACCTGGAATCGTTTGATTACAAACCCAAGCTGAAGGCGCTGGATGGCAAACCGTTTCCCACCTCGCTGACGCAAGGCCAGCAGCTCGCGCAGTTGCAGAACACGACGCTGAAGGCGCGCGGGCCGTTTGTGGACTTCGCGAAATACGGCAAGTCCGGCCAGGAGATTTCGAGTTTGTTTCCGCACATCGCGAAGATTGCGGATGACATTTGCATTGTGCGCTCGATGCATACCGAGCAGATCAACCATGACCCGGCGCACGCGTTCATGAACACCGGCTCCATCATCAAGGGCCGGCCCAGCATGGGTTCATGGTTGTTTTACGGGCTTGGCTCGGAGTCGGAAAACCTGCCGGGCTTCGTTGTTTTTACCACGCAGGGCAAGGGCGGTGTGCAGCCGGTTTCCTCGCGGCAATGGTCGGCGGGCTTTTTGCCGAGCCGCTACCAGGGCATTCAATTCCAGTCGCGCGGCGACGCCATCCATTATGTGGGCAACCCCGAGGGCGTCTGCCAAAGCACGCAGCGCCAGGTGATTGAAGAAGTGAACCGCATGAATGGAATATTGGCGGATGAAAAACTCGACCCCGAAATCCAGACGCGCATCGCGCAATACGAACTGGCGTTCCGGATGCAGAGTTCCGTGCCCGAGCTGACGGATTTTGCGAGTGAACCGCAAAGTGTCCTGGACATGTATGGCATCAAGCACGCGGGCGAGGGGACGTTTGCCTCGAATTGCCTGATGGCCCGGCGGCTGGCCGAACGCGGCGTGCGCTTCATCCAGTTATATCACCGGGCGTGGGACCATCACAGCGACCTGGAACATGACATGCCGCGGGCTGCCCTCGACGTGGACCAGGCCAGCGCCGCGCTCGTGCAAGACCTCAAGCAGCGCGGGTTGCTTGAGGACACGCTCGTGATCTGGGGCGGTGAATTTGGCCGCACCCCGATGGGCCAGGGCAGTGGCCGCGACCATCATATCAAGGCATTTTCAATCTGGATGGCGGGCGGCGGCGTGAAGCCGGGCATCACTTACGGCAGCACGGATGAACTGGGCTACAGCTATCTCGAAGACGGCCAGGACATGGACGTGCATGACCTGCACGCAACCATGCTGCGCTTGTGCGGCATTGACCACACGCGGCTGACCGTGCGTTATCAGGGACGGGACTTCCGCTTGACGGATGTGCATGGACGTTTCATTGAAGGGATTTGTGCTTGAGCCGAAGTGCTGCAAAATCTTTGCTTGAAACAGGCTTTGTTTTTTAAACGCTTCACGCATCGCTTTCATTAACTCAAGGCAAGAAATGTGCAGGGCCAAAGTATTCATAATGAAAAGCATCGACGCGAACTTTAGTCGTTGAGCTTATCTTCCCTCCAAGCGAGCAGGTTGGAGGGGCGCCAACAACAGTGACTGCATAGGTCCCGCCTCGGAAGCAACTAAGTGTTATGACCTCACCATTGTAGTTGTGGATATACGGTGTGAGGTCGCTCATTGAAACCGGGGCGCCGTCGTGCTTTCCATGCTCAACCGCCCATTGGTGAATGGCATCGTTGAGAATCCGAAGATTGTTTATGCACTGGTTCGTGGGATGCTGGTCCCGCCTCTCAAAACATACAGGCGGCCACATGAAAATGTATGCGGTCAGCAAAAATGCCACACCCACAAATGCCCCTAAGTATATCCATTTAATTTTCATGCAAGCGATGCAGTGATGCTTAACAAAAAAGCTGAACCAGCCGAATCATGACGTGAACTGCGACAGTGGAACGGCCGACGCCAACGGCGATTTTAACTCTTGCGAGAATTCAATGGCCTGCAAGGCGTTGATTTTAGCACTGTATTAGCCATCATGTTGTCTCTTTCTTTTTGACGGACATACAACCCCAACCGTTTGGCTTTCCGCCAAGCGACTCTGCCTTGGCTGCCAGGGAAAGTTCAAGTGAAGTGACTTCCTGATAGGTCGGAAACATGTATCGGTTGACTGTCACCTGCCACATATCTTGCGGCTCATAATATGAAATGCAAACCTTAAGCTCCCGGTCGTCCATCTCCTCGGCAAAAGCTAACGCTTGCTGTCGTTCTGGGAAAAGGTGGCAAAAATCAATCATCCGAGGCTGCGTGATGTCATCGCCGCCGCTAACCATACGGCGAAAAACATCGCCGTTCGCATCGCTGGGAAATAGTGGTGGTTGGTCCATAATGCCTAATGGCCAAAAACTGATCTGGTGCTCACTCGCGAGTGGTTTCGCATTCCCGATAATTGTTGTATAATTCAAACCCTCCATAAACTCAAGAGACAGTCGGCGTTGGCTGCAGTGTTGTGGAGGAAAAATTATTTATCTGATCGAAATTTCTTGTAAACCTCATCGGATAGGATGGCGTTTGTTTTGGCTGCTGCGTCAATGAGGGTGAGAAGCTTTACTGTCTGCTCGTTCTTGTCTTTCAAATCGATGTGCTGCCGATAATAGAATCTGACCGACCTTGAAAGTGCATGGACAGCGTTACTTTCGCTGCCCGACTGAATAAGCTGGATAGCCTCAAGATCAGTCTCTGCTCTGTCTTGGTCAAACCATTCATCGTTCTCGATCATCTGCGCTCCAATCTTGTTTGCCTCGCCAACAGCATGGCGATGCTCAACCTCTCGACCTGTGAAAAAGCCAACTAGCAATGAAACAATTAATGCGATGAGTATTTTCATGGCTCGATGCGGCCTAACAATTACTGCGTACTAGGTTTTGCAGTCTATCCTGAATCATGGTGGCAAACTGGACTGGACTGAAATCCTTGTCCAGTATGTTTTTTATAACCATGGCATTCAATTTCGTGTCCTAAAAGGCTACTGCGGGCCAGCGCGGTGTCCAACCCAAAGCCCGGCTGCAAGATCAATTCTGCAAAGTTGCCGGTTTACGCCATCTGTCTATGTACAAAACTTCACCTTGCGAAATGTCTGTCGCGTTGCGAGCAAAGGCGGACAGTGTGCGTTCAAACCCGGACAAGTGTGCGAGCAAAGGTGGACATCGGTGGCCCTGCGGGCCTGGAGGAGGCCGGAGCGTAGCGGAGGCCGA
>Ga0265327_10001471_pt1 | contig 29522 bp, 30 predicted proteins | sample 41621metaG_FD_202089 | JGI IMG/M metagenome (GOLD analysis project Ga0265327, IMG submission 202089) | Rhizosphere microbial communities from Carex aquatilis grown in University of Washington, Seatle, WA, United States - 4-16-21 metaG | ecosystem: Host-associated > Plants > Roots > Rhizosphere...
CCCCGCACAAACCGCCTATAAGCGGGCTGTCTGCCGAAGGCTAGCTGACTTAAGCAGCTAGAGCGTAGTTGTCGTCGTTGGCAACTAATTGTTTGCAGAAGGATTTACGAGGTATTCTGCACCTCGGCATGCACCTCGGGTTTTGCGATCCACGTCGAAGCCATGTCGCCCCCGGTGTCGTGTAGTGGGACAGTATAACCGCGAAAAAGTTTTCGGCAAAGCGTTGTTTTTATTGTGGCTGGCGCGGGCTTCAACGGGCGTTCCAATATTTGCCCTCGGCTTTCCGGTACGACTGCGGCGCGAAGACCCCCGGTTCGACGCTGAGCATGCCGTCACTGGCGGAGTTGAAAACCTCCGCGCCGACCGCCCGGTAGCGCCGCAACACATCGGGATGCGGAAAATGGTAGCGGTTCAGGTAGCCTGCGGGGATCAGCACGTAGGCGGGCAAGACCTGGGCCAGGAAGGCGGCGCTGGAGGATGTGTTGCTGCCATGGTGGGGGGCGACGAGGATGTCAGTTTTAAGCGCCGCGCCGTAATGTTCGACCAATTGCCGCTCGGCGTCCCGTTCGATGTCGCCTGTCAGCAAGGCCGAGCCCGAGGAAGCGCTGACGCGCAGTACGCAGGAGTTGTCATTCCCACTGCCGACCCCGCCGAAGGGCGACAGCATGTCAAAGTACACCCCATCCCATTCCCAGCGTTGTCCGGCTATGCAGGCAATGGCGTGCGCACTGGGCAGGCGGGTCGGCACGCTGCTGAGGGTTTGCCCGACGGAAAAGCCGCTCAACAAGGAGGCGGCACCGCCGATGTGGTCGTTGTCGCCGTGGCTGACCACAAGCTTGTCGATGGTTTCCACGCCTTGTTGGCGCAGAAACGGTTCGATCACCGCCGCGCCGGTGTCGAATGTTTTGCCGAAGCGGGGGCCGGTGTCGAACACCAGGGTATGGTTAAGAGTTTGCACCGTCGCGGCAAGCCCCTGCCCCACGTCCAACAGGCTCAAGCGGAAATGGCCTGCGGCCGGCGGTTGCGGGTGATTGCCCAAAGCGGGAATGAGCAGGACAAAGCCCAGCCAGCGGGCGGGAATTCCCTTGGGGGCCAGCAGCAAAGCCGCGCCGACCAACGCAAACGGCAGCGTCCAGGCGGGCGGGGAAGCCTGCGCCCATTGTGCCCAAGACCAATCGGAGAGCCATTGCAGCACCATCCAAAACGATTGCAGAAGGGTTTCGGCCAAGCGCAACACCCATTCCCCCGTGGGCGGATGGACGCCTAGCAACAACGCGCCGAACAGGCACAAGGGCGTCAGCAAGACGCCGATGACAGGCACCGCCAGCAGATTGGCCACTGGCGAAACCAGCGAGACTTGCTGAAAGAAGAACAGTAGCAGCGGGGCCAGCCCTAGGCAGGCAGCCCAATTGACCTTCCAAGTTTCAAGCCACCAGCCTGACGGCCGCAGACGGCCGCAAACAGCCAGCAAAATCAAGGCGACCGCGCCATAAGACAGCCAAAAACCGGCGGACAACACCGCCAGGGGGTCGCAGAAGACCACCGCCAGCAAGGCCAAAGAGAGCGTGGAGACGGGCCGGACATTGCGCTGGCTGGCGGCGCCCGCGGTGGCGATGAAAATCATGGCAAGAGCCCTTTGCGCGGGGACGGCGAAATCCGCCAGCGCCGTGTAAACCCAGGCGGCCAGGAAAGCCAGGACGGCGGCGATGGCCTGCGGCGACCGGCGCATGACGCCTAAGCCGACGCAAGCCCGCAGCGCAATCCAATAAACCAGGCCGGCAATCAGGCTGATGTGGGAGCCGGAGACGGCGACCAGATGGGCCGTGCCGGTGCGCCGCAACACCTCCCATTGCGCCGGGGAAATGGCGCTTTCCTCGCCCATGGTCAAGGCCACCACCACCCCGGCCAGGTCGCGGCCTGCCAAGGCTTGCGTCAATCGGTCGAAGACCGACTGCCGCCAAGCCGCAAGCGAGGGCGCCGCTTCGGCAAGCAGGCGATTTTCGGCATTGGCGCGCACGTAGCCGGTAGCTTTGATGCCTTGCGAAAACAGCCACAGCTCGTAATCCATGCCGCCGGGATTGAAAAAACCGTGCGGCCGCTTGAGGCTAACATGTAAACGCCAACGCTGCCCGGCCTTGACCGGCGCGGCGTTCTGCGACCAGCTCAGGCGAATATGGCGGGGCAGCCCGGCCCCTGCAGGCACCAGGACGGCGTCGGCGCGGAAACTGAAGCGCAGACCGGCGTCGATGGCATCCGGCACGTTCAAGACCTCGCCTTCGACCAGGATGTCCCGCCGCTCCAATTCCGCCGGCAAGGCGTCGTGTCCGCGGAAGACGGCCAGCCCCAGAGCCCAGGCCAAGCCGAACAGGAACGCGGCGGGAACTTTGAGCCGGGACAGCCACAACAGAAAGGACGCGGCGGCGAGCAGGACAATCGCAGGCAGCGGCGGCAAGGCGGGAAATTGTTGCGCGGCGGCGACGCCGGCGACCAGAGCCAAAACCCGCCCAAGGGAAAAAGGATAGTCAGGGGCGAAAATTCCGTTCAACTTTCCAATTCCAAGCCGTAGAATGGCGGCCCATTGATAACAATAACAATCCACACAAGACTGAGGACTCCAGCGCCCATGCCCAAGAAACTTTTATTGCGCTTCATGCCCAACCGGGAAAAAATCAAAGCCATCAAAGCGTTGGAATTTCTCGGCGAAAAATTGCACCGGCCCAACCTCTGGCATCTAAACCGCCGCTCGGTGTCATTGGCTTTCGCTATCGGGCTGTGGGCCATGTACACGCCGCCGCTGCCCTGGCAGATGGCGATTGCCGGCGTGCTGGCGATCTATTTTAACGCCAACTTGCCCATAGCCGTGGCCTTGGTGTGGATCACCAATCCCGTGACTTGGCTCCCAATGTATTATGCAGCCTACAAAGTGGGTTCGCTGGTGTTGGCGCAGGGTTCCTTCCAATTTGAGCAGTTCTCCCAGCTTTTTTCCATCGAGAAAGTTTGGGAGTTGGGCGCGCCGCTATTGCTGGGCTGCTTCATCCTGATGAACGTCGGCGCGGCCCTGGGTTATTTTGGCACGCAGTATTTTTGGCGGCGAGCGGTGCTGCGCAGGCTGGTCTTGCGGAAATATCGCCACACCTTGCTGGACACACCGCTGATGGTGCGCGAAACCCATGCCAATTTCATGCGCATGTTGAAATACCGGGAGGAAGATGGAAAACCGCAGTAACCTGGATTATCTGTTAGGACTGTTAGTATTGGACGGATGTGTGGCACTACATTTATTTACTTGGAATCAAGTAACAGCGTCGGCTATTGGGTTGCCCCGGTTAAACCCTGATTATTGAGTGGGAATTACCCGTAAAGCCCTGTCGCATGATGGGCGGCGCAGAATGCTTCCCATATTGCGAATAACTGGCCGTGGCCGAGGCGACTCTTGCCAATATGCAAACGCCGTGATTGCCGGGTGAATATTGCCCGTCTGGCCAATCAAGGCCCTGCCAGCCACTACCCATACCGCGAATGCATTATCAGGCTGGCGGAAACGATGTTTAATTCGCACCGGCAATGCGGATGGCTAATAAATAATAATCAGGTCGGTCAAGGCCCATAACTCAAGCAAATCTTTGCACAGATCGGCGGGAGGCTCTTCCTGCTCGAAAAAGTCGCCAAATGGCAAGGAATAGGGGTCGCCTAGGCCGCGGATGGGTGGCTCAGTGGTGAGGGCTTGAGTGTTCATGATCTTTAACCTGTTTGCTTGAGTGTTAATGCGGGTTAACGTCAATGCGAGGCGGCTAGGCCGGCAAACACCGTTGAAGGCTTCGCTCAGACACGGCTACAATGCAGTCAGTATAAGTGATTAAGCAATATACGCGCCATTTTAGGGCGACAATTTTTATCCGCCGTGGCTGCCGAAGCCTCCGCCGACGGCTTATTCACATAAGCCATGCCGCCTTAAAAGCAAGCCTGGAACGAGGACTAGTTAATAATTTTTTGAGATATAGCGCAAGCGTGAATATTCACCGGTAATGCGGTCAATATTCAAGCTTGCGCTAAAAAATGCGGCCAAGGAGGATGCCAGTACTGACGGATTTAGCGCTGGCAGACGCGGCGGGGACATTCCAACCCTGCGCAAGCGCTTTGCCGGCCGCTTGAGCCTTGGCAGGGACGACCGCAAAGCGGGCCGGATCTCAAACCAACAGCCCGTCTTCCATGTGCAGGATGCGGCCCATTTTACCGGCCAAATGCGGGTCGTGGGTGACCACCAGGAAGCTTACGCCGAATTCCTGGTTCAATTCCAACATCAGCCCGTAAATCCGCTCGGCGGTCTTGCTGTCCAGGTTGCCGGTGGGCTCGTCGGCCAGCACGCAGCGTGGGCGCGTGACCAGGGCGCGGGCGATGGCGGCGCGCTGGCGCTCACCGCCGGACAACTCGCCCGGCTTGTGGCGGACGCGCCCGGCCAAACCCACCCGCTCCAACACGTCCCCGGCCTTGCGTTTGGCCTCCGCGATGGATTCGCCGCCGATCAACAAAGGCATGGCGACGTTTTCCAGCAGGCTGAACTCGCCGAGCAGGTGATGGAACTGGTAGACAAACCCTAAGGCGCGGTTGCGCAACTGCGCCAGTTTTTTCTCGCTTAACGTCCCAATATCCACGCCGTCGAGGACTACCCGGCCCTCGTTGGGCAGCTCCAAGCCGCCCAGCAGGTGCAGCAGTGTCGACTTGCCCGAGCCGGAAGCGCCCATGATGGCGACCAATTCCCCGGCGGCGATGGACAAGCTCACCCCTTGCAGCACATCGACATTCAAACCGCCCTGGGTGAAGCGCTTGCGCAGGTTGTCACATTGCAAAACCGGCTTATTCATAACGCAATTCCTCGGCGGGTTTGATGCGCGACGCCTGCCAAGCCGGGTAGATCGTGGCCAGCAGCGACAGCAGGAAAGCCATGCCGGTGATCTGCCAAACATCCGACCAGAGCAGCTTGGAGGGCAGCTCGCTGATGTAGTACACATCGGCGGCCATGAAATGGGTATCGAAGAATTTCTCGATGGCGGGGACGATGGTCTCCACGTTCAAAGCCAAACTGATCCCGCCCACGCAGCCGAGCAGCGCGCCGGACAGGCCGATGACCGTGCCGAGCACCATGAAAATCCCCATCACGTCGGCGGGCGTCATGCCTTGCGTGCGCAGGATGGCGATGTCGGCGCGCTTGTCCGTGACCACCATGACCAGCGTGGAGACGATGTTGAATGCGGCGACGGCGACGATCAGCAGCAAAATGATGAACATGACGCGCTTTTCGGTCTGGATGGCGCGGAAGAAATTATTGTGCGCCTGCGTCCAGTCGGAGATGTAATAGCGCCCCGGCAGATGCGGGGCGATGTCGTGGACGATCTTGCGCACATTAAACAAATCGTCCAGCTTCAGGCGCAGCCCCGACACGGCACCGTCCATGCGTAGCAGCTTGGAGGCGTCGTCAAGCTGGATCAACGCCAGGTTGCGGTCGAACTCGAACATGCCGACCTTGAACAGCCCGACCACCGTGAAACGCTTCAGCCTCGGCAAAATGCCGGCCGGCGTGGAAGTCAACTGCGGCGTGATGACCGTCACCTTGTCGCCGACCAGCACGCCCAGATAAGCGGCCAGCTCCTCGCCGAGCACGATGCCGAACTCGCCGGGCTTGAGGTCTTCCAGCTTGCCGGCCGGCATATGCCGGGCCACCTCCGACACTCGGGGCTCGTAATCCGGCAGGATGCCGCGCAGCATGCTGCCCGAGACCCGGTGCTCGGAACTCAGCATGGCCTGGCCTTCGACATACGGCGCCCAGCCCAACACGCGATTTTCCTTCCGCAAGGCCGGCTCCAGGTCGCGCCAGTCGCGCAGTTCGCTGTTTTCGCCGGTGATCGAGGCATGCGAGGTCATGCCGAGGATGCGCTCGCGCAGCTCCGCCTCGAAGCCATTCATGACCGACAGCACGGTAATCAGCGCGGTGACGCCCAAGGCGATGCCGAGCACGGAGGTCAGCGTGATAAACGAGATGAAACGGGTGCGCCGCTTGGCCCGCGTGTAGCGCAGGCCGATGTAGATGATGAGTGGTTTGAACATATTCCTTAGAAGACGGGCTTTTTGAAGGCGGCCCTTTCCCGCCGGGAGAGGGCCAGGGTTGCCGGAGGGCTTTGCAAATCGTCGCGGTTAAAAACCGCTCCCACGGCTATTCAACACACGCTTTGCCGCTACCTGCGCAGGCCGGGTCAGACCGCGGGCACGCAGTCCTGGCATGTCTGGCACAGGCCGTACAGGCAGAGGGAATGGTCGGTGAGCTTGAAATTGACCGCGCCGGCGATTTCCCTTTGCCGCTGCTCGATCAGCTCGTCCCTGAACTCTTCGACCTTGCCGCATTTGACGCAGACGATATGGTCGTGGTGCTGCCCGCTTTCCAATTCGAACACCGAGTTGCCGCCTTCGAAATGGTGGCGCTTGACCAAGCCGGCCGCCTCGAACTGGGTCAACACCCGATAGACCGTCGCCAAGCCGACTTCCTCGCCCTCTTGCAGCAAGGTTTTATAAACCTCCTCGGCGGTCAGGTGACGGTCGGCGGAGGAACGGTTTTCCAGCATCTCAAGGATCTTGACCCGGGGCGAGGTGACTTTAAGCCCCGCCTTGCGGATGTGCTGAGTTTCCTTCTTGCTGCTATTTTCCGGCACTGCGCCTACCTTCGGGCTCGTTTTTATCCACTTGAATCGGGTATCATGGCACGATCATGCACCTACTCTTAAGCAATCATACCATGGGCAAGCCTCTTGTTCTAATCGCCGCCCTGGCGATTTCAGCCTGTTCCAACGCCGTGCAAATCCCGTTTGTCTACCGAATCGACATCCACCAGGGCAACATCTTCGACCAGGAGATGGTCGACCAGCTCAAGCCGGGCATGACCAAGCGCCAGGTGGGCTTCGTCATGGGCACGCCGCTGACCGGGGACGCCTTCCACAGCGACCGCTGGGATTACGTCTACTCCAACGAACCGGGCGGCGAAGACCGCGTGGAGAAAAAATTCACCGCCTTTTTCAAGAACGACGAACTGGTCGGCGTGGAAGGCGATTTGCGCCCGGGCAACAGCCCGTCCCTGGAAGGGCGAAAGGATGTCACCGTCAATGTGCCAAAAATCCAACGGGACAAGACCGTTTGGGAAGCCATCACCAGCATTTTCAGCGATTAGTTTCGGCCTTTCCGCCATCGGCGGCTTGGCTTGGCCAGCACCCGCTTTTAGGAGAAACCGTGACCGCCCAAGAGCTGCTCGACACCCTTAGCCGCATGATCCGCGACAATCTCATCCAGCCGAATTCCATCGTCGTCGTCCGCTCGGCTGGCACGGTCGGCGAAGGCATCGAAATGGTCATCGAAAAAAACGCCACCAAAGTCGTCGCCGCCGAACCGGAACCGGGGCGGCGCGTGGTGAAAATCATGGGCTTTTAAACGGCCAAAGGCAGCGGGGAGACAGATGTTGGCAAAGGTAAAAACCGGGATCGACCTGGGCGGCAGCAAGATCGAGCTGATCGCGCTGGACGCCAGCGGCGCCGAGCTTCTGCGTCGGCGCGTGCCCACGCCGCAAGGCGACTACCTGGCGACGCTGGACGCCATTTCGGGCTTGATCGGGCAAGCCGAGGCCGCGCTCGGCGTGGAAACCAGCCTAGGCTTTGGCACGCCCGGCGCGATCTCCAAAGCCACCGGATTGTTGAAAAACTCCAATTCGACTTGCTTGAACGGCCAGCCCTTGTGGCAGGATCTGGAACAACGCCTAGGCCGCCCGGTCCGCATGGCCAACGACGCCGACTGCTTCGCCCTGTCTGAGGCCACCGACGGCGCGGCGGCGGGCGCGGGCGTGGTGTTCGGCGTGATTTTGGGAACCGGCGTGGGCGCGGGCATCATCGTCAACGGCAAGCCGCTGTCCGGCCCCAACGCCATCGCCGGCGAATGGGGCCACAACCCCCTGCCCTGGGCCTTGGACGAGGAGCGTCCCGGCCCCGCCTGCTATTGCGGCCAGCAGGGCTGCATCGAAACCTTCCTGTCCGGCCCCGGCCTGGCCCGCTCCCATGATCAAGCCAGCGGCCGACATTTGACGGCCGTGGAGATTGTGGCCTTGGCCGAACAAGGCGACGCGGCTTGCGAACAAAGCCTGCGGCTTTACGAAGACCGCCTCGCCCGCGCCCTGGCCCATGTCATCAACCTCCTCGACCCCGACGTCATCGTATTAGGCGGCGGGCTGTCCAACTGCCGCCGGCTGTATGCGAACGTGCCCACGCTCTGGGGCCGCCATGTCTTCTCCGACCGTGTGGACACCCGGCTGGCCGCGCCGGCATTTGGCGACTCCAGCGGCGTGCGCGGCGCGGCATGGCTATGGGGAAGCTAACGACGCGCCTGGCCGGCCTGCTGGCTGGCTTGGCGGCGCTGTCGGGCTGCCTCTCGCCCATCGCCTTGGATCGCGCCGCGATAGCCTACAACCAAGCCACCGCCGATATTATCTATAAGCAATTGCTGCTGAACATCGCCCGCGCCCGGCACAGCGACCCGATCCATTTTTCCGGCATTTCCAACATCGCCGCAACCTTCAATTTCCAGGCGAACGCCGGGGCCACGCCGGCTTTGACCGGCAACGCCGGCTCCACGATCCTGCCCCTGTTCGGCATCGCGGCCTCGGAAAGCCCGACCGTCAGCATCATCCCGATGGAGGGCGAGGAGTTCACCCGCCGCCTGTTGACGCCTATCCAAGAAAGCAAAATGACCTTGCTGCTGCGGCAGAACATCGACGTGGACTTGATGCTGCGCCTGGTGGCCCAGGAGTTTCGTGCCCGCGAAAACGGGCGGGAAGTGGCCTACCACAACCGTCCCCGCGATGGCGCGAGTTACCAGAAATTCCGCCGCGTCGCGCTGCATTTGTCGTCCATCCAAGACCTCAATGAAATGTACGCCGAACCCTTGATGTTCGAGCGGCACTGGACGGTGCCTGTCAAAGGCATCACCGCGCAGGGGTTTCGCGCCCTGGAACAGGAATATGCCCTGACGCTCAGTCCAGACCAGCGCGAGTACCGTTTATCCAAGCAAACCACCGGGCGGGTCATCATCACCAATTATGACCCGGATCTGCTGACCAACGAGGAGCGCATCAAGCTCAACGACGAAATCGAGCAAGATTCCCCGAACGACTTGGAAGTCGATATTCGCCCCGGCTATCCCGGCGGCGAATACCCTTTGCATGGTAAATTCCGCCTGCGCAGCTTCAGCAACATCCTGTCTTTCCTCGGCAAAACCATTGCCGCCGATCCAGAGTATGATGTGGGCCGCGATCCGCGCACCGGCGATGTGGCGGAAAACCCGGCTTCCGCGCTGCAAATCCTGGAAAGCGAACATGCCCCGCCGCGCGGGGATTTGGGCGTCGAATACAAAAACCGCTATTACACCGTGTACGCCGACGACGGCTATCCCTGGAATAAAACCGCGTTCCGGCTGCTGGCGCAAATTTTCCAGATGACCATGGCTGAAGTGCCCAGGGTCGGCGTGCCGAGCATCACGATTTCAAAATAATCCGCAAATCCTGGAACCGCGTCGGCGGCACCGGGCCGCCCGGCCAGAAAAATCCGCGATCCAAGCCGCCAAGCAGGCTAAACTATTCCGCGTTTATCCCCATCGAGTGTATCCACAAATGGCAGAAATCCTGATCCTTTATTACAGCCGCTACGGCTCCACCACCGAGATGGCCAACGTGATCGCCCGCGGCGTCGAAGAAGTGCCCGGCGCCACCGCCAGGCTGCGCACCGTGCCGGAGGTCTCGCCGGTTTGCGCGGCGACGGCGGACAGCATTCCCGCCAGCGGCCATCCTTACGCCAGCCTGGACGATTTGCAGCAATGCGACGGCTTGGCCCTGGGCAGCCCGACGCATTTTGGCAATATGGCCGCGCCCATGAAATATTTTCTCGACAGCACCAGCAGCCTGTGGTTTTCCGGGGCGCTGACCGGCAAGCCGGCCGGCGTGTTCACGTCCACCTCGTCCATGCACGGGGGCCACGAGGCCACGCTGATTACGATGATGTTGCCCTTGCTGCACCACGGCATGTTGATAGTCGGCATTCCCAGCAAGGAGCGCGCGTTGATGGAGACGACCTCCGGCGGCACGCCTTACGGCCCTAGCTGCCTGAGCGGGCGCGACCGCGGCATGAGCGCGGAAGAAAAGCAGCTTTGCCTTGCCTTGGGGAAACGCTTGGCGACGATTGCGCTGGCTTTGAAGAACGCCAGCGTCAAATGAAGCCGGCCCGGATTGCAGTGTTTGTCGGTTATTTTGGCCTGCTTGGGCTGTGGCTGGCCTGGGCGACGGCCTTCGCCCCCGCCCGCCACGCGCCTACCGCGCTGGTGTTGAGCGTCGCCACCCTGCCCTTGCTACTGCCTTTGCGCGGCATGCTCTATGCCCGGCGCGGGAGTTTCATCGGGCTGGGCCTGCTCAGTCTGCTGTATTTCATCCACGGCGTCGGCGCGGCCACGGACGCGGGCCAGCGCGTGCAGGCCGCGCTGGAAATCGCCTTCAGCCTCAGCCTGTTCGGCGGATCGTATGCGCGGCTAAAGGAGCCTGAATGAACCGGCAATTGCCCTTGCCTTTTTTTTTCAATCCCGAACACGGCTTCGACGAGTTTTACCCCGGCACCAACGCCGAGGCGGTGGAGCATCTGCGCCGCGCCGCGCAGGGCCAGGCGGAACCGTTGATTTTTCTATGGGGCGAGACGGGGCTGGGCAAGACTCATTTGCTCCATGCCTGCTGCCGGGACGCCCATCGCGCCGAACTGTATGTGTCTTATTTGCCGTTGCGGCTGGTGCGGGATTTTGGCGGCGGGATATTGGACGGGCTGGAAGACCAGGATTTGGTGTGCCTGGATGACTTGGATGCGGTGGCCGGCGACGGCGGCTGGGAGCAAGCCTTGTTCGACTTGTTCAACCGGCTGCGCGACGCCGGGCATGGCTTGATCGTCAGCGCGCAAAGCCCGCCCGACGGCATACACATCCAGTTGCCGGATCTACAAACCCGGCTCAGTTGGGGCTTGACCTTAATGCTGCGCCCCCTCGCCGACGCCGACAAGCTTGCCGCCCTGTCGTTGCGGGCCAGGCAGCTTGGCTTGGACGTGCCGCCGGCGGTTGGGCGCTTTCTGTTGAGCAACTACCGCCGCGACCTGCCGGGATTGCTGGAACTGGTCGAGCAACTAGACAGCGCCACGCTGGCGGCGAAGCGCAAACTCACCATCCCCTTCCTGAAAACGTTTTTTGAAGAGCCGCCCTGATAAACCTTGCTAATCAGACAACATTAAAGGCAGCCTGGCGGCTTGGGCAAGCCGGCGATCAGGCAGGCATAGCGCACGGCGCTTTCCGGAAACAAGCCGTGCAAATAGCGGGAATTGCCCTTTTCCTCTCCGAACGCTTTTTGCACCGCTTTGACAAACATGCGGGCGTTGGGCAGATGGTCGAATTTGACGTAATACTCGCGCAGAAAGTGCAAGATTTCCCAATGCGCGGCGGTGAGCCGAATCTGCGAGCGAGCCGCCAGCGCTTCGGCGACGGCCTCGTTCCAGTCGGCGGGATGCGCCAAAAAACCGCTGTCGGTCAACTCCACCGCGCCGACCTTCAGTTCCAGCCTCGGCATCCGTTCAATACCCGCCCATCGCCAGCATGTCCAGCCCCGCAGGCACCGCGCCGAGGCGCTCCACCGCCGTTTCGATGCGGCCGTCCGGATGAAGATCCAGCCAGCGATAGCCGGGCGGCAGGAAGTCCAGCGCAAAGCCTGCGCTGCCCGGCTTGAATTGAAAACAAGTGGAGGGGCAAGCCAGCAGGCGCAGGCCGTTGCGGTCAACATCCATGGCCTGGTGGATATGCCCGTAGACTATGGCTTTGACTTGGGGGAAGCGCTCGACCAGGGCGAACAGCGCGTCGCCATTGGCCAGCGTCATCGTGTCCAGCCAGGCGGAGCCCGTGGGCAGCGGCGAATGGTGGAGGGCGACCAGCGTGTGCAGGGCGGGCTGCTCCGCCAGCTTGGCTTCGAGCAAAGCCAATTGCGCCGAGTCCAGATAACCGCCTGGCTCCTCAGGAATAGTGCTGTCCAGGCAGATGATCTGCCAGCCGTCCAATAAGATTTGCGTCTGCAAGCGCAGGTTGCCACCGACCAAAGCCTGCGCCATCAGTGCCGCTTCGTCATGGTTGCCCGGCAGGCAGTAGCAGGGGGCGGACAATATGTCCAAATGCTCGCGCAGGCGGCGGTAGGTCGCCGCCGTCGCTTCCTGGGCCAAATCGCCGGTTAGCAGAAACAAGGCGATATCGGCCTGGCTGCGCCAGGCATGGTCGACCACCGTGAGAAAGCTTTGCTCGGTGTTGATACCCATCATCGTCTGCGCAGGGTCGGCCAGCAGATGGAAGTCGGTGATTTGCACGATACGGATGGGCTTGTCGGCGGGGCTGGCATGGTTCATAACGGTCAGTCCTTTGCTGAACGTAGGGCTATGCCACCATGAATAACCGAAAAATCGGCCCCTGTCTAATTTTTTCGCCGGACAGCCCAAACGCAGCCACCGACCTTGGCAGCCCGCATTCGTCCAAACCTTGGATGCTAGTTTTGAGGTTATAGGCTGAACTCGGCGATGGACAGGGGCAGGAAGCCATCGCAAGATGGAATTGGCAGCAGTCGGCCACTTGGCGCCTCATCATCGACTCGTTAGCCGGCCGGGGCTTAGACCAACTTGACCGTCAGCAGGGCTATTGCCGTGGCAATACAGGCTATGCTAGATTCGACAAAACGGCGATTGGGCCATCGCCGACACCACGCCCGACACGAAAATCACCCTGGCAGGCCAACCCAAAGGCAAAACCCTTGAATACTGCCGCTTTACCCGTAACAAAGCCGGGGATGGCTTGCCGAGTAATGTGATTGATGTGGTGTTGTGAATCTGTAAAGCTCAATCCACGTAAAATCCGACATAATCGGTGGGCAGGGTCGTAGGACGGAACCCTTTCTTCTGGTTGCGCCCTACGGGTTATTGCATATGCAAACGCTAAAATTGTTTGCTGACTCTATACGACTATGAAAAAAACCAGCAAAATCTTGCTCATCGTTACGAGTTTACTCGGTCTGTCAATTCTAAGCGGTTGTGCTTCACATAAGATATGTTATGAAACTTTGTTCAACGGTATAACTTATCAATCAAATAGAATACATAAAGCCATATTTTCTTCGCAAAGCATCGGGCAGTGCTATGCCGGTGTGCGTCTGGCTAACCCAGATGAGGCTCTGGCTAGAGCACGCATTTCTTGCGAAAAAACCGGCGCAAAAGATTGCCGCTTGGTGGCGTTTGAAAATGAAATCTTTGAGACAGCTTCATCCTATCTCAATCCGCCTCAACATTTAATTGACAGAAGCATTGTCGCGGAAAATAAAATTTACTCTGGGGAAATTAAACTGGACAGTCTGAATTATTGCAGCGATGTTTTGTTCGGCAATCAGCCGTATAAAAATTTTCCTGCAAACAAGGCAATGTTTTCTTCTGAGCAAAAAACAAGCTGCTATGCTATGCGGGGCGCAAAAAGTGGGGATTATGCATTGGCCAAAGCACGCAGCGCTTGCGAAAAGGATGGTGCAACCGATTGCCGACTTGCCGCTTTCCAAGATGAAATATTTGAGTCGGATTATGAATACATAACGCCACCGCAAAGCTTGGTGGATAGAAGCATCGTGATGGCAAAAAAAATCCAAGCTGGGGAAACGCTATCGAATCAAGAGTCCATATCAAACGGAAACCCCCCATCGGAAGCCATAAACACAATCGCTGAAACTAGAGAAGAAAATCTTCCTGCGGCCATTCAATCTGCATCCGCGCGTTTTGCTTTGGTCATAGGGAACGGCAATTATCAATATGCAGCTTCTTTAAAAAATCCAATCAATGATGCGAATGATATTGCAAAATTGTTGCAAAGATTAGGCTTTAATGTTGATATATTGCTGAATGTCAGCCAAGCGCAAATGGATAAGGCGATAAGTGCTTTAGGAAAAAAACTGACGGCAAAGGGTAGCGTCGGACTTTTTTTCTATGCCGGGCACGGTACGCAAATGAGCGGCGAGAATTATCTCTTACCCGTTGACGCCAATCCCCAATCCGAAGCCGAGGTCAAATATAAAGCGGTTAATGTGGGGCAATTGCTTAAAGAAATGGATGATGCGCGGAACGGAATGAATATCGTGATGCTGGATGCCTGCCGAGACAATCCTTTTCCCAGGGCTTTTACCCGGTCTTTAGAAAGAGGATTGGCGCGGGTGGATGCGCCGAAAGGCACTATCATTGCTTTCGCCACTTCGCCGGGACATACTGCCTCGGATGGTTCGGGTCGTAATGGATTATATACCCAGCACTTGCTAAAAAATCTGGAAACGCTTGGCTTGCCAATAGAAATCATGTTCAAAAAAGTGTTGCAGGGAGTCAATGCGGCATCCAATGGGAACCAAACTCCTTGGATTTCTTCTTCGTTCACCGGTGATTTTTTCTTCAATCCTGCCAAGCAACCGGAGTAAGAGTCCGGACTGGGCAGACGGCGCTATTATCTGCCCAAGCCCTTCATTCAGATACTTTGCGCAACTGACGGGCAGACAAAGATGCGCCTGCTATCTAGAGAATGCTAGACTCCGCCAATACCATTGGCCGTGGGCATTTTGAGTGGGGTCGGTGTTGTCGCCTTTGGTTTCAACCAAGACGATGCGCCCGTTGCGCGTCTTGACGATGAAATCCGGGTAATGGTTGATCGCGCCATTCAGATAAAAATCCGCGCCCCCCACGGTTTTGCCTTTTGAGACATTGCGATGCCACCAACACGTTTTCCATGTTGGCAAGCTGTTGAATAAATTCATCCTCCGGCGTATTGCCCGACGATTCACGGATATACAGGCTGTTTTCAATCGGCGGCGCGGTCGCTAAACCAAAATAAATTGATTACAGCCCACCCCCGGCAAACAGCTCGTCAATGGAGCATTGGGTACGGCGGCGGATGGCCTTGGCCTGCGCCCACTTGCGCTCGATGGGGTTGAGGTCGGGGGAGTAGGGGCAGGAACTCCAGGGTGTGGCCCGCGGCGGCGATGGCCTCGCGGATGTCGGCGCGCTTGTGGAAGGCGGCGCGGCCCTCCGCCTCATGCGCCGCCATCCGCTCGCAAAATGCCCGCCTCGCCGCCTCGTCGGCCTTCGGGTGCGACAGCGTTTTTTTTACGGCTGGCCTTCAGGCGCTTGAGGGCGCAGCAGACTCCCTGCTGGCTGGCCCCGAGCCGCGCCGCCCGCTCGCGCTGGTAGGCGTCGGGATGCGCCTCGACGTCCCGCCTCAGCGCCTCGGCGTCGATCTTGGCCGCCGCCCGCGGCCGCGTCCGGCAAGGCTCCAGCCGGGCGCTCCACCGCACCAGGCTGGCCTTGCCCACCCCGAACAGCCGCGACGCCTCCTCGAACGACAGCTTTTCTGCCTCCTTGATCGCCAGCGCCTTGCGGCGGAAGTCAATGGAATAGGTCATGCGCTCACCCCCCCAATGTTTGTGAAGCCGCTAATGTAATCAGTTTTAGGCAGTTTAGCTATAGCGTCAAGAGTACCGTCTGTTGATGTGAGATTCTACGGCACCGCATGGGATGGCATGAGACAACAAAAAACCCGCCAAGCCTTGTAGCTTGCGGGTTTTGAGGCGTCTTGCGACGGCTTGAAACGGCGATTTGGCGGAGAGGGAGGGATTCGAACCCTCGTGAGGCGGTTAAGCCTCCATCCGATTTCGAGTCGGCGCCGTTATGGCCACTTCGGTACCTCTCCGGTGTGCAGTCCAAGCATTATACACGACATCGGCGCGAAGCGGCAGCGGAAATCATTGCTTCGAACAGATTTCCTCGGCTTGGCCCGCCTTGATCATCAGCGACATCGGGTATTCGTTTTGCTCGACAAATTTCTTCGCCTCTTGCTTGGTCAGGTGCTTCGATTCTTCCTGGGCGATGCACGCGCAGAGCTTGGTCAGCGCCTCGTCGGCGACGGCCGCGTTGGCGCTGGTCGGGTGTTCCTTTTTCCGCAGCGCCAGCTCTTTCTTGACGCACACGTCGGCCGATTTGGCTTCAAAAGCACGGTGGTCGAGGTTGTCGGCATAGGTGTGCTCGGCGGCGCGGCTCTCCGGCTTGGCGGCGGCTTTCTTCTCCGAATCGCTGCTGCCGCATCCGGACAAGCTCAAGCTTAGGAGGGTCGCAATAGCCAGCACAAAGGAGGTTTGTTTGAAGCTTTTCATGTTTGGTTTGTCCCGTGGACAGATTGATGTGGAATCGAGGCGCCGCCCTGGCGGGTAACGGGCTTTGGCGGGCGGCGTGCTTATTTCTTTGAGCAGATGTCCTCGGCCTGCGCCGCCTTCATCATCAGCGACATCGGATATTTGCCTTCCCGCACGAATTTCCTGACCTCGTCCTTGGTGAGCGTCTTGGATTCTTCCTGGGCGATGCAGTCACACAGTTTTTGCAACGCCTCGTCGGGGCCGCTGTTGCTGGTATTACGGTTTTCCTTTTTCCGCAAGGCCATCTCTTTCTTGACGCACACGTCCGAGTATTTATGCTCGAACGCGTGGTGGTCTTCCGGGCTGATGACATGGGCTTGGCTAGGGGTCGAAAACAAGCAGAAGACGGCGATTGAGCCAGTCAACAAAACGGGCCGACAATAGTGTGCGGCGGCAAAGCTAGGCATGATTGGCATAGTCGAGTTCTCTTTAAAGGTTATTATAATTTCCCGGTTTTCGCCAAAATGCCACGGGAATCCTTGGCAGCGGGTTTAAACCCCATCCGGTCATGATGTCCTGGGATATTGTGCCAGAAATGGCGGCTGTGGATGCGACGGTTAGCCGGTCTTGGCGCGGATCCACGGCAGGTGCGGAGGGTATGCTGGCGAAGGCTTTGCGGGTCAGTGGACATGCAAATTACAGTACCGTTAGGCAAGCAGGCTTGTCAACCCCCGGCACTGCCGCGCTCAGGACTTCAAGCCCGTGCCGCGCCGCAACAGCCAAAGCGACCACACCAGCAGCAACAGGATACAATCGCCAATAATAAACAAAGCCCGCTCCACGCTGACATCGGACACGCCTAAAAAACCATAGCGGAAGGCGCTAATCATATAGAGGATCGGATTCCCCAATGAGACCGTCCGCCAAGGTTCTGGCAGCAGCTCGATGGAATAAAATACCCCGCCTAGATAGACCAGTGGCGTCAGCACAAAATTGGGAATGATGGATATGTCATCGAAGCTATTGGCAAACAGGGCGTTGAGAAATCCGGCCAGGGAAAACAAAATCGCGGTCAGCAGGAATACCAGTATGACCACCTCCGGATGGGCTATTTTCAGCGGGGTGAATACCGCCGCAATCGCCGTCACCACGCCGCCAACCGCCAGCCCTCGCGCCACGCCGCCGCCGATGAAGCCGGCCAGCATCATCCAACCAGGCACCGGGGCGATAAGCATCTCCTCGATGTTGCGCTGGAATTTGCTGGAATAAAACGAGGCCACCACATTGCCGTAGGCGTTGGTGATCGCCGACATGAGGATGACGCCGGGCACAATGTAGTCCATGTAAGCGATGCCATGCATTTCGCCGATGCGCACACCGACCAGCTTGCCGAAAATCAGGAAATACAAGGCGGTGCTCACCGCCGGCGGCAGCAGGGTTTGCGGCCAAATGCGGACAAAACGGTAAATTTCCTTGAATAGGATGGTTTGGAAGGCGATGAGTCGCGGCATGGGCGTGGGCAAAAGTTAGGCGGAAAGAGAATCGGCGCGGCTGGCCTCGACCAGGTTCAAGAAAAATTGCTCCAGGCGGTTGGCGGCGTTGCGCAAGCCGACCACTTCCATGCCGTGTATGGCCAGCACGTCAAACAGGCCGTGGATGCCCAGTTCGGCCGGCACGTCCGCCGACACGGTGCGCTCGTCGATAGGCGTCAGCCGGTAGCCGGTCAGCTTGGGCAGTTGCGCGAAGGGCCGTCTAAATTCCAGAATGAAGCGCTGCACATCCAGCTTGCCTAGCAATTGGCTCATCGTGCTGTGGTTGACCAGTTTTCCATGGTCGATGATGGCGATGTTGCGGCACAAACTCTCCGCCTCTTCCAAATAATGGGTGGTGAGGATGATCGTCGTGCCGTCCTGGTTGAGCTTTTTCAGGTACTCCCACATGGAGTGCCGGATTTCGATGTCCACCCCGGCGGTGGGCTCGTCCAGGATCAACAAGCGCGGCGAATGCACCAGGGCGCGGGCGATCATCAGCCGCCGCTTCATGCCGCCGGACAACTGCCGGGCCGGCTGGTCGCGCTTGTCGCTCAGGCCCAATGCATCCAGGCATTCGTCGGCCCGCTTCCGCGCCAGCTTGCGCGGCAGGCCGTAGTAGCCGGCCTGGTTGGCGACGATGTCGCGGGCTTTCTCGAACTGGTTGAAATTGACTTCCTGCGGCACCAGGCCGATGGCGCGCTTGACGGCGTCGGGTTCCTGGTCGAGGTCGTGGCCGAACACGAACACCCGGCCCGAGGTTTTGGTCACCAACGAGGAGATGATGCCGATGGTGGTGGACTTGCCCGCGCCGTTCGGCCCGAGCAGCGCGAAAAAATCGCCCTTTTCGACATCCAGGTCGATGCCGTTCAACGCGGCTACGCCATTCGGGTAGATTTTTTGCAGATGCTTCAAGGAAAGCGCTTTCATCGCTAGGTTTATCCGGGCGGGTGTCGGTAAAATAGGGGACTGATCGGCTTAGAGTTCCGCGATTCTAACAGAAATTCCAGGCCGGCATTTTCTCCACCGATTAGGAACTGACCGTGCCGAATGCTTCCCCGCCCGAACTCGTCGCCGCCATTGACCTTGGCTCCAACAGTTTCCACATGGTCGTCGCCAGCCTGCGCCAAGGGGAGCTGGTGGTGGTCGACCGTTTGCGCGAGATGGTGCGCCTGGCCGCAGGCTTGAGCCCGGCGCGGCATATCACTGACGAGGCCCAGCAGCGTGCGCTCGACTGTCTGCAACGCTTCGGCCAGCGCTTGCGCGACATGCCGCCGGGCAGCGTGCGCGCCGTCGGCACCAACACCCTGCGCGTCGCCCGCAACGCCGAGCAATTCTTGGTGTTGGCGGAGCAGGCGCTGGGCCATTCCATCGACATCATCGCCGGCATCGAAGAAGCCCGCCTGATCTACCAGGGCGTGGCCAACACGCTGCCTAGCGACGGCAAGCGTCGGCTGGTGATGGACATCGGTGGCGGCAGCACCGAATACATCATCGGCGTGGACAAGACGCCTTTGCAGAAGGAAAGCCTGCGCATGGGCTGCGTGTCCATGAGCCTCAGCCATTTCCATGACGGCAAGATCACGCCTAAGCGTTTCCGCCGCGCCGTCATCGCCGCGCAGCGGGAATTGGAGCCTTTTGAAAAGACTTTCCGTTGCGGTGCCTGGGAGCATGCGGTGGGTGCCTCGGGCACTATGCGCACGGTGGAAAAAATACTGGTCAACAGCGGCTGGAGCCGCGAAGGCATCACCCCGGAGGGCTTGAACCATCTAGTGGACGCGCTGCTGACCGCCGGCCACTACGACAAGCTGCAACTGCCCGAACTGGGCGCCGAGCGCAAGCCCATTCTGCCGGGCGGCGTCGCCGTCATCTATGCCAGCTTCAAGAGCTTGCACATCACGCAGATGAAAGTGGCCGACGGGGCCTTGCGCGAGGGCTTGCTGCAAGACTTGCTAGGCCGCATCAATCATGAAGACATCCGCGACCGCAGCGTCGCCGCCCTGGCCGGCCGCTTCCATGTCGATCAGGAGCATGCCGGTCGCGTCCGGCAAACCCTGGCCGAATTGGCTTCGCAAGTGTTGCCCTTGGGCGGGGTGGATCGGGAGACGGCGGGGCTTTGGTTGGATTGGGCGGCGGCCTTGCATGAAATCGGGCTGGACATCGCCCATAGCGATTACCACAAGCACGGCGCCTATGTTATCGAAAACGGCGACCTGCCCGGCTTTTCGCGTCAAGACCAAAAGCTGCTGGCAACCCTGGTGCGCTTCCACCGCCGCAAATTGACCCTGAAAAATTTCAAGGATCTTGTCAAACCCTGGGACGCGGCGGCGTTTCCGCTGGCCATCCTGCTGCGTTTGGCGGTGCTGCTCCACCGCAGCCGCCAACCCGCAGGCCTGCCTTCGATTGTCTTGGCCCTGGCCGGCCCCCGGGTGATTGTGCGTTTCCCCAAAGACTGGCTCAAAGACCATCCCCTCACGGCGGCTGACCTGGAGCAGGAGGCCGAGTACCTGTTAGCGGTGGAGATTGTGTTGGATTACGGATGAGCTGGGGGCGGGGTCGGCCAAGGCTTGCCGGGCTGCGTCGGCCATGTCGGCGCATTGGGCGCCCCGCCGCGGGGGGGGCGCGGCGGAGCGAGTAAAGACCTGGGCCGTAAAGCGCCCCTTCAGGTCTTGCTGGGGAATTTTTTAGATGACGTAATCGGCCTGCGGCGCCGGGGTGGGCGTCTTCGGGAACACTTTGATGCGTTTCGGCTGAATGACCACCTCGTCGCCTTTGCGCAGCGCGTTCGCCTTGAACTCCTCGCGGCTTAGAACCGCTTCCACATAACCCTCGCCATCGGCGCGTTCCAACTCCACCCTGACCATCGCGCCGTAGCGGCGGATGTCGCGGATATGGGCGCCGATGCCCTTGGCCCCGTCGCCGTTCAAGCTGATTTCGATTTCGTGGGGACGCACGAAGAACAACGCTTGATCGGAGGATTGGGTGGTCTCCTGGTCTGGCAGGCTGATGTCCGCTTCGCCAATCTTCGCCCTGCCCTGGTCGACACGCCCGTGGAACAGGTTCACATCGCCTAGAAACTGGAACACAAAAGGCGTGGCCGGATGTTCGTAGACATCGTCGGGCGCGCCGATCTGCTCGACTTGGCCTTCATTCATGACGACGATGCGGTCGGCCACTTCCAAGGCTTCCTCCTGGTCATGGGTGACGAACACGCTGGTGACATGCAACTCGTCATGGAGGTTGCGCAGCCAGCGGCGCAGATCCTTGCGTACCTTGGCGTCGAGTGCGCCGAAGGGCTCGTCAAGCAACAACACCTTAGGCTCCACCGCCAAGGCGCGGGCCAAGGCGATGCGCTGGCGCTGGCCGCCGGACAATTGCGGCGGATAGCGCTCGGCCAGCCATTCCAATTGCACCAGCTTGAGCAGCTTGTTGACTTTCGCCCGGATGTCTTCTTCCGCAGGGCGCGTGGCCTTGGGGCGCACGCGCAGGCCGAAGGCGATGTTCTCAAACACCGTCATGTGCCGGAACAAGGCGTAATGCTGGAACACGAAGCCCACTTCGCGCTCGCGCACATGGCGCGAGGTGGTGTCCACGCCATGGAACAGGATTTGCCCGGAATCCGGCGAATCCAGCCCGGCGATGATGCGCAGCAGCGTGGTCTTGCCGCAGCCGGAAGGCCCGAGCAAAGCCACCAGTTCGCCCGGTTCGATGTCGAAGTCGATGCCTTTGAGTGCGCGGAAATTACCGAAGGTCTTGACGATGTTGCGGATTTGGATGCTCATGGAACGCTTCTCGATGCGGGGTTAATTATTCGGAGTCTTCTTTCGGGCTGACCGAGGCATGGAGACGCCATTCCAGGAAACTTTTCAGCGCCAAGGTCACCAGGGCGAGCAGCGCCAACAGGGAGGCCACCGCGAAGGCTGCCGCCGAGTTGTATTCGTTGTAAAGAATTTCCACATGCAGCGGAATCGTGTTGGTTTGGCCGCGAATATGGCCGGACACCACCGACACCGCGCCGAATTCGCCCATGGCGCGGGCGTTGCTCAGAATGACGCCGTAGAGCAAGCCCCACTTGATATTGGGCAGCGTGACGCGCCAGAAGGTTTGCCAGCCGGATGCGCCGAGCACAATCGCCGCCTCCTCCTCGTCGGTGCCCTGCGCCTGCATCAACGGGATCAACTCGCGGGCGACGAAGGGGAAGGTCACGAAAATTGTCGCCATGACGATGCCGGGCACGGCGAAAATCAGCTTGATGTCATGTTCCGCCAGCCACGGCCCCAGCCAGCCTTGCAAGCCGAACATCAACACGTAAATCAAGCCGGAGACGACCGGCGACACCGAGAACGGCAGGTCGATCAGCGTGATCAGCAGGCTCTTACCGCTAAAATCGAACTTGGCGATGGCCCAGGCCGCCGAGACGCCGAACAGCAGATTCAGCGGCACGGAAATCCCGGCCACCAGCAAAGTCAGCCGGATCGCGGCCAGCGCATTGGTTTCGACCAACGCGCCGGCGTAAACCGACCAGCCTTTGCTGAACGCCTGGATAAACACAATGGCCAGCGGTAAGACCAAAAAACTCAGCAAAAACAACAAGGCCAAACTGATTAGCGTCCAACGGACCCACACCGGCTCGCGGTTGGCCAGACGACTGTTGACTTGCCCATGCGATGAAGCGATGGCGACGGCGGATGACATGGAGTTCGCTCCGGGGTTGGGATCAGCGTTTGCTATAGCGGTGCTGTCCCCACCATTGCAATACATTGATGGTGAGCAGCAAGACGAAGGAAACGATCAACATCGACGTGGCCAGGGCGGTCGCGCCGGCATAATCGTATTGCTCCAGCTTGGTGATAATGAGCAAGGGCGTGATTTCCGACACCATGGGGATGTTGCCGGCGATGAAAATGACCGACCCGTATTCGCCCACGGCGCGGGCGAACGCCAAGGCGAAACCGGTCAGCAGGGCTGGCCAGATGGTGGGAAAAATCACCTTCACAAAGGTTTGCAAGCGCGTCGCGCCCAAGCTGGCCGCCGCCTCCTCCAATTCGACCTCGAACTCTTCCAGTACCGGTTGCACCGTGCGCACGACGAAAGGCAGGCCGATGAAGGTCAAGGCCACCACCACGCCCAAAGGCGTGTAAGCGATTTTAATGCCCAGCGGCGCGAACCAGCGCCCGACCCAGCCGTTGGCGGAATAAATCGTCGCCAAGGCGATGCCGGCCACGGCCGTCGGCAGCGCAAACGGCAGATCGACGATGGCGTCAATCACCTTTTTGCCAAAAAACTCGTAGCGCACCAGCACCCAGGCTACCAGCAGGCCGAACACGGTGTTGATCGCGGCGCCAATCAGCGACGCGGAGAACGTCAGTTTGTAAGAAGCCAGCACGCGGGGCGCGGTGATGATCTGCCAAAAGCCTCCCCACCCCAGGCTGGCACTCTTGATGAAAGTGGCAGATAGTGGAATCAGCACGATCAGGCACAGATACAACAGTGTAAAACCCATGGCTAGATTGAACCCCGGCAGGACGCTGTGTTTTCTTAGAAGGCTCATGGATGCTTTTTCACTCTAGTTGGCCGTTGGTGTGCATTGAGACGAACGCACGGTCTTTCAGACTCACACTATAACAGGCCAAGTTATATTCACAAAAAGAACAAAATTCCATTGTCTTATGTTAATTTAGCATATTCAATTGGGCTTTGAATTTCCATGGAGGGGCAGACTAATCAAGCAAAACGCCCGCCTAGACGCGAAGTCGGCTAAAATATTCCGCACAACCACTGTCGCCGGCAAGCGACAAACCGGACGCCGCCGGTGTCCACGCTTTAGGACTAGGCAACCCAGACATCCATGGCTCCCATGCTGAATACTCACCCAACGATTGCCAAGCGCCTCGCCGTGCTGGAAGACGACTTGGAGCAATCCGAATTGTTGGCGCTTTGGCTTGTTGACGCAGGCCATTGCTGCCAGTTGTTCCGCAAAGGCGGGGATTTGCTGTCAGCCTTGGGGCGGGAAAGCTACGATTTGCTGATCATTGATTGGAACCTGCCCGACATGGATGGTGACGAGGTGCTGGCGCAGGTTCGCGGCAAGCTGGACTGGCCCATCCCGGTGCTGTTCGCCACCAGCCGCGACGGCGAGGCGGACATTGTCCATGCGCTGAACATGGGCGCGGACGACTATTTGATTAAACCCATCCGGCGGATGGAGTTTTTGGCCCGCGTCAACGCGCTATTCCGGCGCGGCACCTTCTCCCCCGAAAAGCCGGCCCGCATCGACTTTGGCGCGTTCCGCTTCGATCTTCTCGGGCGCGCCATTCAACGCGAAGACACGCCCGTTGAGCTGACGGACAAGGAGTATGACTTGGCCCTTTTCCTTTTTCAGAATGCGGGGCGGCTGCTTTCCAGGGGCCATGTGCTGGAAAGCGTCTGGGGCTGCACCCCCGACCTGGACACCCGCACCGTGGACGTGCATATCAGCCGCATTCGTCGCAAACTCCAATTGGGCGCAGGCAGTGGCTGGCGGCTGGCCGCCGTCTATCAGCACGGCTACCGCCTGGAGCCAACAAGGGAAAGCCTGGACGGGAACGCCTCGCAATAAAGTCTTACGGAGCGTCAGCGACGCTTCGACACATCAACACCATCAAGAGGGCTTGCCGTGTCTAGTGACGGCCTAGTAATCAATGACACTCTGCGCCGATTCGCCCCGTCCTGGCGCTGGCCGCTGCTGCTGGCCGCCTTCGCGCTTGCGCCGGGACTGGCGCGGGCGGACGATTGGGTTTACACGGCCCGTGAAGGCGACACTTTGTCCGGCTTGGCCGGCACCTATACCCAATGGCGGGGCTATTGGCGCGAGATGCAGGTGCTGAACCATATTGCCGACCCCCGCAAGCTTCCCACGGGCAGCAAGATTCGCATCCCGGTGGATTGGCTCAGATTCGAGCCGGCTCCGGCGCGGGTGATGCAAACCCACGGCGACTGTGAAGTCCTGCCTGCCAACACGGACACGCCCCAGCCCGCGCAGGAAGGCATGGCGCTGCACGGCGGAGACCGCGTCCGCACCGGGCCGGAGGGCAATATGAGCCTGGCGTTTGCCGACGGCTCGACCCTGCTGGTGCGGGCGGGCAGTTTGCTGGCCCTCGACAGCCTCAGCCTCTTCCGTCCAGGCACCCTGGTGGACATGCGCCTGCGTCTACAGCAAGGCGCGGTGGACAGCAAAGTCGTGCCCGCCCCGGCTGGCATTGCGCCGCGTTTTCGCATCGTCACGCCGGCGGCGGTGGCCGCCGTCCGCGGCACCGACTTTCGCGTCGGCGCGGCAACCGAGGGCAGCGAAGGGATGCGCAACGAAACCTTGAAAGGCAGCGTCGAGGTTGCCGGGGCCGGCGGACGGCGCGCTGTGCCCGCCGGTTTCGGCGTCGCCGCCCAGGCGAACCAAGCGCCGCCCGCTACGCGCAAGCTGCTTGCGCCTCCGGATCTGGCCGGGCTGCCCGCCGTGGTGGAAGCGCTTCCCGTCGCTTTCGCTTGGCCGCACCGGTCGGACGAGACGGCTTATCGGGCGCAAATCGCCCCCAATGCGCGTTTCGAGACGCTCCTCGCCGACCGGCGCAGCCCGGTGGCCGACGCGGAATTGGGGAGTTTGCCCGACGGGGATTATGCGCTGCGGGTCAGGGGCATCGACGCGGCCGGCCTGGAAGGCTTCGATGCGATCCATGCATTCAAGGTCAACGCCCGCCCAGAGCCGCCGTATGCCGTCGCGCCCGAGGAGGCGGGCGAGGTGCCGACGGGGCGGCCTAGATTCTTATGGGCCATCCCGGACGAGGCGCAGCGTTACCATCTGCAACTGTCATCCAGCGCCGATTTCACCCGGCCGCTGCGCGATTTTCCGGCGATCATAGCCACCTCGCTGGATCTGGATCAGGAACTCCCGCCGGGCCGCTATTTTTGGCGGATTGCCAGCATCGACGCACAAGGCGACCACGGCCCTTACGGCGAAGTCCACGCCTTTATCGTCAAACCGCCCCAGGCACCTTAAACGGGCATGACTACCTTCTCGCGGCATGCCTTGCTGCTGGAGCGCTTCGGCCTGGCGGCGGCCCTGCTGGCGGTGACGTTCCTACTGATCCGCGGCGGCGCGGTATGGCGCTGGGATCAAGCCATTTACGACGCGCAGATCCAGCGCTGGGGACGCCCTGCGCCGGCCGACATCGTCATCGTCGCCATCGACGCGGCGAGCCTCGCCAAGCTGGGTGCATGGCCTTGGCCTCGGCAGACTCACGCGGCTTTGCTGCGCAAACTAAACGAGGCCGCCCCGCGCGCCATTTTGCTGGACATCATTTTTGCCGAAGCCTCGCCAGGCCATCCGCAAGCCGACCAGGACTTGGCCGCCGCCATCCTCGACAATGGCAAAACCCTGCTGCCAGTCTTCGCCGAGCAAGAGCGGCAGGGCGCGCCCTTGGCCGAAATCTTGCCCTTGCCGCTGCTGACCGACAGCGCGGCAGGCTTGGGGCATATTCATGTCGAACTGGATTCCGACGGCATGGCCCGCAGCGTTTACTTGCAGGCCGGGCTGGGCAAGCCGGTGTGGCCAAGTTTTGGCCTGGCGGCCCTGCGCTTGCTGGCGCCGGGGCAATGGGACAAGCTTCCCGGCCTGCGCGACCCAGACCAAACGCAAGCCAGCCTGTTCACCTGGACGCAGGATTACCGCGTGCTGCTGCCTTTTCTCGGCCCGCCTGGCACGTTCCTGCGCGTGTCCTATGACCAGGTTTTGCAAGGCGCAGTCCCGGCGGATGTCTTCCGTGGCAAGATAGTCCTGGTCGGGGCCACCGCCAGCGGACTCGGCGACGCCCTGCCCACGCCGGTCTCGGGCTTCAACCAGCCGATGCCCGGCGTCGAGATCCATGCCACGGTCATCGACGCTTTGCGGCGCGGCCTGATGATCAGCCCCCTGCCCTATGCCTGGCACCTGGGCGTCTCTTTGGCGCTGGCCTTGTTGCCGGCGCTGATCTTCCCCTATCTCTCGCCCCGCGCCTCGCTGCTTGCCACGGCGGCTTTGCTGGCATTGACGGCGGCAGCCAGCCTGCTGTCGCTGGCCGTCTTGCGCCTGTGGTTTCCGCCGATGCCGGCGCTGATCGCCTTGGCGCTCAGTCATCCTTTGTGGAGTTGGCGGCGCCTGGAATATACCATGCGTTATCTCAACCGCGAGTTGCAGCGTCTCTCCCAGGCGCCGACGGTGTTAAGCTTGGGCCAGACGCCTGATCTCGTCGGCACGCTGGGCTTTCTGGAGACCTTGCTGCCCATAGGCGGCTGGGTTTTGCTGACGGCGGACGGCCAGCCAGTCGCGGCCGGCGGGAAGCCGCCGACTCCGGCACCCAAGGCCGGCACTGGAGCCGGCTGGGTATACCAGCGCAACAACCTCTGGGCTTGGCTGCGGCGCGGCGGCAAGGCCCATTGGCTGGGTTTGCGCTGGACGGGCGACACGCTTCCCTGCGCAGCGCAGCAGAGGCTGCTGGCCGAGCTTATCCAGCATTTGGACGAGCCGGCGCGAGCCATGCCGGGTGGCACGGTCGAGCGAGTCGAGGCGCGCATCCAGCAGGTGCAGGCGGCAGGCGAGCGGCTGCGCCAGATGAACCTGGTGGTTGCCGACAGCCTCGCCGAAATGGCCGACGGCGTCCTCATCAGCAACGCTTTCGGCGAAATCGTCCTTGCCAACGCCAGCGCGGCATCTTGCCTGCCCGGCCCGACCGGCCGCAGTCTGTTGGAGGTGCTGGGCGAGTTGGAACGGCCCGAGTCTTTGCCACTGAGGACCCTGCTTGCCGATGTCTTGATTCAGCAAGCGCCGGCGCAATTCTATGCGCGGCTGCGCCAGCGCGATCTCATGGTGCAGCTTGTGCCGCTGCGCCTGGATGCCCGCCCCGGCGGTGCCATTGTCAACATCACCGACATCACCTTGCTCAAAGCCAGCGAGCGCAGGCGGCTGGAATTGCTTGGTTTCCTGTCCCACGACCTGCGTTCGCCCTTGGTGTCGATGTTGGCCTTGACCGAGCTGGCCCGCGCCCGGCTAGGCCAAAGCCCGGCCCTGGACGATTTTCTCGCCCGCATGGAAAACCACAGCCAAGCCATTCTCGGCCTGGCCGACGATTTTCTTAATTTGATCCGCGCCGACAGCAACGAGGAAATCCAACGGCGTGACATCGACTTGACGCTCATCGCCCAGGCTGCCTTGGACAAGGTGTGGCCGCAAGCCGACCAGAAAAACATCCGCCTGGCCGAAGATTTCCAGACCGAGGAAGCCTGCTGCCAAGGCAATGCCGAGCTGATCGAACGCGCCTTGGTCAATTTGCTGACCAACGCGGTGAAATACAGCCCGCCCGGCACGGCCATCACGCTGTCCATCGCCCGCCGCGACGGGTTTCTCGATTGCCTTGTGCATGACCAAGGCCCCGGCATTGCCGCCGACGAACTGCCCTACCTGTTCGACGCCTTCCGCCGGGCCGGCGGCGCGCGGCAACGGGCCGAGAGCGGTTATGGGCTGGGACTGGCTTTCGTCAAAGTCGTCGCGCAGCGCCACGGCGGAAACGTCTGCGTGCGCAGCGAACCAGGCCAGGGCGCGTGCTTTTGCCTGGCGTTGCCAGCCGTCTAAGTCGCTTGCGACGCCGTCGCCGACGGGCTTTTTTTACAATCGTTTACATTTGCCGTCGTCAATATTTGATACTCTCGGCAGCGATCCAGCTCAGACGGGAGGCATGATGGAAATCAGTAACTCAGCGATGCGGGCGGGCGTATTTTTGCGCACAGCCATCATCGAACCCTTAAAGGTTGGCATTGGCCCAATGGCGCCCATGTCAGCCGTCCAGCCGAAGGCTTGGGCTGCCCTGCTGCGCGTACGCATCCGCTTGGACGCGGCAATGGGCTGGCGTTTTGAAAACCCGGCGGCAGTCCACGGTGCCGATAGGACGCAGGCTTGGCAGGCTAGATGAGCATGCGCCTACCGCAACTTTCCATCGACAAAGCCAGCGACCAGCTATTTTTGCTTGATCGGCAAGGGCGCATTATCCACGCCAACGAGACGGCCTGCCGATTCCTAGGCTACAGCCGCGCGGAATTAGGGGCGATGCACTTTGCCCATATCGACAGCTTGCTGGTGCCTGAGGTCTGGGAAAGACACTGGCAGGAGCTTGAAAAAAGCCGCTTGTTGCGCTTTGAGTCCGAACACCGCAAAAAAGACGGCAGCTTGGCGCTGGTGAGCATCCACTCGCGCTTCATCGAACTGGATGGGCAGGAATATATCTGCGCCGTTGCCCAAAACCAAGACGAGCAGCCATGGGAGGTGTCTGAGGCGAAGGAAAGCAACGAACGCTTTCGCATGCTCTTTGAATATGCCGCCGTGGGCATGACCCGGTTTTCTGTCACTGGCGAATTCCTTCAGGCCAACGACGCATTTTGCCGGCTGACCGGCTACGACCGGGAAGAAATCCTGGCCCGGGGCATCACCTTTCAACAGCTCATTTTTCCCGAGGATCTCGGCGCGGCGCTCAAACAGCATCGGCAATTGCTGGACGGTAGACTCTCCGCGCCTCCCATTGAAGTGCGTTATATCCACAAACAAGGGGGCATTGTCTGGGTCAATCTATCGGTCAGCCTGCTGCGCGATTCGTTCGGCGCCCCGCTGTATTTTATCGGCACCGCGTTGGATATCAGCAAAGCCAAGC
>Ga0265327_10001472_pt1 | contig 29501 bp, 29 predicted proteins | sample 41621metaG_FD_202089 | JGI IMG/M metagenome (GOLD analysis project Ga0265327, IMG submission 202089) | Rhizosphere microbial communities from Carex aquatilis grown in University of Washington, Seatle, WA, United States - 4-16-21 metaG | ecosystem: Host-associated > Plants > Roots > Rhizosphere...
AGGTACTCTTTCAAAGTAGAGGGGAGTAATTAATAACTTCGGATAAGTCATGTAAGTTGGTTTTGTTAGTATGCATCTGTGGCCGAATAATTACAGTCAACCAAAAACACCTTTTTGTAAAAGCGCGGACAAATCCGCAGCCGGCACAGGCCGACTGCACAAAAAACCTTGTCCCAGGTTGCAGCCCAGTTGCTTCAAGTATTGCAGCTGTTCTTTAGTTTCAATGCCTTCGGCAATGACTTGGCAATTCATGCTATGGGACATCGAAATAATGGCCTCAATAACATTGCATTCTCCTTGTTGACCGATTTTGTTAACAAAACTTCGATCTATCTTAATAAAATTCAGTGGCATGCCGCTTATTCTGGACAGCGAAGAAAAGCCGGTGCCGAAATCATCCAGTGAAATGCCGATGCCCGATGCCTGGGCATGGGTTAAAGTTTCCATCAGTTTAAGGGTGTCGCCCATCAATGCCGTCTCGGTAATTTCAAGTTTAATTCTATGCGGCTCAATAGCATAGTCGGACAAAATAGCGTGCAATTGAGCTATCCAGTCATCCAATTGGCGGAATTGGACCGGCGACAGATTGATGGCGACAGAGACTTTATTCAATTCCCATTTATCGCACTCATCCCAAGCTTTAATTTGTGTAACGGCCTCGTTAAGCACAAACAGACTCAGCTCATGGATAAAGCCGCTCTCTTCGGCAACGGGAATAAATTCATCCGGCATCACCATGCCCCATTCAGGATGTTGCCAACGCAACAAAGCCTCCACCTCCATGATTTGGCCGTCACTTAACCGCCAAATCGGCTGAAAGAACACTTTAAACTCGCCTTTGTGCAAGCTGTCCTTAAAGGCGATTTTAAACTTTTGGTGCTTGCCCGCTTCACGATTCATTTCAGCGGTAAAAAACTCAAAGCCATTCCTGCCGGTTTCCTTAACCCGGTACATCGCTGCATCGGCATAGCGGATAAGCGTTGCATCGTCCTCGCCATCGGCAGGATACATTGCAATGCCGATGCTGGCGGAAATAGCCGCATCCACGCCTGCCGCCAGGGAAAACGGCTGTTCCAGCAATTCCAGCATGGTCTTGGCAATATGTTCAATGTCAAAGTTATTGTTTAAATTATTCAGAATAACGGTAAACTCATCGCCGCCCAAACGTGCCAGCGTATCGCTTTCGCGAACGCATCCATTCAAGCGCTTTGCCACTTGCATCAGCAAGCGGTCGCCCGCTTCATGCCCGGCGCTGTCATTAACTTCCTTAAACCGGTCCAGGTCGATAAACAATAAGGCCAGTTTAGTGTTGTTGCGCTTGGCCGATGCTACGGCTAAATGTAATCGGTCTTGAAACAGCTGACGGTTGGGCAGGTCGGTTAGCGGGTCGTAATTGGCCTGATAATAAATTTTTTCTTCGGCTTGTTTTTTTTCGGTCACGTCGCCAAAAATGGCGATGTGCCGTTTAATGTTGCCGGCTTCGTCGTAAACATAGGAAATCGATGTCGATTCGGCAAACATGCACCCATTTTTATGTCGGTTCCAAATTTCGCCTTCCCAGTAGCCATGATTATTTAGAGAGCGCCATAATTCCGCATAAAAATCGGCGCTTTGAAGTCCCGAGCTGAGTATGCGCGGATTTTTCCCTTTAACTTCGGCGGCACTATAACCGGTGATTTTGCTGAACGCCGGGTTAACGATTTCGATGCAATTATCGGCGTCGGTAATCATAATCCCTTCATGAATACTGTCGAATACCAGCTCCGCCAGACGTTGTTTTTCCAAGGTTTGTTTCGATTCGGTAATATCGATCAGAAAACCGCGCAAAACATGACGCTGTTCGGAGTCTGTCTCCACTACCGAAACAATCTGTCTTAGCCAAAGTTCGCTGCCGTCTTTTTTAAAGAACCGGAATTCCAGGCCTTGTTCTTCCCGGCTAGACGTTTCCGAAGAATACAATGCGCTAACCTCGGCATAATCTTCAGGATATAAGCTTGCTTCCCAAAATCCTGCTGAAGTCCATTCTTCCAAGCTATGGCCGGTCAGCTTTTCCGCTTGTGCGGAAACATAACTGAAGTATCCGGCATTCGGCAGGTATTCCCAGGCAACAACATTGGTATGCTCGATTAAGGATCGGAAAAACGCCTCGCTTTTATTTTTTTCCAGTTCAGCCGCTTCTTTTTCTTTAATCAAGCGCTGCTTAAGCAACACCTTGCCCAGCGTTGTCGGCAGCAATTCTAAATAAGCGCCCCCCGCATCCTTGAGGACAAAGTCTTCCGCGCCTTGCTTAATCGCATTGACCACCAATTGCATATCGTCAACACCGGAAATCATGATGCAGGTGGGTTTACGCTTCAATGCCTGAATAACCTTTAATACCTCCAGGCCATTCATGTCCGGCAAATAAAAATCGATCAGTACCACATCGAAATCCCGGTCGTGCATCAGCATCAAAGCTTGATGCCCCATTGACGCATGCGTAACATGATAGCCCTCGCGCTTGAGCTTGATGCGCACCAACTCGGCAAGACCTAAATCGTCTTCTATATATAAAATTTTGGCGGAAGGAACAGACATACTAAATATCAAAGAAAAAAAGGAAGGTCATTTAATGAAAGGTACGGCAATAAGCCCAATCATCAGTCCCAATTTGCGCACAGCATCGGCAAACCGATCAAACTCGACAGGCTTGGGTACATAGAGATTGCATCCCAGACTGTAACATTCGTCTATTTCACGCTGGTCGTCGGTCGAAGTTAAAATAATCACAGGGATTTCGCGTAGCTTGGCGTCTTGTTTAACAATCCGCAATAATTCCACGCCGTTCATGACCGGCATGTTTAAATCCAGCAACAACAGCACACATTGATTAATAGGATGATTGTTCTGACTGTTAAGGTAGTCCAGGGCTTGCTGACCGTTTTCAAAAGCTTTGATAGGGTTTTCGAGACCGCCACGGCGTAAATTCTTCTCGATTAATTTCGAGTGGCCGAGATCATCCTCTACGATGAGGATTGTTACAAACTGACTTTCAAGCACTTTAAATCATCCAAAAAACCCCCACTATATCAAAAAAAAACCGGCACAAGACACATACTTGGCGCTTGGCAACTCAAATTGTTTGCTCAGCATTTAAGTCGCTTGACTTTCACTAAACCTTAGCGGACTGCCAGAGCCGATATTACGCCGACTACTCAGCTATAACTCGACCGAACCGCTTCGTTTTTACAAAAGCAATACAATGGGGTTCTTCCCACTCATTAAATCGTTATAAAATAACGCCCATCAAAAACCACTCCCTACGCCCATCATGAAATCGACATTAACCGTTAGCGCCGTTCAACAGCCCTGCGATGAAGACAGACAAACCAACCTTGATTTTTCTATTGCAAAAATCCATGAAGCCGCCGCTCAGCACGCCGATTTGGTGGTGTTGCCCGAGCTGCATCTGGGACCGTATTTTTGCCAAAGCGAGGATTACAATAATTTTGATCTTGCCCAAGCTATTCCGGGGCCGACCACTGAAATTCTGTCGGTCGTCGCGAAAAAACTCGGCATTGTCATCGTCTCGACTATTTTCGAAAAAAGAGCGCCGGGGCTTTATCACAATACCGCCGTTGTATTCGACAAGGACGGCAGCATTGCCGGCAAATACCGGAAAATGCATATTCCCGATGATCCGGGCTTTTATGAAAAATATTATTTCACACCCGGCGATTTGGGCTTTAAGCCTATCGAAACCTCTATCGGCAAATTAGGCGTGTTGGTCTGCTGGGATCAATGGTACCCTGAGGCCGCCCGGTTAATGGCTTTGACCGGCGCCGATATGTTGATTTACCCGACCGCGATAGGCTGGGACCCTGAAGATTCCGCCGAAGAACAGCAACGCCAACTGGATGCCTGGATTACCATTCAACGCGCTCATGCGGTGGCCAACGGCATTCCGGTTATTTCCTGTAACCGTATCGGCTTCGAGCAAGCACCGCATTCGACCGCCGGCATTAATTTCTGGGGCAATAGTTTTATAACCGGGCCGCAAGGCGAAATTCTGGTTAACGCCAATGACTCGGAAACAAAGCTGTTGAGCTGCACGATTAATAGCGCTCGAAATGAGCGCGTCAGACAAATATGGCCGTTCCTGCGCGATCGCCGCATTGATGAATACGGCGATTTGACCCGGCGCTTTATCGATTAACATGCAAGTTGAACAAAACGGGGATTCTATCGTTGAGGCATTATGAAGTCAGACAGTTCGGACGTTTTTAATCAAATACATATCGATGTTGCGCGCAATGCAACGGATGATTTCAACTTGTTCCACGACAGAAACAGGTGGCTGCGCATCAATCACAATCCGTTCAAAGGCCCGATTGCGCTTGGCTTTCAAGTCGAATCGCTGCTTGAGCATAAAATTTCCCTATACCGCCGCTTGCATCATGAAAACGCGCTTATCAGCGATAAGAACCTGCGTTTCAGCAATTACCAGTTTTCTTTTGTTAATGCGGTCAAGCCCGGTCAGATGGTTTCTGTCGATATAAAAAAATCGCAGTTTACCGAAGATCCGGAAACAATTCTGAGCAACAGAATTGCCGTTAAGGCGGGCGGCGCATTGGCTTTGCTGGGCTACAAAAAAGAATCCAAGTTTGCTTTATTTCTGACTAACCCGGATGTTCCGCAATTTGGCGTGCTCAATCAGCACCCCGACCGTTCTTTTATATCCGGCAGCAGTTTTTTTTTAAAACGAAAATATATCACCATCAGCAATGCCAAAAATTTTTTGTGCGGTTCTCTGGTCGATCAGGATGCTTTTTTCGATCCGTTTAAAAATAAGGCGGTGTTCCCGGAAATATTCCCGTGCAGCCTTATTTCCAGTGCTTTACTGGAAAAGGCGGTTATTGAAAAACATGATTTCGAACGTAATCCGCTGGTGTATATGTCGCATAAAATCAGCATCGACCGTCATTACCTTGCTCAACTTAAATCCGGCGATGCTTTATATATACTGATCCGGCAAATCCCCCCTGAACCCCGAAAAGAAGGCATCGGCCACGCCATAGACTCGCCTTATCACTATGAATGTTACGGCCTGATGGAAGATAAAACGATTCTTTACCGGGCCTTGATTTCTCTGGCTCCGTTAGAGCAAATACTGAACTCGGTGAAACAATAAGCCATGCCGGAATTAAAATATTTACTCGGTTATTCTGAAACCGTAACCGATCAGGTGCGCCTGCTGATCAATACAGACAAACTGGGTGAAACGCTGTTGAAAAAATATCCGCTGACTCACACTATCAAGACCGATAAGGCGCTTTACACTTATACCGTTGACATGAAAAATGCTTTGCTCAAGCAATCCCAGCCGCTCAGCAAGGTGATTTATGACGATAAGATTAAAGACCTTCATCATGCTTTAGGCCTGCACACCTTTATTTCCAGGGTGCAGGGCGGCAAACACAAAGCCAAAAATGAAATCCGGATAGCCTCTTTGTTTAAACATGTGCCGCTGGAATTTTTAAGGATGATCGTTGTGCATGAACTGGCGCATTTAAAGGAAAAAGATCATAACAAGGCGTTTTATCAGCTATGCGAGCATATGGAACCGGCTTATCACCGTTTCGAATTGGATTTGAGACTGTATCTGACTCATTTGGATTTATTCGGCAAGCTCTACCGATGAATTGGCAAAACATTATTCAACATATCGAATCGGCGACCGGACAGCCTTTTACCTTAGTCAACGTTCAATCGCTGGCGGGCGGCGATATTAATGCGGCTTACCGATTACAGGCTGAACACCGAAGTTTTTTTGTTAAGCTGAACCGTCCTGAACGGCTGCCGATGTTTACAGCCGAAGCGGCGGGTTTGCAAGCTCTGGCGCAAACCCGGACTATTCGCGTACCGGAGCTTATCGCTTGCGGCAACACGCCTGAGCATGCGTTTTTAGTGCTTGAATATATCGCTTTAAATAGGCTGAATACGCGTTCCGAACAGTTGCTGGGGCAACAACTGGCGCAATTGCATCGGCAAAAACAGGCTTATTTCGGCTGGCATCGCGACAACACTATAGGCAGCACCGCGCAAGTCAACGGCCACTACCACGACTGGCTGACGTTCTGGCAAGAGCAACGCTTAGGCTATCAATTGGCGCTGGCGGCTGAGCGAGGCTACGGCGGACGCTTGCAAGCGCTGGGCGAACAACTACGGCACAATTTAAAGCCCTTGTTTTCCGGCTACCGACCGCAACCGGCTTTAGTGCATGGCGATTTATGGGGCGGCAATGCGGCGGCGGATGAACAGGGTAACCCGGTTATTTACGATCCGGCCTGTTATTTTGGCGACCGTGAAACGGATATTGCGATGACCGAATTATTCGGCGGCTTCAGCCCGGCGTTTTATCAGGCTTATCAAGCCGCTTATCCGCTGGATCCGGGCTATGGCCGCAGAAAAGCGCTGTATAACCTGTACCATATACTCAATCACCTGAATCTGTTCGGGCAAGGTTATCTGCATCAGGCTGAAAATATGCTCAGTAAATTACTGACAGATCGATAAAAGCCTTCGCCCCAGCAAAATCCCAAGCTTAGCAAGACAACTAAGACAAGCCTTTAAATATTAAAGCTTTTTTAAAAACCACAAATTTTCGAAAAACATCCCATTTGTCACACAAAAGCTGCATAATTGGTTTTTTATCTGGCGCCTGAGTAGTACCGATGAACCTCAATCTAACCGCACAGCAAATTTTTTCCTGGACATTACAGTTATCCGCCCAGTCGGATTACCAGGCATTAACGCATAGTTTTTTAAATATTCTTGCTGAAATTCCGTGGATTGATAACGTAGCCGCTTATGAAATTTATACCCACGAAAAGAGAAAACCGGGGGAAACAAGCACGGTTCGCGAATTATTAATCAGGCAATTTCCTTTGGATTTCACCCGAAACGATGAAGAAGATCATAATAATCTCCTTGCTGAAATTGACCATACGATTGACTTGAACCTGAGCCCTCAGGATGAATCCGGCTTATATGCCTGGGCTATTTATTCGGTAAGAGGCAGCGGAGGCCCTGAACGCGCCATCCATCTGGAAGGCGCATTCGACCAGGATATGCTTGATTTGCTGAGCAATCTGCGAGGCATCTATCGGAACTTGGTCATATTGCACGATACCAAAGAACGGGATATGTTAACCAAGTTGCCCAATCGCCAGTCTTTAGATGCGCGTTTACTGCAAGTTTGCGAACATTACAGCGACTATCGCGTTATTGATATGACTGAGGAAAAATGCTCGTGGATTGCGATATTGGACATCGACCATTTCAAACGGGTTAATGACACTTTCGGCCATTTATACGGGGACGAGGTGTTGCTGATTTTTAGCCAATTGATGGGGAAATGTTTTCGTTATAATGACTTTCTATTCCGCTTTGGTGGCGAAGAATTTGTTGTCATCCTCAATTTAGCCACTCAAGACATGGCTATAGAGGCCTTTAACCGTTTCCGCCAAGCAATTGCCGATTATAACTTCCCTACTGTCGGCCGAGTCACTGTCAGCATCGGCGTAACGCGTGTTGACGGCGCCTCGATGCCTACGACCCAATTGGACCATGCCGACAAAGCGCTTTATTACGCCAAAGACAACGGCAGAAACAGAGTGGTTTTATACGAGGACATCTCCGTTGTTACTCAAGATAACGATCTCAGTGAAATTGAGTTGTTTTAAGCCGATACTCTTCAGCTAATGCCAAGAGCTAAAAGCAGCCGCTACACACATCATCATTCATGAGGAAAAGCAAATGACTAGCATAAAATCGCCAACCGTTTTAAACCCCGACACACTGATTCCGGTCAACCCGGCCATTGAAAATTATATGCACGGTTTATTGCGACACACTGACCATCCGGTATTAAGCGAGATGGAAGCGCTGGCGCAAAAAAATAATTTTCCTATCGTAGGCCGTTTGGTCGGCGCTTTTATTGAAGCGCAGGCCAAAATGATCAATGCTGAGCGGATATTTGAATTTGGCAGCGGTTACGGTTACTCGGCCTATTGGTTTGCCCGAGCGGTAGGCCCGAAAGGCCAAGTGATTTGCACCGATGCCGATTTTCTGAATCGGGAGCAAGCCGAACACTATCTCGGTGCGGCCGGTTTATGGGAGCGCATCGACTTTCGGGCCGGCATGGCTCAAGACATTTTTGTTCAAACTGAAGGTTTATTCGATATTTGCTATAACGATGTCGATAAAGGCGATTATCCGGCGGTATGGCGCATGGCTAAAGACAGGATTCGCCCCGGCGGTCTTTATATTGCCGATAATGTGCTGTGGCGCGGCCGGGTGGCGGTGGAAAACTATACCGATATTTTCCCCGGCTGGACTGAAGCGATTATTGAACATAATGAACTCATTTTTAACGATCCTGAATTCGATAGCTTTATCAATCCAACTCGTGACGGTGTGATTGTCGCGAGAAAGAAGATGGCGTAAAAACACCCTCTTTCACTAAAATTCCTTGCTCGCTTTGTTCTCCCCAAGGAGATCATTAATAATTGACAGTACTGCGCGGGCAAGGCTATTCTTTCCGCCAGCATTTTCGTTACGAAAATGTTACTCCACCCTCGGCTATCCGTGGCTGGAATTTCACCCAGCGGATACGGTTGGGTACAGATTGAAACATGAGGATTAACTATGCCCTATACCCAAGACCTTGTAGAGGAACTGAACATTCTGGTTCGCTACAACCTACGCACCACTCAAGAAGGAATTAAGATACATAAAACCGCTCCGCCTGAAATATGTGCCGCCGCTCACCGCTTATTCGAAAAAGGTCTGATCTCACTGGATGATGGCGGCTATTTAACTAATCTCGGCCTTGAAACTGCGAAGCAGGCTCAATCGGTTCTGGATATACTCAAACCGATTTAAAATTATTGTTTCGGTTGCTAACTTTAAAGCAACAAAAAAGGCTTAACGATCTTATCGTTAAGCCTTTTTTATGCTACTACAAATCCTTTAGGCTACCTGCGGAGATTTAACGGATATTCCGGAACCCTAGCCGATGGATCAGGCAGCAAGCTCAACCGCTGCCTTTATTTTTTTCATTGCATTTTTTTCCAATTGTCTGATTCTTTCGGCAGATACGTTGTAGCGTTCGGCAAGCTCATGCAATGTCGCTTTTTCATCCGCCAACCAACGGCAAACCAGAATATCCTGACTACGTTCATCCAACTCCGCCATTGCTTCCGCCAACACATCCTGCGCGTGGCCTTCCCAATCGGAATCTTCAAGCAGTGCCGCCGGGTCGGAGCCATGCTGATAAAGATAATTGGCTGGAGCGACATAGCTGTCTTCCGTTGACTCATCGGCTGACATATCGAACGACATATCCCTGTTACCCAAACGTTGTTCCATTTCGTAAACCGCACTCACATCGACATTAAGATCGTTGGCAATCGCCACCGCTTCGTCCTTAGACAACCAACCTAAATCCTGTTTGGATTTGCGCAGGTTAAAAAACAATTTACGCTGTGCTTTGGTTGTGGCGACCTTTACGATGCCCCAATTTTTAATGACATATTCGTGAATTTCAGCTTTAATCCAATGCACCGCAAAAGAAACCAAACGCACACCCACATCGGGGTCAAAACGCTTAACCGCTTTCATCAAGCCGATATTGCCTTCCTGAATAATGTCCGGCATTGATAAGCCATAACCGCTGTATCCCCTAGCAACATGAATCACAAAACGCAAATTGGTCATAACCAGTTCGCGCGCGGCTTCCAAATCACCGTCATTTCTAAATCTTAAGGCTAAATCCCGTTCCTGTTCTATCGTCAATTTAGGCATTTGCCTGACGACATTTAAATAGGCATCAAATGTTCCGACCGATAAATTAATAGGTAAAGCCAGTGCATTACTCATTGAGATCCCCTTAAAAGAAAATTTTTTCAAATTCTAGCACTCTATAAACAAGAGTGCTAATAATTTTCTATTCGGGCTTTAATTGTCTAAGCTGGAAATGAAGCACTATCCACGAACCGACTACACCCAACACGGACGAAATGAACAACAATGCCAGCGTTTCAGTGAAACCGAAGAACAATACATGAAAACCGTCATCATAAAGTCTGGACAGGGTTTCGACAGGTTGCTTTAAAATTAACATAATGATGGTGACAATAAACCATGCCGTCACCCCGGAAAAAAAGCCGATCCAGAAACCACTGTATAGAAATGGCCGATGAATAAATCCATTGGTTGCTCCTACCAGTTTGGCGATCACAACTTCATCACGGCGATTATGCAACTCCAGGCGTATCGTATTAGCGGTAATAAACAATACCCCGGCACCCAGCAACAAGCTTAATAAAATAACGCCGCGCCGTGCCACTTCCATAATCGATTTCAGCCGTTTCACCCATTGCATATCCATTCTGACAATATCAACCTCAGCCGCTCTGCCGAAATTATCGAGCAAATCCTCAAGCGCCTGTTCGCTTGCCATTGAATTTTTCGGCAATACCTGAATAACAATCGGGAGCGGGTTTTTTTCGAGCGCTTTTACCGCTTCGCCGAAGCCGCTGAATGACTCGAACTCTGCCAACGCTTGTTCTTTGGTAATTAGTTTTACTTCCTGAATATCCGGATTTTGCCTAACACCGTCTGCAAACTTCTGAGCCCTTGCCTCTGAAACTTCATCTCGAAGAAATAGTGAAATTTGATTACTGGCTTCCAAATTACTTGCCAACTGTTGCAGATTCGCCACCAGAATATAAAAACCGCTGGCCAACGAAATGGCAATCGCTAAAACAATGACCGTCATTACAGAAGAAAATCGCGATGCGACCAATCGCCCCAGGCTTGAGAACAAAGCGTGCGCATGAAGGTTTCGGTAAGCATGGAATTTATCGACAAAATTACCGCCGGATTTTTTGGTTTGCCAACGCTCCTGTCTATTGGGTTTCTTCCTGTTAACAGCATGTCTCATAGCTTAACTCGCCACCAATTGACCGTGATCCAGCTTCAACACTCGATGATTCATTTGGCTAATCAGTGAAATATCATGCGAGGCAATCAGTACCGTGCTGCCTACTTGTTGAAAGCGTTCAAACAAGTGCATGATTTCAGCTGACAAATCAGGATCGAGATTACCTGTCGGTTCATCGGCCACAATCAGTAGTGGCTTATTAATCACCGCGCGAGCAATCCCAACCCGTTGCTGCTCGCCTCCGGATAGAACAGCGGGATATTTTTTTTCTTTGCCCAGTAACCCGACTTTATCCAATGACGCCCTCACCCTTCGAGAAACTTCATGGTGACCGTAACCCGCTATGACCAAGGGCAATGCGACATTGTCAAAGACCGTTCTATCCTGCAGCAGTTTGTAATCCTGAAAAATCAAGCCCACTTTCCTGCGTATAAAAGGAACGTGTCTGTCTTTAGCCAAATTAAGGTTCTCACCGTCCAATAAAACCTGCCCACGACTACAACGCTCAATAACTGCAATCAATTTCAATAATGTGCTTTTCCCGGCTCCTGAATGCCCGGTCAGAAAAGCCATTTCACCACGCTGTAGATGAAAGCTGACATTGCGCAGCACATCGCCTGCTCCGGGATACCTCATGCTGACATTATCGAACTTTAACATAGGCTTTTTAGTCCTTAACAAACAATGCATTTACAAAAGCATCCGCATCGAAATCCTGTAGATCATCGATACCCTCGCCTATGCCGATAAACCGAATCGGAATAGTGAACTGCTTGGCCAGTGCAAAAATAATACCGCCTTTTGCCGTACCATCAAGTTTCGTCAGAACTAACCCCGTCAAGGCCACCGTTTCGTTAAACAGCTTTGCTTGCGACAAGGCATTTTGCCCGGTACCGGCATCCAATACCAGCAACACTTCATGAGGCGCGGTTTCATCCAGCTTGCTTATAATCCGTTTTACTTTCTTCAATTCATCCATCAAATTGGACTTTGTATGCAGGCGGCCGGCCGTATCGGCAATCAATACATCAATGCCTTTAGCCTGCGCGGACTGCACACCGTCATAAATAACGGACGCCGAATCGGCTCCGGTATGCTGAGCCACCACGTGAATATTATTACGTTCACCCCAAGTTTGTAATTGTTCGACAGCCGCGGCTCTAAAGGTATCTCCGGCGGCTAACATCACACTATGTCCTTGTGCCTGGAGGCGTTTGGCCAATTTACCGATGGTTGTGGTTTTGCCCGCCCCATTGACGCCGACGACCAGAATAACAAAGGGTTTATCCTGTTTGGGAATACGCAAGTTCTGGTCGCAGGGCTTAAGCATACTCAGCAACTCTTGCTTTAAGGCCGCGGCTAAGGCCTCGCCATCATTCAGCTGATGCCGCTCTACGCGTTCAGTCAGGCGTTTGATAATTGCCGTAGTCGCCTCAACGCCTATATCAGCCATTAACAAACTGGCTTCAATTTCTTCCAGCAAATCCTCGTCAATTTCTTGCCGGCCTAAGGGAATATGAGCTAATACTCCGCCAAGTCCTGACCGGGTTCGCTTTAACTGGGTTTTAAGACGTAAGTATAGCGACTCGGGTTCCGGTAACGGATAAGCTTCTACTTCCGGGACAACGGCGCCTTCGCGTTGCGGCTCAACGTCTTTAGCGGTTTTTAACTCTTCGACATAAGCGTGTCGACTGTAAAAACTGATAGCGATCAACGGCAACATTAACAATGCGGCAAAAGCATTATGAGCTACCGCCGCCCATAAAGGCGCACCGAGCCTAATGCCGATAATGCCTGAGCCGATCTGCAACAACAGCAATACACTCAAGCACAAACCGGCTCGTCTTACCGACTTTGGATGATGCGCGGATGTTGCATTCAACATCAACAAGGTCAGTACGATAAAACTAACCAGCGCACCGACCCTATGCAGCCAATTGGCAGCAACCTGCGCAGCGAACGCAATAACGCCGGTATAGCCGGTGTTTAATCCGCTAAATAGATCCAGTGCAGTTTGATAGTCGGCTTTAGGCCACCATGAACCGTTACATTGAGGGAAACCCGAACAGGCTAAAGCCGCATAGTTAGCGCTGACCCAACCGCCTAAAATAATCTCTAAAAACAAAGCCCCCATTGCAAATCGAGCAAATACAGCCAAACCATTCCGACGCACGGCTAATGCTGAAGCCTTGGGATTGAGCCGTAAGTACAGCCAGAATAATAGCCAGAACGTCATCATGCCTAACAGCAGATGTCCGGTTACAATAACAGGCATAACGTGAAATTTGACCGCCCACATGCCTAAAGCCGCTTGCAATCCAATCAAAGCCAACAGGCTCAATGCGCCGGTAACGGCTAACAAACGATTTTGCTGTTGCCGCCACGAAAGTAAGGCCAGCAACAAAACGCTTATGCCTAAGGTTGCCGCCAAATAACGATGACTCATTTCTTTCCAGGCTAAGGCAAGATCCGGAGTCGCTCCAGGGAATGCTTTGGCCGCCCGCTCTTTAAAATCAGCATGATCGCTAACTCCGCCTTGAGCAAAATCGAAGGGAATAGCCTGTCCATAGCATCCCGGCCAATCCGGACAACCCAACCCTGCACCTGATAAGCGAACGTACGAACCTACAACAACAACGATTAAAGCTAAAACAACGCTAAAGAGAGTTATTTTTTTAAACATATTATTTCCACTATCCAATTTGTGAGATACGCAAAAGATGCATAAGATCGCTTTTTACATCATAAGGATTGAAACCCGGCTCATACTGCATCATTAAGTTACCTAGCGGGTCCATTAACAAAAGCATGCCATCAGGAATAATGCCTTGTTTAATTTCAGTCATTTTCTTGATTAATGCATCACTGACTTTAATTCTTAATAAGGTTGGATCATCTTGCCACCATTTATCCGCAGTTTCCGGCGCAACATTTTTTAAGACCAGAGCAACTCGACGGGTACGGGTCAGTTCCTTATTCAGCATTAAGCGTAGTTGTTTGGTTTTATGAATGGCTTCAATACAGACTTCATTGCAGTCGCTGTTGGGTATAATGTTTACCAGTAACCAGTGCCCGGAAAGCTCAGACATGTTATCGCTTGAAAACCGGTCGAAACCGCTTAAATCGCCGCGCTCGGTCGTCAGTGGCGGCGTTATTAACTGCCCCTTATTAGTTTGTCCATTTAAAAGCTGAGGATTTTCTTTTAATCCCCACGCAATCAAAAAGGGAATAACCGACATTCCAAAAATAACCAGAATTAATATATGATTTTTATTTTTTTGATTGTGCATCGTTCTGTTTAAAGCTATACCAAATAAAGAGTACCGTTAATGTCAATGCCAATGCAAACCACTGAATTGCATAGGCCACATGTTGTTCAGGCAGCATAATTGTTGAACTGCGCCACTCCCGTTTAAACCCGTCGGGTAATTCTCTAGCCAGCTCAACCTGAAATTGAAATAATGAGTAGCCTAACTTTTTAGCCAATACATTAGCATCAACCACCTGCACTATCGATGGCCAAGCCTCTGTTGGAATTTCTGCCCCGGCTAATTTTATACCAACACTGGGAAAATGATTAATTCGTCCGACAATAGTCGCTTGCACGTTATGAATCGGCAAATCAGGGAGTACAGACCGATTCCGGTTTAAAAGGATCCAGCCTCTATTCACTAAAACCGCCTTAGTTTCTCCGGCTAAAATAAACGGAGTCAAAACAAAATAGCCTACCTTCCCGTCGCTGATTTGGTTATCTATCAAAAACTGGTGTGCGGCATCGTAATGCCCGGTAGCGTCGACCTGTCTGTATCTCAATGCTTCCGCGTCGTTTTCAATAGTCGCCGATAAATGTAGCGTTTCAGTTGCTACCGCTTGTTCTTGCGACTTAAGGAGCGCCTGTTTCTGCTTTGAACGATCTAATTGCCACATACCCAGCGCTAGTAACACCGTCAGCAGGCACAAATAAACCAGCGTTGGAATGACTTTAAACTTCACTGAAAAATCTCCGAAGAATGATGGTTTTTTTCTTTATGCTATTGGCACAGGCAGCTAAATAACCGAGAATACAAAAAACTTACTCATAACATAACTTTATTCATGATTATAAAAACCATCGTCATCATTGCCTTTATCCTGATTATTATCAGTTTAGGCTCAGCGCTATTTCATCTAGTAAAACATAAGACTGAAGAACAATCCGAAAAAACAGTCAAGGCACTGACTTTTCGGATTGCACTTTCACTCGTGTTATTTATTTTTATCTTTATAGCTTTGGCAACCGGCATGTTTACGCCTCACGGGATAGGCGCCCGGATGCATCAAGCACCAACTGCCCCTGTTAAATAAAAACGATTCATAACTATTAATAATAGAATGCGGGATGTAGCGGATAAGCACGAGTAATTTCACGAAGATACTGCAAATTAAATTAATATATCATGTTGAACTTGGCTTCGGCTTTTTTAAATCCGTTTAATCAACATCCCTCGGTAATTGCTAAGTTACCCGGATGTAATGAATAGAGCTTATGCATAAGGCTGGATGGCCTGTAGTAGAGCACCAGCAGGAGATGCTTTAGCGATGCAGGAGCAATTACCGAGCTGCTGCAGAGAAGCTTTTTTTCTATATTGCATGGTTCTCGTTGCAGCTCCACCTTCACATCTTAGGGCCGTAGCTCTCATTCCATACAATTGGAAGCATTTGTGTTCCATTCGCCAAATCAATAATCAACCATTCCGACAAAAAAAAAGCGCTGCCTAACGACAACGCTTTTATGGGTATGACTGTTTAAATTAAATTACATAAACAAATATAAATAAGCCTAACCATACTACGTCAACAAAATGCCAATACCAAGCCGCTGCTTCGAAAGCGAAATGATTTTCCGGTGAGAAGTGTCCTTTCCAACTACGAAACAGCACAACACTCAGCATAATAGCACCTACGCAAACATGAAAGCCGTGAAAGCCGGTTAACATGAAAAAAGTAGACCCATAAATGCCTGAACCCAAAGTTAACCCCATATCGGTATAAGCTTCATGATACTCAAATGCTTGAAAAGACACAAACAAGAGTCCCAAACCTACAGTAGCCATTAAGCCTTTAATCAGCTGGTCACGGTTTTTTGCGAGTAAACCATGATGCGCCCAAGTACAGGATACACCGCTGGTTAAGAGAATTAAGGTATTTAAGAAAGGTATTCCCCATGCTCCCATAGACTCAAAATCGCCGCCGACCTTACCAGGACCGTTAGTTGGCCAGATGGCTTCAAAAGTAGGCCATAACAATTCTTTAGTTGCCGCCTTAGCACCTTCTCCGCCCAACCATGGCACCGACAAATTACGCGTATACCAGAGTGCGCCAAAGAACACGGCAAAAAATATGATTTCTGAAAAGATAAACCACATCATACCCATACGGTAAGAAACTCCTACCTGAGCGCTATAAATACCTGACTCACTTTCAGCAGCCTGGAGCGTGAACCAACCGGCCAGCATTACAATAAAAACAGCTAAGCCCAACAACATCCAAATGGATCCGGCTGCCGAACCGTTTAAATAGTTTGCAAACCCAGCCAACATCATCATCAAACCGCCGGTTGCAACGACCGGCCAGGTGGCTTTCTGCGGAATATAATAAGCGTTACTTGTAGACATGACCTTCCTCTCTCATTTTACTGATGTTTCAGTATTATCAAAAAATGTATATGCAAGTGTAATTGTTTTATATTCCTTGGGTATTTCAGGACTAACAACAAAACGCACCGGCATAGTTCTGCCTTCTAACGCTTTAAATGTTTGCTCTGAAAAACAAAAACACTCGGTTTTTTTAAAAAATTCAGCAACTGCTCCAGGGGAAATACTTGGAATTGCCCGAGCAACCATCACTTTATCGGTCTTATTTTCCGCATAAAAATTCACCGTGTAATATTCGCCCGGATGAACTTTTAATTTTTTTATTTCTGAACGGAACACCATCGGTGTAGCCTCATTCAGCGCAGTCATAAATTCTACGGTAATTTCCCGGCTTTTATCAACTTCATAGTGAACCTCCTTAACAGCGGAGGATTCAACTTTTCCATTGAGCCCCGTTACCTCACATAAAACGTCATAAAGCGGGACCAGAGCATAACCGAAACCGAACATGCCCACTACAACAAACACCAAGATTCGAACTAATTTGGCGTTTTTCTGCTTGACGCCTTCATTCATTGAGAAACTGCTCTTATCACGGCAAAAACATAAATAATGACCGCCATCAAGATCAAAACTAATGCTGTTAAAATATTTTTCGTTTTGGTCTTCATTATTTCACCTAATACGCTTATCTAAAGCAGGTTGCTTTTATTGACAAAAAAGCAACCTGAGAATGCACCATCCTTAGATATGTTCAGTAGGTATAACTGTCGGAGGTGTAGTAAACGAGTGATATGGAGGGGGTGACGGTAAAGTCCATTCCAAGCTATGCTTAGAAGCCTCTTCCCAAACTTCATCAGTTACCTTTTCACCAGTTCCACCTTTGATGGTCTTAATGACAATATATAGGAACAGCAGCTGGCTTGCACCGAAGATAAAACCCCCGATACTGGAAATCATATTCCAATCCGCAAATTGCACAGCATAATCAGGAATTCTTCGCGGCATACCGGCAAGCCCTAAGAAATGCTGAGGAAAAAACAAGACATTTACTGAGATTACCGACAACCAGAAGTGTAATTTGCCAATTTTCTCATCATACATATGGCCGGTCCATTTAGGCAGCCAGAAATAGCCGGCAGCCATCAATATAAAGACAGAAGCAGGAACTAATGTGTAATGGAAGTGTGCGACAATAAAGTAGGTATCGTGATACTGGAAATCAACCGGTGCAACTGACATCATTAAACCGGTAAATCCGCCCATCGTAAATAAAACAACGAAAGCGATACTAAATAACATCGGTGTTTCAAAAGTCATAGAACCTTTCCACATAGTTGCGGTCCAGTTAAAAACTTTAACACCCGTAGGAATTGCAATTAGCATGGTTGCATACATGAAGTACAGCTCACCCGCAATCGGCATACCCACCGTAAACATGTGATGCGCCCAAACTATAAACGACAAAAATGCAATGGAAGCCGTCGCGTAGACCATTGAGCTATAGCCAAATAGAGGCTTACGAGCAAACACCGGAATGATAGTAGAAGCCACACCGAAAGTAGGCAAAATCATTACGTAAACTTCAGGATGACCGAAAAACCAGAAAATATGTTGATAAAGAACAGGGTCTCCGCCACCGGCAGCATCAAAAAAACTGGTGTGAAAAAATTTATCTGTTAATAACATCGTTACCGAACCGGCGAAAACCGGCATGATGGAAATCAACAAAAAACCGGTAATTAACCAAGTCCAAACAAACATCGGCATTTTCATTAAAGTCATGCCGGGAGCGCGCATATTAAAAATCGTTGCGACGATATTAATGGCGCCCATAATTGATGAAATACCCAACAAATGCACCGCAAAAACAGCAAAAGGCAATGCTTTACCCGTTTGCAATATTAACGGCGGATACAAAGTCCAACCGCCGGCAGGCGCACCGCCTTCCATAAATAAAGTACTGGCCAGCAATAAAACCCCGGCAACCAACAACCAAAAGCTCATATTGTTCATGCGCGGCAATGCCATATCCGGCGCACCGATCATCATTGGAATCATCCAATTGGCCAAACCAACGAACGCCGGCATAACTGCACCGAATACCATAACCAAAGCATGCATGGTGGTCATTGAATTAAAGAACTGGGGATTAACAAACTGCATTCCCGGTTCAAACAATTCGGCACGAATAACCATTGCCATGGCGCCGCCAACAAAGAACATCGCCAGCGCAAACACCAAATATAACGTACCGATATCTTTATGATTGGTTGTAATAACCCATCTTAAGAGTCCCTTCGCAGGACCATGATCGTGATGATCGTGATGATCATCATGTTCAGCGACTACAGCAGACATATTTTATACCTCTTGAATATATAAAAAAGATTAGATCGATAAGAACGCAATGACTTACTCATTTTTACCTGCGCCCGGCGTTGCCGATTGCAGAGCCTGAATAGCTGAAGGTTGAATAGAGTCCCCCACCGAATTACCCAGACCATTACGGGTATAAGTTATGACTGCAGCGAGATCAACCGCGCTTAACATTTTTTCGAAAGCCGGCATCATGCCTTTTCCGTTTAAGACTAGTTTAACTTGAGCGTTGATATCACCGGTTACTACAGGACTTGCCTTTAGAGCAGGAAAAGTACCTGGCAACCCTGCACCATCGGGCATATGGCAAGATGCGCAGCTGGTCTCATAGACAGCTTTACCTTTAGCAATCAGCTCTTCATTGCTCCATTGTTTGTTAGCCGATCCTGCCTCAGCAATCACAGCTGCTTTTTGTTGCTCTACCCAAACATTGTACTCAGGCTCATTCATTGCAATCACAACGATTGGCATAAAACCATGATCCTTACCGCAAAGCTCAGTACATTGACCGCGATAAGTGCCTGGCTCGTCAACGGAAGTCCATGACTCATTAATAAAGCCGGGAATAGTATCTTTCTTCCAACCTAGATCAGGCACCCACCACGAGTGGATAACGTCTTTAGCAGTAAATACAAAACGAATTTTCTTTTTAGTCGGAATAACTAAGGGCTTATCAACATTCAATAAATAATTAGGAACCGATCGAGGATCTAAGCCTGAACCTACTTGGCGTACTTTATTGCTGGCCTCGTCCAAGCTGCTGAAAAAATGAATTCCATTATCAAGATATTCATATTCCCATTTCCACTGATGCCCTGTTACTTTAATAGACATTTCGGAGTCTTGCACATCATCCAATTCCATCATGGCTTTTGTAGCTGGAATAGCCATGCCAATCAGAATCAGAGTCGGAATAATTGTCCAGATAATTTCAACCGTCGTATTTTCATGAAACTGCTCCGCTTTATGTCCTTTTGATTTACGATGATGGTAAATCGAATAGAACATAGTTCCGAACACACCAATACCTATGAACACACAAATCCATAGAATCAACATGTGCAGATCATAAAGATCATTACTGACCTTTGTAACCCCTTTCATTAAATTGAGCGTGTAATCCGCCTGCGCTGTCCCTAGACCAAAAGCCATTAAGATCAGACCTGCGAACAGTTGCTTTGTTTTCTTCACGGAGCAGCCTCCTAGTTAGTAGTTATAAACTCTTGGATAACTCGTAATTAATAATAAACACCGACCAATCACGCTTTAGCTGGGTTGTTTGTTACGAGTTACTTGTATGCGTTATATCGTTTCGTAATTTGCGAACAGGCTAAAGCCCGCCCTTTTCCATTTACGTAATAATTATCACAAATAATCTTTTCAATTCTAACCTATGCGGCCAATCTATACCAGATGTCCTTTTCCGGATTTTATTTTGCACAATAAAAAGGCTTGTGAATCAATGCGACTCACAAGCCTTTGTTTTTAATTTCGGAACCTGATCAGCTGTTTAATGCATCCGCATAAGCCATATCAAAGTTAGGGATATGGTTATCTAACCAGCCTTTAACCAGTTGACCAACGCCTTCGTCAACCTCTGCTTCACCTGCATGAAATTTTGCTTGTAGACCACCGCAAATGCCGACCAGGGCTTCATGCTCTTCCTTGTGACGATCATAACCGGCATAACCTTTTGCCAGCATTTCTCTTTCTTCATGAGCAAAGTGGTCAACAACATACGAAATCAAATCATCTAATTGCGCACCTATCGCAGAACGCTCTGCACCACCTGTTGCCAAGTCATACAGCTTATTCAGTTTATCAAACAAAATCTGATGCTCTTCATCCGCAAAGCCAACATTTGTGCCGTATTGACCAGCTGTCCAAGTAATTAAAGCCATAATGTTTCTCCTGAGGTTTATGTTTATAATTATTTACCGCACTAATATTATGGATTATATTCATTTTCAAATCCACATTTAGTTTTTATACCGAAACGGCTTGTTTCATCAGGAAAAAACAAAAAAAAGACAACTATAAATGCTAGTGTAGTTTGGTCAGGAAAGAAGGATCAATTCGACAACCGCCAATTTCCGGCCGGTCCAATAAATCCTGCTCGAAATCCCGATAGGTAGATAACTCAAAAGCAATACGCATCACCTTACCACCGGAAAACTCAAATTCCATGGCGCCACCTTTAACACGCGAACTACCTTCTTTAGTGGTGAATAATAAAATCCCTGCATTACTCGCAGATTTCCCCAAACCATCAGGAACCGGCCGGGCGCAGCTCAGCTCGCTTATCGACAGCCCCGAAAAAACTTGCGCCAATTGACGGGCACTCACAATAATTCCCTCACCGGGAATAGCCGCCGGCGCAACAACAGGAGCAGTCGAAACATCGCCCGAAGGCGTCGCAACAGAAGGATTCAACAATAACTCTAAACCAAAATCACCCAAATGATTTTGCAGCAACACACTACCATCGCCATTTTTTGCCGTACTCAACAGCGGGAACAACTGCTGTTCCATTTCTATCCTATTAGGATTTTTCAACACGGCAACCAGCTGCCGTTCAATAGACTTCAGCGGCGTAAACAATTGCTCTTTTTTCTGGCTCGCCTCGCCCATTTGATCCCAATCGAACTGAGTATTAACCGGCAAGCCCATTGACTTCATAACCGCATAATCATCGGCTGTCAGACAATTAGCAAAATTTTTACTACGATAATTTTCTATAACCTTGGGCCGCAACTCCTCGTTTTGGGTCTTTTGCCGATTGATGTTGTAGTTATTCCAATCGGGATTTTTCGCCAGGAAATAATAAATCACCGCATTACGATCAAACTTATTGAAACCCAAATCCTTCATCACCAGCTTCAATTTCCGGCAACTACCCTCCACTTCCTGATAATTATTCCAATCCGGCTTTAAATTCGGTTTTGCCGGATGCGTCGATTGCTCAATCAATTGTTGAAGATTGATTTCCCCGGCCGCCGATTTTATCGGCGAATAGCCCAACTCCTCAAACGACAAATCGCGCGCATCGGGAATACCTTCAGCGGTAGTCTTTAACAACAAAGACGGCAAAATTTCCGGATAAATCTTGAGTTCGCCCAATTGTTTGGTCTCAGAACCCAACAGATTAAATCCGCCTTCGGCCACATCATAAACTTTAAACATCGTCTGATTAAGCGTTCCCGTCTTGCCCGAAAAAGCCGTAGCCACCGGTAACGAATGCGACTCCGAGCTATGCTTGGCCGATTGATGGGATACAGGCGTATCCGCCGCCGCTTGCTGATTCCCCTTTACCCACTGTCCGGCCACCTGCCCCATAATAGCAACCCCCATACCGACGCCTGTTAACGCCAATAGATTACTGGCCGCATTGACGTCGCCGACCAAGCCCGACACATCCACATCGCTATTGGCGTTGGTATAAAAATTATAATCGACCATGGTTTCCTTACCCGAATCCAGACGTATCCACGGTGTCAGGTATTGTTTTTTAGCATCGAAGGTAAAATTGCACTTTCCCGTGGTCGCCTGATACATAAAACCGGTCGCTTCACGATTGAGTTTAAGCGCCTCGTTACGCACACTATATATAAGCGCCGCCGATAGATCGCCCTTTTCATAAGACGGCGTCCTATTGCTGCAACCGCTTTTTAAAACATTGTCGCCTTTAAAATCAAACTCCGAAATCAAGCGCACATAATAATCGTCGCCATCAATAGCCTGAAAACCGGGTAAAGGTTGAAACTGGCCGGCTTCGGTTGACGGATGGTCAATCACAATCTGCCGGGTCGCGCTACACCCTGACAACAGCGTACCGGCTATTAAAATGAATTTTACAGATGAAATAGGAGTCGACATGCATTAACCTTGTGCCGTACGTTAGACGGCGAATCGAGCTTAAAAGGGGAAAATGATAGGGCTTTCCCGAAGCCTTTGTCATGTTTTATTTTAATTAAAAACAGTCGGCAAAGTGTTAACCGCGCATCGATTTACCGATTGAGCAACAGGCTCTAAACCGGAAACCTATCAAATTAAAGAACATTAAATACGCCCGTCTTGCCACGTCTATAAGGCGATTAATTCCACCGGACCAACCAAGGGTTGACTCCTTGCATTAAACATCAAAAATTTTATCCCGGTGTCATCAAACATTAACGTGGCTTAACCACAATAGCCCTTTGACTCATTGATTCGGGGTAAGCGCCATGAACAAATCAAAACTAAACAATCCCAACCTAATAACGATATCAGTCACTATGTCCGCCTTTGCTTTATGGGTTACTTGGGCCGTTGAGCTATTAATTAAGGAATTATTTCGTTTGGGCTAACAAACATACGGCCTATGTCCGCTATCTTTTGGTCTTGAACAACACCATGCAAAGCTGCGCCAAACAAGTGCAACACCCATCGCCATAACATACCGGACATAAACGCCCAATCACGACGCACTGCTCAAATTAGCTATCAATGCCTGCAACTCAAACCTTAGCGACGCCTGATGCGCATGAATCGCATACACCTGACGCTTGATTTCAGGCTCGGACAAATAGCGATAACCGATGTCGGTTGCCTGTTTGGGCAGGGTATATTCCGGCATTAAGGCCACACCGATACCCGCTTTCACCATATGCAAAATCCATTCTTCGCTATTGCTGCGGTAAGCCGCATAAAGATCGATTTCCTGGTTGTGGCAAATACATTTCAGGTCTTCTCTCAACTCACAGTTGAGCCTGTCCAAATAAGGTTCCGACTGTATCGCTTTCAAATCGATTTTTTGCAATTGATTAAAGCGATGAGTGGGGCTGAATACCACCACATAGCGCTCTTGGTAAAGCAATGTCGATTGATACGGCGGCGCCAATGCATGTGCCGGGGCGCTGATCACTAAATCCAATAAGCCGGAATCCAGCTGCTTAAATAACTCCGTTTCGCTGTCGACGATGAGTTCCAATTCGATATTCGGATATTCTTGCTGATACCACACCAAACCGGGACTTAAGCGTTGCGCGCCTATAGTGGTCATCAGGCCGATGCGCAAAGGAATGGTATTTAGGCGGGTAAAACGAATCGCCTCGGCTTTAGTTGCCTGAAGCTCTTTATAAATCTTGCGTAGTTTAGATTCCACCATGCGCCCTAACGGCGTCAACTGACAGCCTGAACGGGTCCGCGTGAATAAAGCCCCGCCCATTTCATCTTCCAGTTTTTTTATGGCTTGCGTCAACGACGGTTGGGAAACATAAGTAAGCTGCGCCGCATGGGTGATTGAGCCTTGGTCGCAGACGGCCAAAAAATAGCGGATTTGCTGCATTTCCATCGGAGTTGCCTTCAGAAAGTATAGTCAAAACCTATTGTTCCATAGAATGTCAGTATTATACAAATACTTACGTTCACTATACGATGGCCGCTCTTTTAAAAGCTATACGAGAAAACCATGAAAACAGCAAAATTAATCGTGATGTATCCCACACCTGCCGATGTTGAAATATTCGAACAACGCTATGCGCAAGAGCATGTCCCAATGGCGGTGGAAAAATTGGCCGGAAAAACCCGCTTCGTCGCATCGCTGATTAAGAGCAGCATAGGTCAGGAACAAGCACCTTTTCATCGCATTGCCGAAGTTTATTTTCCGTCGATGCAGGATTTGGAAGCGTGTTTAAATTCCTCCGGCGGACAGGAAACCGCGCAACATGCCATTGATATTTCGACCGGAGGCGCACCGTTGTTTTTAACTGCGGAAGTTGAAAGTTTCGACTTTTAATACGCCGGCAATCGGGCAAGGTATCGCTGCCGATTGCCGATACCCTTTAGCCACAATGGAACTGGTACTTCCGCTTTCACTAGATAGAGGTTTTAAGCATGAAAAAGAGCCATCCGCTACCTGTATTGATCAACACCTTGATCCATAGCTGCCGTATGTTGGGCTTATGCGGATTATTGAGCTTCGCTTTACCGTCAACCGCTTACGCGCACCGCGGAGCCAGCGATGAAATCGATGCCTGCAATATTCTGGTAAGTCATGAGCGTGTCCACTTTACCGCCTACACCCCAACATTTAGCAGCAAAGAGTATTGCCAGTCGATTCCGCACCTGGGCACTACTAACCTGGTATTCGATTATGGCGGTAAAAGCCTGCGTAATTTAACCGTTGAATTTGAAGTCACCAAAGAACCGGAAGGAACTCGCGTTTTCTATTTGGAGCCGACGAAAATAAAATCGGGCACGGTGAATGGCACAGTTGACTTCAGTAAATTTGGTGCCGGTAATTATCTGGTCCATGTCGCAATCGTGCATAAAGACAAAAGCATCGATAACCATATCCCGCTTTCGGTAGGGCTTGAATCGGAATCTTCAGGTAAATTTCCGTTAAGATTTTTATTTATCGCGGTGTTCATCGCAGTGGCTGTATATTTTATGAAACGCGCAGCCGATAAATCCGTAGCGAGGCCGTCCGATGTTTAAAGCCTACCTGGACAAATTAAAAGCGGCGCCAACCATCTGGAACAATGTTTTCAAGCTATTGTTCCTGCTACCCATTTTGCTAACACTGATCGTCTTTTTCAGCGAAGATAATGACCAATATTCTCAAGCAGGCAGCGCCTCTTATGCCGGAGCAAATGCAAGTCCGCAATGCGTTGCCGGTAAGCTCGACGGAAAATCCGGCGCTGTTAACGGCGAATCAACGCTTGAAGGCATTAAATACAATATACGCACACCGTTGAATTACGATGCCACTATCGCCCATCCGCTGCTGGTGGTGTTTTCTCCGGCAGGTTCAAACCGGGCAAAGACCGAAAAAACGACGGCTCTGACACTGAAAGCAACGACCGCCGGATTTATCGTGGCTTATGCCGATCATCCCGACTTATCGCCAACCTCAACCATCGAACTCGGCACGATTCCCGGCTTGGTCGCCAAGCAATGGTGTATCGATCAAGAACGCGTTTTTGTTACCGGGCATTCCGACGGCGGTACAGCGACGATGGCCTTGGCGTTTATGGCCGGCACCAAACAGATTCCCAAAGCGATTGCGCCCAGCGCGGCAGGCATCGATTACCAGGATTTGCGCGATCACAAATGTCCCGGTCCGATTCCTGTGATGATCATGCACAGCGTGAACGACCGCTTGTTTCCCAAATACGGCCGGCAAACTTCAGGCTGGTGGGCGACCTGCAATCAATGCGAGCCTATACCTGAAAAGCTTGCCAATGGCTGCATGGCTTACTCCGGATGCGCTAAAGGCGTAAAAACCTGGTATTGCGAAGGCGATAAACCTCATGCGCAATGGCCGGGTATTAATGAGACCTTACTGGATTTTTTGGTTTCAGTGGGTCGTTAAACGGATAGGTGTCGGGTTAGCGTAACCCGACATTTTGCGGCTTCAATAATGCTTGCGCGAATCACCGAAAGCCGAGGCGGAAGCATCAGCTCCCTGCCCTCCCGGTCTTCCATTCTACAAGACTGCAAAATGTTGGGCATTAAAATAAGTTATTCAACATGCTTGGCCGATTGTGAAAAATCCAAGACCGAATCCGGCTTTTTCCGCAAGTGATACAGGTTCTTCGGCCCTATAGCAGCTTTACCAGAGCAGCGACTAACCCAGCCTGAGCCAGTAACATGCCCGCTACCCATTTAACAAGGTCGTATTTAATGTCGCTGATTTTGGCTTCAAGGCGAAGTTCAGGCTCACGCAGGCGCGGCAAAGCAAATCGATGTCTGACTTGGTTACGATTTCAGCTTGGCTGGATGCGTCTTTGAATGCGGTAGCCACGACTTCGGCCTGAGGTTACTCTAACCCGGCATCTTGCAGGTTTTTTATGAATTGGTGGGTATCGAACGTTAGAGTAGTCATGATATAGATTCCCATAAGTTAATCCGACAAGTAAAGCCGGAATCCATAGCGTATCAAATAAAAGCCTACCCCCAATCAACGGTAAATCTTGGCTAGTTCCCAATCTCCAACTTCTCTTCTCGCTCATAATGTTTAAGACGCTCCGACCAATAGTTTATATTCGCTGCTAAACGTGTGGACAGGTTAAATAACCCGTCCAGCCGCCTGTTTGTCCTTAAGTTGACGCGTATGGGTTACAAACCCCGTTTCGCATGAGCAAGGATTCAAGACTTACCACTTACTTTACACGCTATAAATACTGCAAAATTTGGCGCTACACTATGTCAAAAATCGCTATAAACTTGACTTGCAGGGACTACCAATAGAAGTTAAAAATAACAAGTCACCGTCCGTTACGCACTAGCCGAACATAGTAAACTCCGTCTTTGTGGTACCAAGCGCCGTAACCATAGCCGAAGTAGACTAGCCACGCGCTGCTGCTAAGGTAAGCAGCTGGCGAGGAAGACCAAAACAAATCGCTAACTGCATTGGGAAACGCCGTTAAATTTATTGCCGGATCATAGCAACGACTTTCAACTAGAGATTGCAACTCCTTTTGATTAGGTAATCGCCAATTATTTTTACCGGCAAACTCAGTATTTTTAGCATTTTCTAATGCACTTTGCCAGTTGTGACTTTGTGCAGAACCGATGCAGACGCCTTTATTCCACGTTTGTCCCAACGCGCAGCGCATCCAGGTTAAAGCGGTTTTTTTATCAAGCACCGTACCGTTGGCGTTCATGCTGTAACGGTTGTCTGGTGCATCAGCAATAATATGGGGATTGCAGGTTTGGGCCACACTTAAATGCGCATGGATTAATAGACAAAAATATAAGGCTTGCTTAAATCGTTTCATATAAATCTCCGAAGAACAACAAAAGTTAAAGAGTGCAGAGAATTTGACGAATAAAATTACTGCCCGTTATGTACTAACCAGACGTTGCCTTTATTACTCTTTTCTGCGTACCAAATTCCGTTACCGTGGACCCACGCGCCGCGACTATCATTAGCAACCGGCGAAGAAGACCAAAAAAAACCGACTACTGTGGGAAGAGGCATAATAGGAATAGTAATCTCAAAGCCTGAAGTATGAGTACTGAGATCAACATTGGAAGAACCATTTGCTTTATTGTTATTATTAAAAGACGAATAGGAACCAAACCAATCGATTGGTGGGATCGAAAAAAAAGTCATCTCAATGGTTGGATTATAATGCCCGTAATCAACAATCGAATTCAGTTCCGCTTTACTAGGCACCCTCCAGTTTCTATAACCGCACCAACCCGCCGAATTCACCGCTTTGACATAAGCATGGGTATCGCAAGCACTGGTGCCGCCACAAGAGCCATAGTTTTCATAGCCCGCAAAACCGCCATTTTTAGTGTTATCGGGTTCATACCAGCTATAAGTCCAATCCTTATCATGTAAGCCGTTGTCATCGGTTTTTACTTCCCAGATCAGTCCAGTCACATTATCTTTGACACAGCTCCAATGAGTAGCATTTATCGCTAATACTGCGCCCGTCTTACTGATTTTGGTGAAATCAAACCCGGCAGGACCGTTGCTGTTATTATTTTGCGATGCATCTCGCCCCGATTGGGCGTCTTGATTAGGATACCCCTCTATAGGGCAAGGTTGGATATTACCGGCACCATCCGAGCAGGTAGTAATGCCTGTGTCGTTAAGGAGGGAGACTGTGCTAGGGATGGCGGTGATGGTATCGCTGACTCCCAGCGTACCATTGACGTTCTCAGCTAAAACACGAAAGTAGTATTTTTTGCCGTTGGTTAACTGAGTAATTTTAAGCGTTGTTTTAGTTATATCTTGCCAAGTACCGCCAGCATAGTTCAGACAGACGTTAATATCGGCGATGGCTTGAGTGGCATAACAAACACCGTAATTGGTTGCGGCTTTGACCGAAGCCCATTGCAAGGTGACTTGTTTATCGCCGGCATCTGCATTTACCACTACTGCCGCAAAAGACGTTGTCGGATAACTCATCGAAAAGAACACTAAAACAGCAGAATTAAACGCACGAGCTGGATAATTAAACATGGATAAGAACCTCATTTTATTATGTAATGGGCATGTAGTGCTTGGATAGCATTACGCGCTATTAAGGTATGCACAAAAACAGTTCTGATATTCCGAAATAAAATATCGCTACAGGTAAATCTTACAGCTCCTTAGAGTACAAATTATTCTCCAATTGCACACACTATCATGCAACATAAGGCGTAATGGTAACATTATTGTTACGCAGCAAAAAACAAAAATGCCGCTACTCAGCAACTCTGATTGTGATACTCGTGCTAAAAAACGGTTACATGCTGCGCAGATGCAAACAGAACAGAACTGGCCGTTTGCCAGTTTACAGCGAGCCGCTCGGCTTTTTGAAAAAATTGGTAATAAGTGCAGTAAGGCCAATTGTTTTGATAATTTGACTACACTCTACCGACGCCAAGAACAATGTGTATCCGCACTGGCGGTATTTAATCAGGCCATAGTTTTTTTTCCTGACGATGCAGTAAGCTATCAAAACCGTGCTGCACTATAGCTGAAAATGGGCGATTACGAAAAAGCCGAACTTGATATA
>Ga0265327_10001473_pt1 | contig 29478 bp, 23 predicted proteins | sample 41621metaG_FD_202089 | JGI IMG/M metagenome (GOLD analysis project Ga0265327, IMG submission 202089) | Rhizosphere microbial communities from Carex aquatilis grown in University of Washington, Seatle, WA, United States - 4-16-21 metaG | ecosystem: Host-associated > Plants > Roots > Rhizosphere...
TCGCGGCCCTCGCCGTAATAGACCGAGTATTTCGCTGTGGCCGCCAGGTGGTCGAGCGCCCGCGCGAGCAGCGAATGCGCGGTGTCGTTTTCGCCCATGAGGCGGTGCCCGAGGCGGTGCGCGACCATGAGCACCCGGCAGGAGCGGATGGTGTCGACAAACAGACTGTGGGGGCCGTTGAAGGAATGGATGAAGCCGCCGCCGCCCGCCAGCGGGGTCCAGCGCGCGGCCTGGACCGCCCCGGAAACCTTTAGCGCGAGCTCGCAGAAATCGACATGGGTGGCGGGCAGGCGATCCTCGCGTTGCAGCCGGAGCCAGTTGCCATAGGTGCTGAGGTTGTTGAAGCCGTGGTCGTGCACGCCGGTGTGGCTGACATGGGAAGCCATCCGGGAAACGGTCAGCGCGCCTGCGCGATCGGCAAACCGCGCCTGTCGGGTCGCGTCGAACTGGAGAAACGCGGAGCCGTAGTGAAAGCCCTCGGTCCACTCGGTCCAGCCGCGCGTCGTGTATTTCCCGTCGCGGGTGAAGACCGGCGAGCCGTGGGCCGGGTCGTATTCCCGGAAGAGGAGGTCGATCTTCTCGCCCGACAGCCGCCAGAACCGCTCGAGGGCGGGCGCCAGGGCGGTGGCGGTAAGCTGGTCGTCGATTTGCATGTCGGGTAGTGCGGCGGCGCTCAGAACCGCTTTTCCTTGCGCAGATGGAGGATGATGAACTCCGAGTCGGAGAGCGCCTCGTAGGTGTGCTCCTGGATTGCGTCGAACTGGATGGACTGCCCGCCGGACAGGACGCATTGCTCGTGCGGAAGGGTCAGCCGCAACCGGCCGGTAAGGACCCAGCAGACCTCGGTGTCGTCGTGGTGGATCTCCGGCCGGGAGACCTTGGAACTCGCCGGCGCGGTGCCGTACAGGGCGACCACCTTGGTGAAGCGGACCTCGCGGAACTTGAAGCGGCCGGCGCGGTGGGATGTCTCGGCTGATCGGTGGGCGAGGGGAGACTCGGCCAGCGCGAGGAGGTCGGTGGCGCTCATGCCGAACGCGCGGCCGAGACGGAACAGGGTGTCGAGTTCGGCCGACTGCTGGTTGCGCTCCAGCTTAGAAATGACGGCCATCGAGACCTTCGACGCCTGGCAGAGGTCGGCCAGCGTGAGATCGTGCTGGCGACGGAGCCGGCGGATGACACCGAAGTCAAACTTGGGGGGATCGCGGCGGGGCATGATTTTCGTTGAAAGATAAAAAACGGCTGTTTAAGAATGTCAACGAAACACGATGAGAGTAAGAGCAGCAACACGGAGCGGGGTCCGGCTGGCCGGGATCGTTCCCGCGCCCGGTGGGCTTCCCGCTCGCGTTTCGCTGCGCTCGGAGCGAGGGTCCCGCCCATGATGCGGATGGCCGTGACCGCGGTGTCGGTGGGGTGCGTGCTGGCTGCGGCGGCGGGGCCGCCGGCCGCGCCGCTGCCGGCCATCGCGGTTTTCGCCGGCCCGACGGCGACGGTGCTCAACACGCTGATGGGCCCGCGGACGAGCCAAAAGGCCCGAGAGAAATACGGTTTGCCGCCGCTCAAGGACTGGTCGGGCCATGTCGTCGAGACGGACCAACTCACCTTTCAGCGGCTGGCGGCACCCGTGAAAGTCTATGTGGACCAGTTCAGCGCGCTGCCGCTCGACCGCGATTCGCCAGGCTTGTTCGCCCCGCCGGACGGCTATCTCGATGCCGGCAACACCTTCCACCGGGAGAGCACCGGGCCCGGCGACCGGCCGGTGTACGAGATCCAGTTGCGACCGGAGGACGGCCTCTATCCGCTTCCGTACATGGGCCGTCGGGCCGATGGGAGCGCGTGGGAGGATTGGGAGCCCGCGCCTGGCGCAGGCGGCGCAATCCGCCAGCCGTTTTACCCGGACGCCTCGCGGCTGTTCGAGGAGATCCAGCGAATGGGGGCGGAAAGCACCGGCAATCTCTTCGGGCGGGCGCATTTCGACTTCTTCCGGCCGGCGCCGTCCGGCGGGTACACGCACGGCCTGCCCGCCGCGTTGCGCACGGACAAGGGCACCGGCGACATTCCGCCGGAAGAGGCGGGGGTCGATTATTTCCCCTACACCTACAAGGGGGCCAATGCGACCGACAACAACTTCAACCCCGGCCGGGCGATGCTCGCGAAAATCACCAACGAGGTGCAGGGGGCGTTTGACACCGGCGCCTACCGCGGCGGCCTGTGGCTGGAAGGCAGCCCGCGGGTGGAGGACACCATCTACTGGTTCAATCTCGTCATCGACACCGACGCGCTGCTGGTCGGCGTCATTGCCAACCGCCCGAACCGCATGCCGTCACCGGATGCGCCGGCGACGATCGTGGACGCGGTCGACCTGGTGTTGTCCGAGGTGTGGCGCGACGCGGCGGGGCACAACCGGATCGGCGACGTGGTGGTGCAGGACCAGCGCATCACGACGGCGCGCGAGGCGATCAAGGAGGCGCCGCGACCGGGCGGCTTTGGCACGCTCGGCGGGCACGGCGGGGTGATCGGCACGACGGCGGGTCCGCGCCTGACCTTTCTCCCGCTCACTCGCCACGGGCGCGACTCGGAGGTCCGCTATTCGGCGATTCCCCGCACCGTGCCGGGATTGCAGCGGGCCGCCGGCGGGCGCATCGAACGGATTGCGGTGGCGGTCAAGGACGACACGGGCCACCTGCGCGGCGAGGCGATCCCCGAGGTCGAGCTTCTCGATTTCAATTCGTGGATGACGTCGAATCCACCAGGCGAGCCGGATCCGGCGTTGCCCCGGGTCGAGTCGGCCGTCGAGCGCTGCCTGGGCGAAGCGCGGTTGTGCGGCTTGGTGGCGGCAGCGCCCACGAGCGGACACTTCGACCGCAACGATGCGCTCGCGATCGACCGGGCCGCGATGTCGGGTTTCGTCGTCGTGAAGGTGTCCCACGGCACACCCGGCTCGTTCATGGGCGCGGTGGACGAAAATCTCTTCGTCGAGGGCAGCAATCTGAACGCCAACAAGGCCCGCGTCCTCTTGCTCGCCTGCCTGTTGCGCTACGGCTGCCCGCCGCCCGCGGTGGACCCGGGCCATCCAACTGAGGCCGAAAAGGCCGCCGTCAGGAGCCATCTTGCGCTCATCCAAAGGGTGTTCGACACCCATTGACGTCCGGCCGGGCCCCACGCACCACTCCGCCAATCCCGACCCCGACCGATTTTGACCCTCTCGGATGCACCCATTCTGGCGATGACACCGCCCGCCCTCGCCGTGCTGGAGGTGCAGGACAAGGCGACGGTCTTCGCCGTCGTCGCCTGCTTTCTCGCCATGCTCGTGAGTGTCGGGCTGGCGTTCCGGCATTTCAGCCGGGACACGAGCGACTACTTTCGCGCGGGCGGCAAGGCGACGTGGTGGCTGCTCGGTGGCAGCCTGTTCATGCAGAATTTCAGCGCCTGGACCTTCACCGGCGCGGCCGGCGCGGCGTTTCAGGCCGGCTGGAGCCTGCCCGTGATGTTCGTCTCGAACGTGCTCGTGTTCGCGCTCAATGCGGCGTTCTCAGCCGGATGGATCCGGCAGTTGCGCTGCGTGACCGGCGCGGACCTCATTCGACTGCGGTTCGGGGCGGGCATGGAACAATTCACCGCCTGCCTTGGCTTGGTCATGGGACCGCTCTACGGAGGCGTGCAGCTTTACGGCCTCGCCATCTTCACCTCCACGTTGCTGGGCGTGAACGTTCACTACACCATCGTCCTGCTCGGCTTCGTCGTCCTGTTTTACGCCGCGCTGAGCGGCGCCTGGGCCGTGCTGGCCGCCGATTTCATCAAGGCGCTGGTCCTGATGCCGATTTCCATCCTGCTCGCGGTGATCTGCCTGTGGAAGCTGGGCGGAGTCGGGGGCATGCTGGCGGCGATCGAGCACGCCGGCCTGGCCACCGCGTTTGCCCCGGTGAAGACCCGGGCGGTGACGGAGACGATGGCCGGGGTTGATCCGAACTGGTTCACCGCGACCTTTCTGTTCGCCTGGTTTGGCAACCAGGTCATCACCGGCCTCGCCCTCAACAACGGCGGCAAATTCCTGAGCGCGAAGGACGGACGCGAGGCGCGCCGGGCGGCCGCCCTGGCCGGCGGCTGTTTCGTCGTCGGTCTGCTCATCTGGTTCATCCCGCCGATGACGGCCCGCCTGCTTATTGCCGACCAGGTGCGCGCCATGCCGCTGGCGAATCCGGTGGAGGGTGCCTATGCCGCGATCTCCATCCATTTCCTGCCGGCCGGACTCGTCGGCCTGGTGCTGGTCGGCATGTGCGCCGCCACGATGAGCGCGCTGGATGCCGGTCTGACCGCCCTGGCGGGCAACATCACCCAGAACATTTACCCGGCGGCCTGCCGTCTCGCGGGCTTCGCCGCCTGGGAAGGCCGGGCCCGTTTGGTTCTCGGGAAATTCGTGAACTTCTCCTGCGCCGTCGCCATCATCGGTTCGGCCCTCGCCATGGCCCGCTTCGGACGGGGCGGCATTTTCAAGATTCTGATGGACGTGATGGCAACGGTGGGGGCCCCGCTGACGACGCCGCTTGTGCTGGGGCTTTTTCTTCGCCGGGTGCCGGTGGCCGCGCCGTACGCGTCGCTCGCCGCCGGCTTCGCCACGTCGCTGTCGATCTACCTGGTCCCGCTGCTGACGACCGCCGCCCCGTGGTCCTTCCAGCACCAACTCGGCACGGTGGTCGGGGTCAGCGCCCTTACCTTCCTGCTGGTGCGCGCGCTGAAGGCGCCGGACGCAGAAATGCAGGCCAGGGAAAAGGAGTTTTTCTCGCGGCGCGACCGCCCGGTCGACTTTGCCGCCGAGATCGGCGAGGCGAACGATGGCCGGCAATTGCGCGTCGTCGGCGTCTTCGGCGTCACCATCGGCGGCGCGATCCTGTTGTTGCTGGTGCCCGCGAGCAGCGCCGGGCACTCGGTCGAAATCGTGGCGGTGGCCTGCTCGACGCTCGCCATCGGCGTGCTCCTGCTCTGGTCCGGCCGCCGGATGCTGGTCCGGGAGCGCACCCCGTCGGGCGGACCGTGAGCCCGGCCAGCGCCGCCGCAAACCCGCAGAAACCCCTCCGCCACCGTGATCCGCCCGACCTGCATTTCCACCCTCGGCTGCGCGGAGCTCGACCTCGACGGGGCGCTCGGCCTGGCGCGGCGGTTCGGCCTCGCGCAGCTCGAGATCCGCGCGTTGAGCGGCCGGCTGGACCTGCCCGTCCTGTTTGGCGCCGAGTTCGGCTCTCCCGACGCACTCGCCGCCCGCGTGCGGGCCGCGGCGGTCACGGTTCCGGTGCTCGCCACCAGCTTTTCGCTGGGTGATCCGGACCCGAACGCGCGGGCCGATCTCCTGGCCTTTGTTCCCTGGGCGGAAGCGCTGGGCGTCCGTCACCTGCGCGTGTTTGACGGCGGTCGGTTCGCCCCTTCGGTTGGGGACCCCGCCATCGAGGCGGCGGCGGCCACCGTGCGATGGTGGCAGGAGCAGCGCGCGAAGAACCGCTGGTCGGTGGACATCGCCGTCGAGACCCATGAGCTGCTGTGCGCAAGCGCGAACCTGCTGCGGCTGCAGAGACGCCTGGAGCAACCCGTGCCGGTGCTCTGGGACACCTGGCATACCTGGTTCAAGGCGGGCGAGGCGCCCCGGGAGACCTGGACGGCGTTGGGCGGCCACATCGTGCACATCCACTTCAAGGACGGGGTTCGGCGCCCGACCGGACAGTTTCCGTACACCTACGGCCTGCCCGGCGAGGGCGAATTTCCGCTGGACGACCTGGCTGACTTGCTCGACAGCGCCGGCTATTCCCGCAGCATCTGCCTGGAATGGGAACGACGGTGGCATCCTTATCTTCCGCCGCTGGAGGCCGCCCTCGCGGCTATCTCGAGTCATGACCGCTGAAGCGATCAACTCCCGGTGTTCCGCGCTGGCCGCCCGGTATTCGCAGGCCCTGCTCGGGGACGTGATTCCGTTCTGGCTTCGTCATTCGGGCGACCGCGAGCACGGCGGCTACTTCACCTGCCTCGAGCGCGACGGCACGGTGTACGACACCGACAAGTTCGTTTGGCTGCAAGCCCGCCAGGTCTGGACATTCTCCATGCTGCACAATCGCGTGCAGAAGCGCGCCGAATGGCTGCAGTTTGCCGGGAGCGGCGCCGCGTTCCTCGCGGCCCACGGTCGCGACCCGGCCGGAAACTGGCATTTCAGCCTGACGCGGGACGGGCGACCGCTCACCCAGCCGCACAGTGTCTTCTCGGATTGCTTCGCGGCGATGGCGTTCAGCCAGTACGGCCTGGCGACCGGCGACGAGGAGGCGCGGGCGATGGCCGACCGCACTTACCGCAATATCCTCCGCCGGAAGGACAATCCCAAGGGCCCATACAACAAGGCGGTGCCCGGCGCCCGGCCAATGGTTGCCCTCTCGCTGCCGATGATCCTGGCGAACCTGACGCTCGAGTTGGAATGGATGCTCGATGCCGGCACTTTTCAGCAGTCGATCGACAATTGCCTCCGGGAGGTTTTCGGCCTGTTCCTCGATGAAAAGCGGCAAGTGCTCCGGGAGCAGGTGGCGCCGGACGGCACTCCAGTGGACTGTTTCGAAGGACGGGTGTTCAATCCGGGGCACGGCATCGAGGCGATGTGGTTCATCATGGACATCGCGGAGCGGAGGAGAGACCGGGCGCTGATCGAGAAGGCGGTGGACGTCGTCCTGCACACGCTCGAGCTCGGGTGGGATCAGCGATTGGACGGCATTTTCTATTTTCTGGATGCGGACGGACACCCGCCGCAGCAACTGGAGTGGGATCAAAAGCTGTGGTGGGTGCACGTGGAGGCGCTGGTGGCCCTCCTCAAGGGCTACCGCCTCACCGGTCGCCCGGCCTGTTGGACCTGGTTTGAGAAGCTGCATGCCTACACGTGGAGCCATTTCCCGGATCCGGAGTATGGCGAATGGTACGGGTACCTGAACCGGCAGGGTGAGGTCCTGCTGCCGTTGAAGGGCGGGAAATGGAAGGGCTGCTTCCATGTGCCGCGCGGACTCTTCCTCTGCGCCGAGGAGCTGGCCAAGATCGCCGCGGGCGGTCCATCGGACGAAGGGGGTGCGCCATGAGCCGCCTGGTGATCCTGCCGATGGATGACCGTCCGGTAAACTACGACTACCCGCGCTACCTGGGCCGGGCCGCGGGACTGGCTGTCGACCTGCCGCCGCGCGAATGGCTGGGCAATCCCTGGCGCGCCAGCCGCCACGCGGACTTGGTGAATTGGTTGGTAGAGACGGCAGCACGCGCGGATGGAGTCATCGTGGCGATCGACACGCTGGCCTACGGCGGGTTGATTCCGTCGCGGACGTCCGCGGAGACAACCGCGGTCGTGTTGTCCCGGCTGGAAGTCCTGCGGGAAATCAAGGCCCGTCATCCGCGGCTCCCGATTCTCGCCTCCAGCGTGGTCATGCGGATCAACCGTTCGAATTCGGCCGAGGAGGAAAAGCCCTATTGCGCCACTTTCGGCAGCCGCCTTTTCCGCCTGTCGTTCCTCGAGCACAAGGCGGCCCTCGGCGAAGCGGGCGCCGAGGAATGCGCCGAGGGCGAGGCCTTGCGGGCCGCCATCCCCGGGGAGGTTTATCGCGACTATCGCGCAGGCCGCGCCCGCAACCACGCGGTCAACCGCGCCATGCTCGACTGGGTCGGCGAGGAGGTTCTCGACTACCTGCTGCTGCCCCAGGACGACACTGCCGACTATGGCTGGAACGTGGCGGAGGCGCGCAGTCTTCAAGGCGCCATTCGCGCGCTCGGGCTGACCGACCGCGCCATCACCTATCCCGGCGCCGACGAAATCGGCTGCCTCCTGCTCGCGCGGTTTGTCTGCCGGCAGGCCGGCTTCACACCGCGGGTTTGGCCGCATTATTCCGCCGTGACATCACCGACGGTCGTCACCGCCTACGAAGACCGGCCGATTCACGAATTGCTCAAGGCCCACCTGGCCCCGTTGGGCGGCGTCGTGGCGGATTCGCCGCCGGAGTCCGACCTCACCCTGTTCTTCAACGCGCCCGTCAAGAAGCAGGGGAACGGCGACAGCCAGTGGTTGATCGCGCGAGGGCTGGCCTCGGTCCGGGAAAAGATGTCGCCGGAATTTCATCCCTGGCTGGACGAATTTTTCGCAACCGAGGGATTCCGCGCGACGCGCCGCGAGATGGAGTCGCCCGCCCGCAGTCCCGAGGAGTTCCTGCGGGCGTTGCTGGCGGCCCTGGAATCGGGGCGGCCGGTCGCGCTGGCCGACGTCGCCTTTGTGAATGCGGCCGACCTCATTCTGGGCGACCTGCTTCGCCGCCAGCCGCGGATGGCGGCCTTGGCGGCGTTTGGCGGCTGGAATACCGCGGGCAACACGCTGGGCACGGTGCTCGCCCAGGCGGTCATTCGGGTGGTGGCGTTGCGAGCCGGCGCCACGCGCGAGCAGCGGGCCGCCCACCTCGAGTTTCTGTTTCTCCGGTTCCTCGACGACGATCTTTACCAGGCGAGGGAACGCACGCGCTGCCTGGTGGAGGACCTGCCGGCGTTGGGCATCAGCCCGAACATGGAACGACTTCCCGATGATAAAGCCCAGGCGGTGGAGGATTCGGTCCGCGTCCACCTCGAGCGCGCCGCCGGACCGCTTCGCGACCTTTTCGTCGAGTCCCGCCTGGCCCGGGAAGTCCGCGTGAGCCGAATCCACCTCCCCTGGCGGCGGCTGTTTGAGGTCGGGTTCGATGTGTCGGTGGATGTTGATTGATCGAGCGCGAACACGCTTGCCCGCGAGCCTGGGCCGGACGAAATCAGTTGACCACGGACGACCGCGGATAAATCCGGGCAGGCGCCGCGCCGTAGCATGCAGCCAGGAATGTGGATCCGGCCGAAAAGACGGAACTCGCCGGCGCCGGCTCGGCCAGTCATGAATTTGAAAATCGTCAGTCGGGAGCTGAAACCAGCTTCGTCGGGGAAACCGGGCGGTGCGGTTTGTCGTGGGCCCAGTCTCCAAAGCGTGCGAGGATGGTTCCGGCCGAATTCGCGTGGAAGATGCCGGGGGTCCGGTCTTCCACCCCTCATCTCTCAACCCTCAAGTGGATGATTCCGGTTCAGGCTACAACCATTTGAAGACGGCGGTGATGAAGCCCGGCTGGGCGGCGCGGACGGACGCGTAGGTTTGCGGGGCGTCGGCTGGTCTCGCAATGGTGGTCACCAGGTCGCGCGTCGCCAGGGTTCCCTCTCCAAGCAGGCGAAGCACGGTGTGGATGTCGCGCGGTTGATTGTCCCGGGGGAAGAGCACGGAGAGCTCCCGGAAAAAGGCCTGATGGTAGTCAAAGATCACATTTTCCGCATAGCTCCCCTGGACCACCAGGCGCGCCGGTGCGGTCAGCGTGTCGTCCCACGGCTTGAGCCGGGCGAGAAGCACGGATTGCTGCAGCACGGGCGCCGCGCCGGTCGAGTCGACCACGACATCTGCGCCCTGGGGCTGCACCGCGCGGAACGCTTCGAGGAGGCCCGGCGTCGGCACCAGCGCAGTGATGCCGGCGGCCCGGGCGATGGCCACCCGGCTGGAATCAAGGTCGGCCGCCACCACGCGGGCGCCGGCAAGGGCATGCAGGCGGGCGGCCAGTTGCCCGATGGCTCCGAGGCCGACCACCGCGACCTCCTCGTGCACCCGCGGGTTGGCGATCCGCACGCCGCGATAGGCGATGGCCGCCAGCTTGGTCAGGGCCGCGTCGAGCGGGTCGACCCCGGCCGGGAGGGGGAAAATGCGGTCAACATTGCAGAGCGCGTGGCCGATGTGCGCGCCCCAAAGCAGGGGCCGGTCGGCCTTTTCGGTCCCCGCGCAGAACACCGGCGTGCCCTCGGCGAGCGTGACGGCCGCCCCGCGGGCCACGACCCGGCCCACCATGGAATAACCCGGGATAAACGGGAACGTCGCGCCGAATTGGCGGCCGCTGAGGCACCGCATTTCCGTGCCGGGACTGACGGTCGAGTACAGCGCCTCGACGACGACCTGGCCCGCGCCCGGTCCCGGTATCGTGGTCTCCGCCAGCTCGACGCGATCGACGTCCGTGAACAGCACTGCGGTGGTTTTCATGTCGGGTTGGGGGAGAACCTGTTTCGGAACGGTGAGTTTGCACCCGGAGCGACCGGAAGGCAAGACACGTAGCCGGCCGGATCGCGCGGTCGGGCTGCGTATCGGATTGAACCGCCACCGCGAAACCGGTTACCGTGACGCTCCTCGTCTCGTATGAAACTTTGCCTGATCGGGTGTGGGGATTTTGCCCGGCGCTTCCATGGGCCCGCGCAGCAGCGTTGCGCGGCCGGGGACCGGGGACTCGAGCTGGCCGGCTGTTGCGACCTCGATCCGCAGCGTTCGCGCACCTTCGCGGAGAGCTTCGGTTATGCCCGCCCGCATACCGACCCGCTCGCGATGCTGGCCGCCGAGCGACCGGATGCGGTCGTCGTCGCCGTCCCGCCCGCGCACACCTGCGCCGTGGCCGGCGAGGTCCTCGTCCGCGGCTATCCGCTGCTGCTGGAAAAGCCGCCCGGAGTTTCGTCGGACGAGCTGGCGCGCCTCGTCGCGGCCGCCGAAAAGGGTCGGGCGATGGCCCAAGTCGGCTTCAACCGGCGTTACATGCCGGTGATGAAAAAAGCGCGGGAGATCCTCGACGGCGCACTGGGCGGCGGAGCGACGCGGATTGACTATGAAATGACCCGGTATGAGCGCTGGGACGCTGATTTCTCCACCACGGCGGTGCATGCGATCGATGCGGTGCGGTTTCTCGCGGGCAGCCCGTTCCAGTCCGTCCAGCTTGCCTACCAGAACAGCCGGCGCGGATCGTTGGAGGCGGTGGCGGTTTCCGCGGAGATTCGCTGTGCGTCCGGCCTGCGGGCGCGGCTGGAGATCGAGCCCGTGGCCGGCTGCAACACGGAATCCGCGAGGATACACTCCCTCGGACACACCGTCACCGTGCGGATTCCGTTTCCGGGGAGAATGATGGCCGACGGGGTGGTCGAGCACTGGCACGGAGACGAGCTGGTTGTGGCCTACTCCGACCAGGGTCTTGAACCGATGGAGAAGATGGGTGTGCTTGGTGAGACCGCGGCGTTTCTTTCGGCGGTGCGCGCCGGCGCGGCCGGCTCGCCCGGTCTCCGGGATTGTCGCCAGCAGGTCCAGTTGATGGAGGCGATCCGGTGGCGGGCGCCCGGGCTAAATGATTTGCCGGCGGCTTGAGGTCAGGCGAGACTCGCGCGATGAAATCCGAGCGGTCAGGAATCTCACTGACGGTGGTCGCCCTCGCCCTCGCGGCGGCATTGGTCCAGGCGTCGGCGCTGGGGGCCGACGACGCGGCGGCCTGGCAGGCGCAGCACGACCAGCTCGTCGCCCGGCTGCGGGCGCTGCAGGACCGGGCGGGGGATTTCGGGGCGGCCTACCAGCCGGTGTACCGCGCCGCGCTCGACTGGTACGAGCAGTGGGGCGGGAATCCGCGGCATGCGGTGGACGACTGGATGGTGCCGCCGGAAAAATACGCCACCGATCTGGCGGACGCACTTGAACACGGCCGGAATTATTTTGCCGAGAACCCGGGGGCGTTGTGGCCGCTCTGTTTTGAAGCCAAGTTTCCGGGAGGAAAGACGGTTCGGGCCAACTACTGGCTCGCGCTGCCGACGGGCTTCCCCACTGCCGGGCGCAGTTTCCCGCTGGTAATCGGGCTCCACGGCTCGGGCTGGCTGGGGCACAAGCTGTCTTTCGTGCCCAAGGCGCGCAAGGACGCGGCCGGCGGACGGGCCTTCACGGTCACGCCGATCGACGAGCAAGGTCCGTGGCAGATCGATTTCCTGAACGCCTATCTTGACGAGCTGCTCCGGATCCTCCCGATCGACGCCGACCGTGTGTATGTCGAGGGCCACAGCCTCGGCGGGATGGCGACGTGGGAGTGGGCGGCCGACAATCCGGAACGCCTGGCGGGGATCTCGCCGCGGTCGGCCCGCGGCGAGCCGTTCCGGGCGGCGCGCCTGCAGAATGTTCCGGCCTGGGTGATCCACGGCGAGAACGACGACGTCATTTCCACGGGCTTTGCCGACCAGATGGTGACGGCGATGCAGGCCGCCGGTGGGCGGGTCAAATATTCGATCCTCGCCGGCGTCCCGCACAACATGCCGGACGACCTCGACGAGAATCTGGTCGTCGACTGGTATTTGCAGCAAACCCGCAGCCATGCGCCGCCGCCGCCCGATCCGTTGGCCAGACTGGGGATTAACGCGGACGGCTTCTCGCCGTGGGAGATCATCAGCCAGGCGGAGGCGAGCTACTGGTCGACGGAGCCGATCCCGGCAGCGGACCAGGACGCCCTGCGGCACGCCGCCTTGACCCTGTTTCAGAAAACGCACGGCGCGCACGAAACGGTTACCGCTCCGCTCGTCGAGAAGCTGGACCGCCCAACGGGAAGGATTGCGCTGTGGCTGCAGGTTCCGCGGACGCTGCGCACCGGTTTCAAGCCGGATGCGAGCGCGACGACTCGGCCCGCGGCGAAATATCTCCGGTTCTATTTCCGCGGGACGACAGCGGCGGCCCTGGCGCACCTCCCGCAGATCACCGCGGAGGCCGAGAAGGCCGGGCATCACCTTTCGGAGGAGATCTGGGTGACGACGCTGACGCTCTGGCCCGGGACGCCGACGACCGTCGCCGAGTATCGCATCACCCTGAAATGAGCGGCGAAGCACACGGCAATGATGTTTTCCAACATGAAAAATGCCCCGGGATTAGTCCTCTTGCTTGCCGCCACGCTCGTCGTTCCACTGCTGCGGGCCGATGACCTGTACCGGATGGCGCCGACGGTGGAGTCCCATTGGGCGAGTGCCGAAAATCCGCTGGGCGCGAAAGGAGCCGGCGGCACGATCCAGGACGGACGCAAGGGCCGTCCGTCGGTGGCCCTGAAGGCCGGTGCCACCCACGTGCTGGCCGAGTCGATCGGAAAGAGCGGAATGATCCGCCGAATCTGGCTGACGATCAACGAACGCACGCCCCGGGTGCTGCGGGAGGTGCGGATCGAGTTCTATTGGGACCAGGCGAAGCGGCCGGCCGTGAGCGTGCCGCTCGGCGATTTCTTCGGCGTGGGGCTCGGGCAGACGGCGCCGTTTCAATCGGCGCTCTTTGCCAACCCGGAAGGCCGCAGCTTCAGCTGCGTCATCCCGATGCCGTTTCGCACCGGCATGAAGGTCCAGCTCGTCAACGAGTCACCCGTCGACATCGCCATGCTGTTCTATGACGTCGACTTCACCCTGGGCGACACCCACGGCGACGACATGCTCTATTTCCACGCGTGGTTCAACCGCGAGAACCCGACCCGATTGCGCGAGGATTACACCATCCTGCCCAAAGTGACGGGGCGCGGCCGGTTCCTGGGCGTCAACGTTGGCGTGATCGCCGACCAGCAGCACTACTTCCAAAGCTGGTGGGGCGAGGGCGAGGTGAAGGTGTACCTCGATGGCGACACGGCGCGACCCACGCTTTGCGGGACCGGCTCCGAGGACTATGTCGGGTCCGGCTGGGGCCTGGGCACTTTCTCCCACCTGTACCAGGGCTGCACGTATGCCAACCAGGCGAGCCAGAGTTTCTGCTTTTACCGCTACCATGTGCCCGACCCGATCTATTTTCATTCCGACCTCCGCGTGACGCTCCAGCAAATCGGCTGCTGGGATCCCAAATCCAGCGCCCAGTTTCGTGCGGCGGGGGCGACGATTCCATCCCTCGAGGCGAACAAGGCGGTCGCATGGGACGAACCCACGCTCGCCCGGTACGGCCTCTTTGAGCGCCGCGACGATGTCTCGAGCTGCGCCTATTTCTATCTGGACCGGCCAGAGCACGACCTGCCGGCGTTGCTGCCGCCGGCAGAACGCTCGCGCGGACTGGGCGGGTCGTAACGGCTGGCCCGCGGTGCCGGGGCGACGCCGGCACGTCCTTCACTTCTTCTCCGGCTCGTAGCCGAGGAACTTCGTTTCCCCAATCTCCACGCGCCCGGTGGGCATGGGCGTGCGGACGAGGCCATCGCTGTTCCTGCCGAAAAAGCGGGAGGCGGAGGCGGACATCGCCGCGAGCTCCCGGCCGAAGTCGTGGCGCCGCCGGCGAATGCTGAAGCGGGTTTCCCAAAGCAACTTTCGCTCCTTCCGCTGGAGCAACGACTGGAAGTCGTACGCCATCAGGACAACATAGTAACGGCTGTCCTCCACTTCGTCGATGACGTCTTGTCGGCGCTGGTTGAGCGAGGTCAGGGTGAGGCCCCGTACCCGCTGCAATTCCGGCAGGTAGCCGAGAATCGCCGCGTTGGCGTAGTCCTGGCGGTCGCGCTTGTTGTTGGCGATGGTGGTCAGGGTCAGCGATTGCTGGAGCAGCGCATCATTGGCGACCTTTGTGGCAAAGCGCATCGCCCCTTCGCTGTTGCGTCCGGAGGTACTGGGGTCGCTGACCATGGCGGTGCCGCCCTGGCCGGTGGGCGGGGGAGGACTCGCGGCCATCGGCGGCGGCTCGAGTTCGCTCGCAAGGGCGTACTCCGCTTCGGAGGAGGTGCGGCTGGTTCCCACTGTCGTGCCCCAATACACCATGATCAACAGGTCGGTCCGGCTCGGCTGCGCCTGGTCGCAAGGCTGGTAGTGGTGGGCTGCAAGCGCCGGTGCGATCGAACGCGCGATGTCGACGAAGCGCAGCGGGTCGCTCGCCGGGCCGCGTTGGGCGCCGTCCAGTTGGCCGCCTTCGCCGAAGGCGTACGTTTCGTTCCTGAACCCGCCGCCCGGGTCGGTCTTGCGCACGTAGGCGGGACTGGTGCTCGCATACACCGCCACTACTTCGCTGGTTTCATCCCCATTTGCCGGTGGCGAGCCCACGACCAGATAGCCGGCCACCACGGCCGGCAGGAACAGCAGCCGGCCGGGCCGTGCGCCCCGGGACGGCGGCCTGACCCGACCGCATTTGCTCGATCGTGGGAGCATACCAGCTAAACACCGCCGGCGGAGAATTCCCGTCAGGTCTCTATTGCCGCGGGCATGCCGTCCAGCCGCCGCTCCCGGCCGTCACGCTGAAATGCCGTCTATGGAAAGTCCTTGTGCGAAAGCCGGTCAGAAGTAGCCTCCCGGCCCATGCGAATTCAACAGCTGACTGGTGTCGTCGTTCCTTGTCTGTTGGTCATGGCGGGTGGGTCCCCCGCGCGGGCCGAGCTGAAACCCGAGGCGCCGCCCCGCGAGGCGGCGGGTCGGGATGGCTTCTTTCGGGAGGAGCCGAAAATTGAAGAGGAGGCCGCTCCGTCCGTCACCGCGCACACGATCACAATCGGCGGGAAGACGCTGAAATACCATGCCACCGCCGGGTATATCATGCTAAAGGAGGAGGAGGGCAAGCCGCTCATCAAGCCCGACGGCGCGCCTGCCGTGTCGGCCGAGCCCAAGCCCGAGAAGGACGAACTGAAGACCAAGGACGGGCTCAAGCCGAAGGCCCGCGTCTTCTTTGTCGCCTACACGCTCGACGACGTGGCGGACCCGGCCACGCGCCCGCTGACTTTTGCCTTCAACGGCGGACCGGGCTCCGCGTCGGTCTGGCTGCACATGGCGGCGATGGCGCCGCGCCGGGCCAGCCTGACTGACGACGGCGAGGCTCCGCCGCCGCCCTACGAACTCGTCGACAACGAATCCACCTGGCTCGACCGCACCGACCTGGTGTTCATCGACCCGGTTTCCACCGGCTTCAGCCGCACCGTGGCCAAGGAGAGTCCGCAGCAGTATCACGGCCTGAAGGAGGACATCGCCAGCGTCGGCGATTTCATCCGCCTGTACACCTCTCGCAACGCCCGCTGGCTCTCCCCGAAGATCGTGCTCGGCGAAAGCTACGGCACCACCCGCGCCGCGGGCCTGTCCGATTATCTCCAAAGCCGCTACGGCCTGTACCTGAACGGCATTGTCCTGGTCTCGTCGGTGCTGAGTTTCCAGTCGTTGGAATTCACGCCGCAAAACAACGATCCCTACGTGGGCTTCCTGCCCTCGTTTGCCACCAGCGCCTGGTATCACCGCAAGCTCGCGCCGGACCTGCAGGCCAAGCCCGTCGCCGAGGTGGCGGCGCTGGCGCGGGCCTTTGCGGCAAAGGACTACACGGTCGCGCTGCAGCAGGGCGACACGCTTCCGGCAGACGAGAAGAAACGGGTCACCGAAGGGCTCAGCCGCTTCACCGGACTGCCGGCCGCCTTCATCGCCCAGCGAAAGCTGCGGATCAGCGACGCCGCGTTCTTCGCCCACCTGCTCGGCGACGAGGGCAAGATCCTCGGCCGCCTCGATGCGCGCTTCAGCGGCTTCCGCTATCAGCCGGGGACCGACCTCAACTTCGACCAATCGGGTGAGTACGATCCGAGCGACGAGGCCGTGAACGGTCCGCTCACGGCGGCTTTCAACGATTACGTCCGGCGGGAATTGAAATATGAGAGCGACATCCCGTATGAGACCGGGTTCGACGTGACGCCGTGGAACTTCGGTGACGCCGGCAACGGTTTTCCCAACACGGGCGAGGATTTGCGCCGGGCCATGACCCGCAACCCTTACCTCAAGATTTGGGTCACCGCGAGCTACTACGACCTGGCGACGCCCTTCTATGCCGCCGAGAACGTGGTGGCCAACCTCAACCTTGAGCCCGCCATCCGCGCGAACCTGCGTTTCACCTACTACGAAGCCGGGCACATGCTCTACATCCACAAGCCCTCGCGCGTGAAATTCAAGGCTGACTTCGAGTCCTTCCTCAGCGACGCGCTGAGCCAGAAACCCGTGCACGCGGCCGGACGGTGACGGCCAGGTGGAGCGCGGCCTTCCGGAGGCGCTTCCCCAAGACCCAGGCCGGCCGTCCAGAGGCCGGGTTCCACCGGCGTTGCTGTGCGGTGTTCCCTTTTTGTTTTCCACCGCGACGAAAACGGGTTCTGCTCCCGTCATGCCTCCAGCCCCGCCCAGGATCACCGCGCTGCTCTTCACCCCGGGCAGCCGGCCCGAGCGGTTCGCCAAGGCGGCGGCGAGCGGCGCCGACGGCATCATTGTCGATTTGGAGGATGCGATTGGCGCCGGCGACAAGGACCGGGTGCGCGGCGAGGTCATGGCTTGGCTCCAAAAGAACGGCAAGATAGGGACGCCGCCATTCCTCACCGGCCTGCGGCTGAATTCCCTGCGCACGCCCGCGGGGCGCGCGGACCTCGACGCCTTGCGGGCGGCGAACCTCAAGCCAGACTTCGTGATGCTGCCAAAGGTCGAGTCCGCGGCCGAGGTCCAGTTGGCGGCCGCCAAGCTCCCGATGACGGTGCGGTTGATCTGCCTCACCGAGACCGTGCGGGGCGTGCGCTTCGCCGACGAGATCGCGGCCGCGTCGCCGCGGGTGATCGCGCTGGCCTTCGGCGGGATTGACCTCTCCGCGGAGACGGGCGGCGAACCGGTCTGGGATGCCTTGCTCTGGCCGCGGACCCAGGTGGTTCATGCCTGCGCCGCCGCCGGGGTGGTCGCCCTGGACCAGCCATTCGTCGACCATGGCGACGCCGCCGGCCTCGAGGCGGAATGCCTGCGCGTTCGCCCGTTGGGTTACTCCGGCAAGCTCGCGATCCATCCGAGCCAATGTGCCACCATCGCGCGCGCATTCCAGCCGACGCCGCCCCAGCTCGAGCGGGCCCGGCGGATCGTGGCCGCCTACGAGGAGGCCAAGGGCAATGTGGCCAGCTTGGACGGCCAGATGATCGACGTGCCCATCTACCGGTCCGCCCGGCGCGTCCTTGAGCGCGCGGGCGCCGGATCGCCATGAGCGGCCTGCTCGCCTACCTCCAGACCGGGGAGAGACGGTACCGTGAGCGGTTCGGGCTGGACTTCGAGCAGTTCGCCGTCGGCCAGAAATTCAAACACCGGCCCGGCCTGACCCTGTCGCAGCAGGACAGCCGTGACGAGTGCCTCGACACGCTCAACCAGCAGATGCTGCACTTCGACGAGGTGTTCGCCTCGCACACGGAGTGGAAGCAATGCCTGATGGACTCAACGCTGACGACGAAAGTGGTCATGGGAATGACTTGGAAGACCTTTGCCAAACGCACGAGGCTGCTGGGCTTTGACGAGATCACACTGACCAAGCCGCTGTTCGGCGGCGCCACCCTATACGCCGAGTCGGTGATCCTCGAAAAGGCCGACTGGCCGGAGGAGATGGCCTACCAGCAGGTGGGCTCGGTGGCGCCCCTGGTGCCGAAACGGGCGGATGGCGACAGTCCTCCGCCGAGCGACAAGCGCGTCGGCCGCCTGAAGGTGCGCACCCACGGCGTCAATGAGCGCGGCGAGATCGTCGCCAGGCTGGTTTACGACCTGCTGGTCGCCCGCCGCGGACAGGATGAGTTCACCCGCACGAACTATTGAGCCCATGGACAAGCACGCTTCCCATGTGGAGATCGAGCCTGGGGTCTTTCTCGAGAGCCTGGGGTTGTTTTTCGAGGACATCGAGGTGGGCGAAACCTACGAGCACCGGCCCGGCAAGACCTTCACGATCGAGGAGAGCATGCGCCACACGCTGCGCGCACTGGACCAGACCCCGCTGTTCACCGACCTGAATTTCCATGACCATGCCGACGGCGCAGGCTGGACGATCAACCCGCTGCATGTGCTGGCGGCCCTGACCGGCATGATGACCAAGACATTTTCCAAGGTGGTGGCGAATCTCGCCTGGCAAAACGTCAGGTTTCACGATCCGGTCAAGGACGGTGACACGATCTACGCCGAGTCCACGGTGCTGGAAAAGCGGGACTCCAAATCGCGCCCGGGGCAGGGCATCATCGTGGTCCGCACCACCGCGCGGACGCATCACGGCCGCCTGGTGTGCACGTTCGAGCGGGCGATCCTCATCTACGGCCGCGGCCAGGGGCCTTACGAGGCGGCGGGGTATTGAAGAAGTTTTCGGCGGTGGAACCCGGCCTCAGGACGGGTTCGGCACAGTCGTCAGGCAGAAACCCGTCCGGAGGCCGGGTTCCACCAAAAGCAGTCGACGACAATGTTGCGGCGGGGTTCGGAGACCCCGCCCTACACGCCAGCCTCAATCCGGCAGGCGCTTGACGCGGATGTTCCGGTAGCGGACGACGCTCTTCGGGTCGTGGGCCTGCAACGCGAAGGTGCCGGCCCCGAGTTTGCGCTCGAAGTCCGCGCCGGCCAGCGTGCCCGGCGGCTCCTTGTACTGGAGGACAATCTTCCCATCGATCTTCACCGTCACGGTGTTGCCCTCGACCAGGATGTCCTGGGTCCACCATTGGTTGTCCGCCGCGGCGGCGAACCCGACATTGGCGATGTCGTAGACGCTGCCGGTCTTCTTCCAGTCGGAGTGGGTGTTGTTCACCTGGCACTCGAAGCCGGCTTTCGGCCAGCCGATCTCCTGGTACCGGGTGTGAAAGTAGATGCCGCCGTTCGAACCCGGGTCCGTCATGACCTCCACCCTGATTTCGAAGTTCTTGAACGGCTTCTCGTCGCCAACGTAGTAAAGATGATTGCGCGCGCCGCGGGTGACAAAGGCGCCGTCCTCGATTTTCCAGGTGTCCGGGTTCTCGGTGGCCGCCTTCCAGCCCGCGAACGTCTTGCCGTCCATCAGCGGAACAAAGCCTTCCTCGGAATCCGCGGCGGCGACGCGCGCGGCGATGACAACCGACATGGCAAGGCCCAGCAGCAGGAGTCGTTTCATGGTGATCTTTTGTGGTCGGCAGCCGGCCCGGCCGCAACGTGATTCGAGGCGTGGAGGGTCGCTTGAAGACCAACTCCTACCCGCCGGGTTTGCCTGTCGGCGCGTCCGAAGCCCGCGTTGAAGGGAAGACGACGGAGCCGCCGCAGATGACGACATCCACCGGGTTGCCGCCCATCTCGTAAGCCAGGGCCCGCTCGTCCTTGTGACGCAGCAGGACGAGATCGGCCCGCTGGCCGGCCTCGATGGTGCCGCGATCCTTCAAGCCCAGCACGGCGGCGGCGTTGACGGTCGCGGCGACAATCGCCTCCGCGGGAGTCAGTCCGCAGAACCGGACCGCCAGCGCGATGGCCAGCGGCATCGAATGCGTCGGCGCGGTGCCGGGATTGCAATTGGTGGCCAGCGCCACGGCCCCGCCCGCATCCACCAGGAAACCGGCCCGGGCAAATCGTTGGTCAGTCTGGAAGCTCGAGCACGGCAGGATCACCGCGCAGGTGGTCGATGGCGCCAGCGCGAGCAGATCGGCCTTGGTGGCCGCCTCGAGGTGGTCGACGCTGCGGGCGTGGAGGCGGATCGCCTCGGGGACCATCCCGAGGGAGCTGAACTGGTCGGTATGCACACGGATGGGGTGGTGCCGGTGCGCCTTTTCGAACAGCCGGACGCAGGCGTCGACTGACCAGGCGCCCTTTTCGCAGTAGGCGTCCACCGCGATGTCGGGGAACTCTCGGGAAATTTCGGGCAGCATTTCCTTGACGACCATGCGGGCGTATTCGTCGAGATCCCCCTCGAAGGCGTGCCCCAGCAGCGCGGTCGGCACGATCGTGCCCGGCCACTCGCCGCCGGCGCGAACAACGGCCCGCAACATCTTCAGCTCCGCCTCCGTGTTGAGGCCGTAACCGCTCTTGATCTCAACGGTGGTGGTGCCCTCGCGCAGCATCAGTTCAAGCCGGGACTTCAGGCCGGCGGCCAGTTGTTTCTTGGTGGCCTCGCGCACCGCGCGCACTGTCGAATGGATCCCGCCGCCGGCCTTCAGGATCTCAAGATAGGACGCCCCGCGGAGTCGCTGCTCCCATTCGGCGATCCGATCCCCGGCCCAGCAGGCGTGGGTGTGGCAGTCCACGAAGCCAGGCATGAGCACCCGGCCGTTGGCATCGATGATCTCCGCGCCGGCCGGCGCCTCCACCTTCGGGCCGACGGCGGCGACCTTTCCCTCGGCGACCAGCACGTCGCCGGCCTGGAGGACGGCGAGTTCGCCGAGGGCCTTGCGGCGGCGAAGGCGATCGGCGACCGGGGCGGAGCCGGCGGGATTGGCCAGGGTGAGGACGCGGGCGTTGCGAATCAGCAGATTCATCGGCGGGAGAAACCGGCCAGGAAGGTCAGGAAGAGATGGGCGGCGACGCGAGCGGTGCGCCCGGAGTCGTCGTGGGCCGGATTGAGTTCCATCAGGTCAAAGCAGCGCACGGCCGGGCTCGTCCCGCAAGCACCGACCCAGGCGGCGGCCTCGCGAACCGACCAGCCGCACGGATTCAAGGCGCTCACGCCCGGGGCGTGGGCGGCATCGAGGACATCGAGATCGAAGCTGGCGAAAAGGCAGCCGGCGGGCAAACGGAGGCTGTTGCTCGTGGGAGCAGGCTTGCTCGCGGCCGGTCGCGCGCGAGCCGCGAGCCGCTTTGCGCCCACCTCGCGGGCCGCGGGCAGGCGCACGGGTGAACCGTCCGGATAAATCTTGCCGCCATGGGCCAGGAACCAGTCCAGGTGCGCGCGCGAATTCACGGCCGGCCGGAAGCCGTGGAGGTGCAAGGCCCGCACCCCGCATTCCTCGACCAGCTTGCGAAACGGCATCCCGGAGCCGGGAGTATCGCGCACGTCGAGGTGGGCGTCGAAATAGATTCCGGCCAGCCCAGGGAACTTGGCGGCGACCGCGCGCACGAAGGGGAAGGTCAAATCGTGGCCGCCGCCGATCGCGACCGGGAAAAGGCCACGGTCGAGCAACGCCGCCGTGGCGGCGGTCACGCGGTCGTGGGTTTCCCGCAGGGAGCCGGGAGAGATTTCCACGTCGCCGGCGTCGAACACCCGGGGCAGTTGCGCGGCGGATTCGGCGGCGCCGTAGCGCGCGAGCGCCTCGCGAAAAGCCGCCGGACCGCGGGCGGCTCCGGGACGGCCACGGTTGAGTTTGACGCCGGTGTCATCGGGCAGCCCCAGCAGCGCCACCTGGCAGTCCGTGGGGCGATCGTGACGGACGGTCGCCGCAAACCGGGTCGGGGCGATTTCCGTCGGCCACTCCGGGGCGACCGTATGGGGAACCTTGAATGCGGTGGTCATCGGACGAAGCGAAGGGCGGTCGGAAAACGCCTCTGGCGGTTCACGGGCGCGATCCTCTCATCGGCACGGGCACGCGCCGTCGGTCGGCACAGCGGACCGCCTCGGCGTAGCCGGCATCGACGTGCCGGAACACGCCCATCATGGGATCGTTGGTCAGGACCCGCTCCAGGCGGCCGGCGGCTTCGTGGGTGCCGTCAGCCACGATGACCTGGCCCGCGTGCTGGCTGAAGCCGATGCCCACGCCGCCGCCGTGGTGAAAGCTCACCCACGACGCGCCGCTGGCGATGTTCACCATGGCGTTGAGGATCGCCCAGTCGCTGATGGCGTCGGAACCATCCTTCATGGCCTCCGTCTCGCGGTTCGGGCTGGCCACCGATCCGCAGTCCAGGTGATCGCGACCGATGACGATGGGCGCCTGCACGCGGCCGTCGGCGACCATCTCATTGAACAGGAGTCCGGCTCGGTGACGTTCGCCCAGGCCGAGCCAGCAGATTCGGGCCGGCAGGCCCTGGAATGCCACCCGCTCGCCAGCCATCCGCAGCCAGCGGTGGAGACCCTCGTCGTCGGGAAACAGCTCCATGATCGCCTGGTCGGTTGCCCGGATGTCGGCCGGGTCGCCCGAAAGCGCGACCCAGCGGAAAGGTCCGCGGCCAAGGCAGAATTGCGGCCGGATATAGGCGGGGACGAAGCCGGGAAAATCGAACGCGCGTTTCACGCCCTGGTCGAGCGCGCGCTGCCGGAGGTTGTTGCCGTAGTCGAACGTGCGGGCGCCGCGCTTTTGCAGCACAAGCATGGCCCGCACATGCCGGGCCATCGACGCGAGCGACCTCCGCTGGTATTTCCGGGGATCTTTCCTCCGCAACGCCGCGGCGGCCTTGAGATCGAGGCCCAGCGGCACGTAGCCGTGCAGCGGATCGTGGGCGCTGGTCTGGTCGGTCAGGACGTCGACCGGGACCTTGCGGGTGATCAGGCGTTCGAGGAGGTCGCTAATGTTGGCGACGACCCCGACGCTGAGGGCTTTGCGGTGCTCGGTGTAAAGGACGGCCCGGTCGATGGCCTCGTCGAGGGAAGGCGCAACCTCGTCGAGGTAGCGGTCGGTGACCCGCTTTTTGAGCCGCGAAGGGTCGACGTCGGCGATGAGGCACGTGCCTCCCGCCATCGTGATTGCGAGCGGCTGGGCGCCGCCCATACCGCCGCAGCCGCCGGTGACGCACAGCCGCCCGGCCAGAGCGCCGCCGAAATGCTGGCGGCCCACCTCGGCGAAGGTCTCATACGTTCCCTGGAGAATGCCCTGGGTGCCGATGTAGATCCAGGAACCGGCGGTCATCTGACCAAACATCATCAGCCCGCGTTTCTCCAGGTCGTCGAACACTTCCTGCGTGGCCCAATGGGGCACGAGGTTGCTGTTGGCGATCAGGACCCGGGGGGCATCCGGGTGGGTGCGCACGATGCCAACGGGTTTGCCCGACTGGACCAGCAAGGTCTCGTCCGGGCCGAGAGTCCGGAGCGACGCGACGATCGCGTCGAAACAAGCCCAATTGCGCGCCGCCTTGCCCCGTCCGCCATAGACCACCAGGTCCCGCGGCCGCTCGGCCACCTCGGGGTCGAGGTTGTTCATCAACATGCGCAGCGCGGCCTCAGCCGCCCAGGTCCTGCAGGTGAGCGGCAGGCCGCGCGGGGCGCGGATGATCCGGGGCGCCGACCTGGGTCGGCGGGACGGTGATGGTTGGGTGATCGCCATGGTGAGGTTCAGGACGCGGGTGAGCCCCCGGGCAGCGGACGGCAGAAATCGGCCCGAGGGAGGCGGGGTGCGCTCACCCCGCGCGGACCGATGTTCGCCCGCGGGGAAAACCGATTGGGAGACCGGCCCTCCCGCACTTTCGGCGTTTCCAGAACGAACAAGATTCGCTGATTCACTGCAGTCTCCCCGTCGTTTTTTCCACCGCCGTGATGATCTTCTCGCTGCGCACCAACTCGAGGGCGGTTTGCACGTCGTCGTGAAAAAGCCGGTCCGCCCGGGCGAAGGGTATGCCCCGGCGCACCTCGGCGACGGCGGCCTCAACGCCGCGGCCGGCCGTAAGCGGCCGGAGGAACTCGAGCCCCTGCGCGGAGCACATGAATTCGATCGCGAGGACGGTTTCGGTGTTCTTGACCACCTCGAGGAGCTTCGTCGCGCTGATCGCGCCCATCGAGACATGATCCTCCTGGCCGAGTGAGGACGGGATCGAATCCACCGACGCCGGATGGGCAAACACCTTGTTCTCGGAGACCAGGGCGGCCGCCGTGTATTGCGGGATCATGAAGCCCGAATTGAGGCCGGTGTCCTTCATCAGGAGTTTCGGCACCTTGAGGTCGCCGACGGTGTCGCCATGCAGCAGCATGTAGATCCGTCGCTCGGAAATGGAGGCCAGTTCGGCGGTGGCGATGGCGAGGTAATCGAGGACAAACGCGAGCGGCTCCCCGTGAAAATTTCCGCCGCTGACGACATCGCCGTTGGGGAAGACGAGCGGGTTGTCGGTGGCCGAATTGATCTCGGTCTCGACGACCGTGCGGGCGTGGTCGACCGCGAGGCGCACGGCCCCGTGCACCTGCGGCACGCACCGCAGCGAGTACGGATCCTGAACCTTCTCGCAGTGGGCGTGCGAAGGGAGGACCGCGGAGCCGCGCAACAAACGGCGAAGATTGGCGGCGACGTCGCGCTGGCCCGGATGGGGCCGGGCTTCATGGATGCGGGCATCGAATGGGGCCGCACTGCCGCGGGCGGCCTCGAGGGTGGTGGCGGCGGCGATGTCGGCGGTCTTGCAGAGATTCTCGATGCGCAGGAGGCAATGCACCGCGTAGGCGGCCATGAACTGGGTGCCGTTGATCAGGCCGAGGCCCTCCTTGGACTTCAGCCGGAGAGGCTTCAGGCCGAGTTTGCGCAGGGCCGTCCTCGCCGGCTGCCGGCGGCCGCGGAACGTGATCTCGCCGCGCCCGAGCAGCGGCAGCACGAGATGGGCGAGCGGGGCGAGATCGCCCGAGGCTCCCAGGGAGCCCTTGGTGAATACGACGGGCAGCGCGTCCGCGTTGTGAAAGCGAATGAGATGGTTGACGACCCGGCTGGTGACGCCGGACAGGCCGACAGCCAGGCCGTTGACCTTCAGCAGGAGCATCAACCGGATGATCTCGGGCGGCACCTCGTCGCCCACGCCGACCGCATGGCTGAGAATGAGATTTTCCTGGAGCCTTTCGATGTCGGCCGGCGGCACCCGCTTGTGGGCGAGGATGCCGAAACCGGTGTTGATGCCGTAATGCGGCTCGGGCGAATGGTGCAGGGCGTCGACGATCGCCCGGGAGGCGCGGATCCGGCGCCGCGCGGCGGCGGTCAGGGTGATCGGCCGGCGATTTGCGGCGGCTTCGCGCAGGGTCGCCAGGGAAAGGGCGCGGCCGCTAAGGGGCAGGGGGCCAGGCATGGTGCGGCGAGTCAAAGCCTCCGTTCGGGATTTGGAAACTGAAAACCGCCGGGGAGCGTTTGCGAAGATTGAGTCGTGGCGGCGAGCGGGCCTTGCTTCGTGGAGGCGGGGTGCCCTCACCCCGCGAGACATTCACGTGGTGGAACGGGGCCTCCGGACCCGTTCAAGCACGTCCGGAGGGCGCGCTCCACCGGAGAGCGAGGCGGACGGAGGGCCTCCCGCCCCCAACAAAAAGGCCCGCCGGTGGGCGGGCCGAAGCCGACTCAAGGGACGTCGGGGGCGCTCAGACCGCTTTCGGGAGCGTCACGTCGTTCCACTCGACGTTGTGCGGATGGTTGCGCTTGTCCTTGTGCTGCCCGTGGCGGCGGCGCAGGGCCTGGTCGATCTTGTCGACCAGCAAATCGACCGATTTGTACATCTCGTCGGAATCGGTGGAGCAGTTGATGTTCGGGCCCCGGAGTTCGACATGGGCCTTGGCCACAAACTTGTGCGACCGCTCATGCTGGCGATCGCACTCGAGCTCGACCTTGATCCTCACGATGTGCTCCTGGTGTCGGAAAAGTCGCGCGGCCTTCTCGATCACGTACGCCTTCAGCGACGGAGTGAGTTCGAGGTGGATTCCGGACACGATCACATCGTGGGCGTGGTTTGCGTTGTTCATGTTGTTTTCTTGGGTTAAACGGGAATGCTTTCGCCTATCGAGCAATGAATCCCGTCGAAGCTGCCAAAACACCTGCCGTCCCGGGGACCGGCGTTTCTTTCCGTGTTGGAAAGTCGTTCATTCGACACGGAAAACTTGTAGTCGAGGGGAGTGGTTTTGCAAATCTTCTCACGGACATAGGCGTGAAATATTTTTGAACAACACTGCCGATGCTCGATCCTGCTGAGGTCAAACCACCTGCCGCGGCGCCCCTGGTCGATCCGGACCGGCTGCGGGAGTGGGTTCTTTTCGAGGACGAACGCCTGCTGGTGATCAACAAGCCGGGCTGGCTCGTCGTGCATCCGTCCAAGAACGGACCGTGGTCGAGCCTGGCCGGCGCGGTGCGGGAGGGGCTGGGGATTGAGACCATCCGGTTTATCTATCGGCTCGATCGGGAGACCTCTGGAGTGATAATTCTGGCGAAGGACGAGGCCACGGGCAGCCGGCTGCAAAAAGCGATCGGACGCCGCCAGGTCGGCAAGGCCTACGTGGCGTTGCTCGAGGGCGCCCTGGAACAACCCGTGACGGTTGACCAGCCGCTCGGGCCGGACCTGTCCGCCGGCGTCACGGTCAAGCAGATGGTGGTCGCGGCCAGCAGCGCAGGTGCGCAGGCGGCGACGACCACGTTTCTGCCGCTGGCAGTCCGCAACGGTTGCACGCTCGCCGGGGTGGATCTGCTGACCGGCCGCAAGCACCAGATTCGGGCCCATGCGGAGTGGCTCGGGCGGCGGGTGATTGGAGACAAGTTGTACGGGCCCGATCCGCGCCTCTACCTGGAGTTCGCCCAGCAAGGCTGGACCGACCGGCATTCGGGATTGCTTCCCCTCACGAGGCAGGCGTTGCACTGCGCCGCAATCGACCTGCGGCCGACCGGTCTGGACTATCTGCTGCAGGCGCCCTGGCCGGAGGACCTGGCGAGATTCGCCGCCAACCGGATGAACCTTCCCGCCGGCGAGGTCCAGCCGCTGATTGATGCCTTTGTGGCGGAGAAGTTCACGGGAAAAAGTCAGGGCGAACCTTCTGGGACGGCCTCGGGATAGGGCGAGGCTTCCGGACGAGCCGATCCCCGGATTCTGCATCGATCGAAATCGGCTCGTCCGGAGGACTCGCCCTACCGCGGAGAAAAGCCGGGGCCGGCATCGCCCCATCGGGAAATTCCGACGATCGCTGCCGTCAGCACCGCAACGTGGGTGCGGATGCGTTGCTCGAGAGGCTGCCCCGACGCGGTCTCAACCGTATAACCAAGCGTGGCGTGGTGGTGATGCAGGTAGATCGCCTCCGGCCAGGATTCGCGCAGCAGCGGGTCCCCGGTGGGACGGATGAGTCCCGGTGCGGTCACCGCGCGGCCGTCGATGACCGTGGCGGGATCGATCGGCCCGTGACACCGGGCGGACGCCAGCATCGCTTCGGCGAGCGACGGCCGGGCATCGGGATTGAGTTCATAGAGGTAGAAGCCCGTCGCTTCCCAATCCTCATGCAGGCAGATGGCCAGGTCGAAGTTCGGCTGGCGCTGCAGCCAGCCGCGGTGGGCGCGCACCTCGCCGGTGCGACCGTCCTTGTAGTCGCGGTTGAGGTCGATGTCCTCCTGATTGTGCCGCGTGGCGCGGAGGAATCCGGTGGGATTAAGCAACGGGCACACGAACCAGTTGCAGCGCGCATCAAGAAAACCCTGTCGGAGGAGAGTCAGCAGGGCCAGCGGCGCGGCGGGCTCGTCGCCGTGGATGCCGGCGGACAAATAGACCCGCGGACGCGGTCCGGCCGTGCGCTTGGTGAAGACGGTGAGCGGATGGCCTGCGAAATCGCCCAGCGTCTCGGGCTGGAGGCCCGCCTGGCTCGCGACGGCGGCGAATTCGGCCGTGAACTCGACTGGATTCAGAAGGGAGGGAGCAGTCATGCGGCCGGCGGTTCGTGGGCCACCCAGCACCATTGGCGTCCGACCGGGAATGACAACCCCGGAGGTTTCTTTGACAGAAGGGACGGAATAAACAGGATGGAACTTTCCGCCCGGTCACTTCATTTGGTCACCGCTGTAAATCACGCCTCCGCCCATGCCTCCCGTCCGCGTCCGTTTCGCCCCCAGTCCCACCGGATTCTTCCACATTGGCAGCGCCCGCACCGCCCTGTTCAACTGGCTCTACGCGCGCCACACCGGCGGGAAGTTCATCCTGCGCATCGAGGACACCGATCAGGCGCGCAACAGCGAGGAGTTCCTGCGGCTGATCTACGACAGCATGGCCTGGCTGGGCCTCGATTGGGACGAGGGTCCCAACGCGAACGGGGTGGGTGAGCGCGGCGACTTCGGACCCTACCGGCAAAGCCAGCGCGCCGCGCTGTACAAGGAATACCTGCAGAAACTTCTCGCCGCCGGCCGGGCCTACGAGAAGGACGGCGCCGTCTGGTTCCGGCTCCTCGGCGAGCGCTACAGGGTGTTCGACGATCACCGCAAGAAGGAGGTCGAGAAGGTCAAGGCCGCGCCCGTCGTGATCGAGGACCGGATTCGCGGGCGGGTCGAACGCGTGGAGGACGAGGACTTCGTCATCTTCCGCTCCGACGGCAACCCGGTCTTCCATTTCGTGAATGTGGTCGACGACATCACGATGCAGGTTTCCCACATCATCCGGGGCGAGGACCACCTGTCGAACACCAGCAAGCATGTCCGCCTGTACGAGGGCTTCGGCGTCACGCCGCCGGAATTCGCCCACATCCCGCTCATCCTCAAATCGCCCGAAATGGGGCAGGGGAAGATGAGCAAGCGCGACAAGGGTGCGTTGATCGAGGAATACCGGCAGCGGTTCTTCCTGCCCGAGGCGCTCGTCAACTATCTCGCGCTGCTCGGCTGGAATCCGGGCGATGACCGCGAAAAAATGCCGGTGGCCGAAATCATCCGGTTGTTCGACCTGCCGGGTGTCAACCAGGCCAACGCGAAGTTCGATCCGAAGAAACTCGGCAACATGAACATGGTGTACCTGCTCGAACAGCCGGCCGCGCGGTTTGCGGAGCTGGCCCGCGCCTACTTCATCCAGTTGCCGACCGCCGACGCCGTGCTGGCGGACGACACGTATTTTCGCGAGGTCATGCTGCTGGCGCAGCCGAAGATCAAATCCGTCGACGAGCTCGGCGCGTACACGGTCTATTTTTTCACCGACGATTTTCCCCTCGACCCGAAGGTCAGGGAAAAGGTCATGACCAAGGGGGATCCCAAGGCGCGGCTGAACGAACTGCTCGCCGCGCTTCCGGGCATGAACTTCTCCACCGACGCGAGCGTCGAGGAGGGGATCAAGGCCCTGGCGACGCAGCACGGACTC
>Ga0265327_10001474_pt1 | contig 29453 bp, 26 predicted proteins | sample 41621metaG_FD_202089 | JGI IMG/M metagenome (GOLD analysis project Ga0265327, IMG submission 202089) | Rhizosphere microbial communities from Carex aquatilis grown in University of Washington, Seatle, WA, United States - 4-16-21 metaG | ecosystem: Host-associated > Plants > Roots > Rhizosphere...
TCCGCCATGTTGGCGCCGTTCGTCGACGCGGGGGTGGGCACCATCGTGGCGTGTGCTCCCGACTCCCCACGCGCCATGTCGGCCGAAGTAGCGGCCGAAGCGGCACGGGCGCTCGGCTTCTCGGTGGTGGTGGCCGACTCGGTGGTGGGGGCGGTGGAGGAGGGGCGTCGGCTGGTGACCCCCGACGGCCTGTTGTTGGTGACCGGCTCGCTCTACGTGGTGGCCGACGCGCGCGCCCTCCTGCTCGAGATGACGCCACGGGGCTGAGGGACAAATGCGGACTGCTAGGGTCCTGCCCTCGTGAACCGCACCTTGGTCATCGTGAAGCCCGACGGCGTCGAGCGGGGGCTCGCCGGCGAGATCCTGGGTCGCCTCGAGCGCAAGGGTTTGCGCTTGGTGGCCGCCGAGTTGCGCACCATCTCCTCGGAGACGGCGGGACGCCACTACGCCGAGCACGAGGGCAAGCCCTTCTACGGCGACCTGGTGGCGTTCATCACCCGCTCGCCGGCCCTGGTGGCCGTGGTGGAGGGGCCCGACGAGCGCACCTACGCCGTCGTGCGCGCCCTGATGGGCTCGACCGACCCCAAGGAGGCCGCTCCGGGCACCATCCGCGGGGACCTGGCCATCGAGATGACCGAGAACCTGGTGCACGGGTCGGACTCGACCGAGTCCGCCGAGCGGGAGATCGCCATCTTCTTCCCCGACCTGGGCTGACGTGCGGTCGGGTTGTGCCCGATACCCTGGTCTCCTAGCATGAACTTAGGCAGCGGGAGCCCTGCGGACGCGCTTGCGGTCCGCTTTCGCCCCCTTCATCGTGCGAGAGGAACCGCGACTGCATGGCCACAAACCGTCTGAATTTGCTGGGCCGCGACATGGCGGTCGACCTGGGCACGGCGAACACCCTCGTGTACGTGCGCGGGCGTGGGATCGTGCTGAACGAGCCATCGGTGGTGGCGGTCGACGTGAAGGACGGGCGACCGTTGGCGGTGGGTGCCGAGGCCAAGCGGATGATCGGCCGTACGCCGAGCAACATCCAGGCCATCCGGCCGCTCAAGGACGGGGTCATCGCCGACTTCGAGATCTGCGAGAAGATGCTGCGCTACTTCATCCACCGCGTGCACCAGCGCCGCTTCGCCAAGCCGCGCATGGTCATCTGCGTCCCCTCGGGGATCACCGGGGTGGAGCAGCGGGCGGTCATGGAGGCGGCTGAGTACGCCGGGGCCCGCAAGGCCTACATCATCGAGGAGCCCATGGCCGCGGCCATCGGCGCCGGGCTCCCGGTCCACGAGCCCACCGGCAACATGGTGGTCGACATCGGCGGCGGCACCACCGAGGTGGCGGTCATCTCGCTCGGTGGCATCGTCACCAGTCAGTCGGTGCGCATCGGCGGCGACGAGCTCGACGAGGCCATCGTCTCGTTCGTGAAGAAGGAGTTCAGCCTCGCCCTCGGAGAGCGCACGGCCGAGGAGATCAAGATCGCCCTCGGCTCGGCGTTCCCGCTCGAAGAGGAGCTGCACGCCGAGATCCGCGGCCGCGACTTGGTGACCGGACTGCCAAAGACGGTGGTGGTGTCGACCGAGGAGATCCGCCACGCCATCGACGAGCCGGTCTCGGCCATCATCGACGCCGTGAAGGTCACCTTGGACCGCACGCCGCCCGAGCTGGCCGCCGACATCATGGAGCAGGGCATCGTGCTCACCGGCGGCGGTGCCCTCCTGCACGGGCTGGACAACCGCCTCCAGCACGAGACCGGGATGCCCATCGTGGTGGCCCGGGACCCGTTGAACTGCGTGGCGATCGGCAGCGGCCAGTGCCTCGAGGAGTTCGAGGCCCTGAAGCGGGTGCTCATCACCTCCAGCTCTCGCTGACCGGGCGTAGGAGGTCGGGGTGGCGAAGCGTCGCCGGGCACCCCGGCGGGCGGCACGGCGGTCCAGGCGGACCCTGACGATCCTGCTGGTCCTGGTTCTGGTGTCGATCACCGTCATCAGCCTCGACGAGAGCGGCCGGACCCACAGCCTGACGTCGGGCATCAAGTCGGTGGCCACAGACGTCTTCTCTCCGGTGCGCTCGGGGGTGAACGGCATCCTGCGCCCGGTGGGCGACCTCTTCGCCGGGGCGGTTCACTACGGCTCGCTCCAGCAGGAGAACCAGAAGCTGCGGGCCCAGATCGGCTCCCTGCAACAGCAGGTGGCCGACGGCCCGTTCCAGCGCCGCCAGCAGCGCCAGCTCCAACAGCTCCTGGCCGAGGCCCGGCTCCCCACAGTGAGCTCGATCCCGTCGGTGGTGGCCCAGACCATCGCCAAGAGCCCGTCGGACTTCACAGTCACCATCACCATCAACAAGGGGCGCTCACAGGGCGTGGCCGTCACAGACCCGGTGATCGGCGGAGGCGGGCTGGTGGGCAAGGTCGTCCAGGCCAGCCACGACTCCGCCACAGTGCTCCTCATCACGGCCGGCCAGTCCGAGGTGGGCGTCACATTCGGCAGCCCGCCGCAGTACGCGGTGGCCGCCGGGCAGGGCCAGGGCAAGCTCCTGTCGGGCGACTACATCTCGCCCGACACCCCCGTGCGCACGGGCGAGAAGATGTACACCAACGGCCTGGCCGGCGCGGCCTACCCTAAGGGCATCCCGGTGTCCCAGGTGACCTCGGCCAAGACGTTGCCCGGGGCCGCGCAGAAGACGGTGCGGATGCGCCCGTTGGCCGACCTCGCCACACTCGCCTACGTGTTGGTCCTCCAGTGGAGTCCGGCCCCGTGACGCTCAGCACGGTGGCCCGGATCCTGGGGGTCGTGGTGGTGACCCTGGTGCTGCAGTTCACGGTCTGCCTCGACATCACCGTGGCCGGGGCCCACCCGAACCTCATGTTGCTCCTGCCCATCGCCGCCGGGGTGGCCTCCGGCCCGGCCGACGGGGCCATCGTGGGATTTGTTTCGGGGATGGCCGCAGATTTGTTGCTGCCCACGCCGTTCGGCCTGTCGGCCCTGGTGGGCTGCCTGGTGGGCTTCGCCGTGGGCTACGCCGCCGGCACGACGACCAGGGACGAGTGGTGGCTTTCGGCCCTGGCCGCGCTGGCAGCGAGCGCCGCGGGCGTCATGCTGTACGCCGTGCTTGGGGCGGTGGTCGGCGAGGGGCAGTTCTTCAAGGTGGACCTTTTGGCCGTGGTGGCGGTGGTCGGGCTGGTCAACGCGGTCCTGGCCGCCCCGGCCGTGCGGGTCTTTGGCTGGGTGCTGGAGGAGACGGCGGCCGATGGGGCCCGGACCGCGCCGGCCGGGAGCCGCCGGTGAGGCGGCACACCCTCCGCCACCCCTTCCGGGGAGACCGCCATTACACGTCGCCACCGAGCTCCCGCACGACCGCCGGGCGGCTCGACGCCCTGCGCCGCCAGGCTCGGCTGCGCGGGCCACGGATCCGTCCCCGCCGCGGTGTGAACGTGGCGGCGCTGGTGGCCTCGCCCGAGGAGACCCCCTCTCGCCCCCTGCTACGGCTGCGCATCGTGGGCCTGGTGGTCCTCGTCCTCTTCGCCGTGCTGGTCCTGCGCCTGTGGAGCCTCCAGGTGATCCACGCCAGGACATACGACCGGGCGGTGACGGCCAACCAGATCCGCACCGTCGCCCTGCCGGCCCCGCGCGGCCTGGTCGTCGACCGCAAGGGCACGGTGCTGGCCGGGAACCGGACGTCCAACGAGATCGTCCTCTCCCGGGTGGAGGCGGCCCAGCACCCCGCGGTCATCGGCCAGGTGGCGGCCCTGGTGACAGAGACCCCAGCCCAGGTGCAGGCGGCCATCACAGACGTGCAGTACAGCCCGTACGAGCCGGTGCCCATCCTGCACACAGCCCCCACGGCCACGGTGCAGTACCTGCAGAACCACCCGACCGAGTACCCGGGCGTCTCGGTCGAGCAGGTGACCGAGCGCCAGTACCCCCAGGGGGGGTCGACCGGGGCTTACGTGCTCGGGTACGTCGGGGCCATCACCGGCACAGAGCTGAAGGCCCACGCCAACCAGGGCTACACCCAGGAGAGCCAGATCGGGAAGACCGGCGTCGAAGAGCAGTACGAGTCGTACCTCCGCGGTACACCCGGCACCCAGAACCTGGAGGTGAACGCCCAGGGAAACGTGGTGGGCACGGCGTCGACCACCCGGCCCTCCCAAGGCGACACCCTGGTGCTCAACATCACAGTGGGCCTCCAGACCTACGCCCAGCAAGCCCTCACAGCCGATATGGCCGCCGACCGGCAGCGGATCACAAAGGGCCGCTATCCCAAGGCCACAGACGGGGCCCTCGTCGTCATGAACGCCGAGACCGGGGCCGTCCTGGCGCTCGCCTCGTCACCCACCTACTCGCTCACAACATGGCTGGGCGGGATCTCGACGGCCAACTACCAGAAGCTCTCGGCCACCTGCACGCCGCCATCGTCCAACGCCTGCCCGCTCGACAACAACGCCATCCAAGGGCTCTTCACCCCCGGGTCTACCTTCAAGCTGTCCACGGCCACCGCCGCGCTCAACCACGGGATCCTCGGCCCGACAACATACGTCAACGACACCGGCGTCTTCACCGTGCCCAACTGCACCGAAGGCTGCACCTTCCATGACGACACAGCGGCCGACGCCGGCGAGGTGAACGTCTCCTCGGCCCTGGTTCGTTCGGACGACTACTTCTTCTACAACCTGGGGTTCAAGTTCTGGTCGGCGTGGGAGACGACAGGGGCGAAGATCGGCCAGACCCCCATCCAGGACACGGCCAACGCCTACGGGTTCGGTTCGAAGACCGGCATCGACCTGCCCGGCGAGGTGCAGGGGTCGGTGGCCACCCCCGAGCAGACCAAACGCGAGCACGAGCAGTACCCCAAGACATACCCCAACGGCACTTGGAGCGTCGGTACAAACATCGAGATGGCCTTCGGCCAGGGCGCCTCCGTGGTCACCCCCATCGAGGAGGCCCAGGCCTACGCCACCTTCGCCGACCACGGCACCAAGCACCAGCCCGAGGTGGCCTCCGAGGTGGCGAACGCCGACGGGAAGGTAATCAAGACCTTCGCCCCCAAGGTCACCGGCCACGTGGACATCTCCAACTACACAGCACTGCTGACCGGGTTCAAGGGGGTCGTCAACACACCGCGGGGCACCGCCTACGGCACCTTCAAGGCCGACGCCAAGTTCACAATGGCGGGCTTCCCCATCGCCGGCAAGACCGGCACCGCCGACCTCACAGCCAGCACAGTCAAGGAGCCCGACTCGTGGTTCGTCGGGTTCGGCCCCACCAACACCACACATCAGTACGTGGTGGCCGTGGTGGTCGGCCAGGGCGGCTACGGCGCCGATGCCGCGGCCCCCGCCGTGGCCAGCGTCTTCAACTATCTCTACGCCAACCCGGTGGCCACAGCCGTGGCCACCCCCTCGGCGGTCCACCCCGCCTCCACAGCCCCGCCGGCCACCATCCCGCCGGCCGGCAGCACTTCCAGCACCACCACCACGGCGCCTGGAGGGTGACCGGGGGGTCGCGACCGTAGACTCGGCGGCCATGGAGACCCTCTGGCCCCGGATCGAGCCCTTGCTCATGGGGGTCCAGAAGCCGGCCCGCTACATCGGCGGCGAGCTGGGCGCCCAGCGACCCGAGCACGGCCCGGGCAAGGTGGCGTGGCTCCTCATCTACCCCGACACCTACGAGATCGGCCTGCCCAACCAGGGGCTCCAGATCCTCTACGAGATCCTGAACGAGCGCCCCGACGCGGTGGCCGAGCGCAGCTACGCCCCCTGGGTCGACATGGAGGCGGCGATGCGTGCGGGTGGGGTGCCCCTCTTCTCCGTGGAACAGCACCTGCCGGCCCGGGCCTTCGACGTCTTGGCCTTCAACCTGTCGGCCGAGCTCGTCTACACCAACGTGCTCAACCTGATCGACCTGGCCCAGGTCCCGGTGCGCGCCGGCGACCGGGGGTCCGACGACCCGTTGGTGGTGGCCGGCGGCCACTGCACCTACAACCCCGAACCGCTGGCCGACTTCGTCGACGCCTTCGCCATGGGCGACGGCGAGGAGGTGGTCGGCGAGATGAACGAGGTGCTCGCCGCCTGGCTGGCGCGACCCGCCGAGGACCGCCGCCGCGCCGAGGTGCTCGAGGCCCTCTCGGGCATCGACGGGGTCTACGTCCCCTCCCTCTACCGGCCCCGCTACGAGGGCGGGCGGCTGGTGGCCACCGAGCCGCTGGGCGCGGCGCCCGAGCGGGTGGAGAAGCGCACGGTCGCCGACCTGGCCGACTGGCCCTACCCCCGGCGCCAGCTGGTCCCCTTGACCGAGGTGGTGCACGACCGCCTGAACGTCGAGGTCTTCCGGGGCTGCACCCGGGGGTGCCGGTTCTGTCAGGCCGGGATGATCACCCGACCGGTCCGCGAGCGCCCTGCCGACCAGGTGCAACAGATGGTGCGCGACGGCTTGGAGTGGACCGGCTACGACGAGGTCTCGCTCACCTCGTTGTCGACGGCCGACTTCTCGGGGATCGAAAAGACGGTGGCCGACATCGTGGGCGAGCCGAGCTACGGCGGCCGGGTGGCGGTCAGCCTGCCGAGCCTGCGAGTCGACGCCTTCACCGTCGGCACCGCCGCGCAGATCCAGCAGGTGCGCAGGACCGGGCTCACGTTCGCCCCCGAGGGCGGGACGTGGCGGATGCGCCGGGTCATCAACAAGCTCATCACCGAGGACGACCTCTACGGCGCGGTGGACGCCGCCTTCAGCCAGGGGTGGCGGCGAGTGAAGCTGTACTTCCTCATCGGCCTGCCCACCGAGCTCGATGAGGACGTGGTGGCCATCGCCGATCTCGGGGCCCGGTGCGTGGAGATCGGCCGACGCCACCAGAAGTCGGTGACGGTGGTGGCCTCGGTCGGGGGGTTCGTGCCCAAGCCGCACACGCCGTTCCAGTGGTTCCGCCAGGACACGGTGGACGAACTGCAGCGAAAGGTGCAGCTGCTGCGTGACGCGGCCCGCTCCACCCGCGGGCTCACGGTCCGCTGGCACGATCCCGAGGCCACGGCGGCCGAGGGGATCGCCAGCCGCGGCGACCGACGGGTGGGCGCGGTCATCGAGCGGGTCTGGCGGGCCGGGGGGACCTTCCAGGAGTGGTCCGAGCGGTTCGATCTCGACCTGTGGACCGAGGCGCTGGCCGCCGAGGGGTTGACGCTCGACGACGTGGTCCACCGCCAGCGCCCGGCCGACGAGGCCCTACCCTGGGACCACATCTCGGCCGGGCTGCATCGCGACTTCCTCTACGAGCAGTGGGAGTCGTCCCTCGACGAGGCCGGGCTCGAGGACTGCCGGTGGACCCCCTGCTACGACTGCGGGGCCTGCACCGACGTCGGCCTGGAGCACGTGGTGGCCTCGCCGGTTCCTCCGGCGGGTGGGAGCCAGGGGACCGGCCAGGACCTCGTCCTGGGTGACCGAGTACCGGTCCGCCTCACCTCGGGCCCGGCCGCGCCGCCGGTCCCGGCCGCCAGCGGGTCGGGCTGAGGGTGGGGGCCCAGGGTCCCCCGGGGCCTCCCGGCAGCAGCGAGCGGCTCCGGTTCCGCTACACCAAACGGGGGAAGATCCGCTTCACCAGCCAGCGGGACGTGGCCCGACTCTGGGAGCGGGCGCTGCGCCGAAGCGGCCTGGCCGTGGCGTGGTCCGGGGGGTTCTCGCCCCGGCCCCTCCTCTCCTTCGGTCTGGCCCTGCCGACCGGGGCAGAGTCCCTGGGGGAGTACCTCGACGTCCGCCTTGACCTGGGAGAACGCGCCGTGGACGACCCGAGCGGCCTGCCGGCCTCGCTGAGCGACGTCATGCCCGAGGGCCTGGTCGTCCAGGCCGCGGCGATGGTCGACGATGGCGCCGGGTCGCTGCAGCAGGATGTAGCATCGTGCGCCTGGGAACTGGAGGTCTCCGGGGTGTCCGCAGCGGAGTTGACGACAAGGGTCGAGCGTTTGCTTGGCTCGCCCAGCGTCGTCATCCGGCGGGTGCGCAAGGGTCGACCTGTCGACGACGACCTCCGCCCGGCAGTTCGGGCGCTCGCCACCATCGATGGCGCAGCAGCCGGCTGGCCCGACGGGAGCGGCACCTGCCGCCTGCGGGCCGAGCTGACCACCCACCCCCGTGGGGTCCGTCCGGGAGAATTGCTAGAAGGGCTCGGTGCCGACCTGGTGCTGGCACGGGCCTGCAGAACGCACCAATGGATCGAGCGCGACGGCGCCCGGTGGGAGCCGCTCACTACGAGCGGCCGACCGCCCGACGCCAGCGCTCCGCACGCCCAGGAGCGTGCCTCATGAACCGCGTAAGGAGGGACCTCCCTCATGTCCGAATCCGAGAACGGCCTGCCCATCCCCGGGCCGGCCACGACCAGCGCCTCCCCAGAGGGAGAGGCGCCCCAGGCCGCGCTGGGGGGGGACGCAGAGGCACCTAGGACCGGGGCGGTTGCCGCCCCCCCGTCGCGCCCGCGCATCGGCGACACCCGGCCGGCACCCCCGGCCGGCCGGACCGAGGCGCCCCTGGCCGAACCGGCCGCCCGGCGCTCGGGGGGCCGGTCCGAACGTGCCGCACCGGCGACCTCAGAAGCCGCCCCGACCGAGAGCCAGGGAGAGGGGTCGCGTCGCTCACGCGGCCGGCGGCGGTCGGGGAGGGACCGCAAGGGCCGCTCGACCGGCCGCTACATGGTGTGCGTCCACGTCCTGCCCCACGCCACCCAGATCGCCATGCTGGAGGGCCGGTCCCTGGTCGAGCACTACGTCTCCCGGGCGGCCGACGCCACCACCCAGATCGACGGCAACATCTACCGGGGCCGGGTCCAGAACGTCCTGCCCGGGATGGAAGCAGCCTTCGTCGACATCGGCATCCCCAAGAACGCCGTCCTCTACCGCGGCGACGTCCGCTACGACCGTGACGACGTGGAGGGGGGCGGCTCCAACCAGGGGTCCCAGCCCCGGATCGAAGACGTGCTGCGGGCAGGCCAGACAATCCTCTGCCAGGTCACCAAGAACCCCATCGGGGCCAAGGGCGCCCGCCTCACTCAGGAGGTCTCCCTCCCCGGGCGCTTCGCCGTCCTCGTCCCCAACTCGAGCGCCTTTGGCATCTCCAAGCGCTTGGGCGACAACGAGCGCCGTCGCCTGCGCCGGATCATCGACGAGGTGCGCCCTCCCGGCCACGGCCTGATCCTGCGCACCGCGGCCGAGGGCGCCTCCGAGGACGAGCTGCGCCGGGATGTCGGGGGGCTGCTCGACCAGTGGAAGACCATCGAGGCCGAGGCGTCGCGGTCCAACACCCCGGGACTCCTCTACCGCGAGCCCGACCTGGCCGTACGCATCCTGCGCGAGGAGCTGAACGGCGAGTACCGGGGGGTGATCATCGACGACGAGGACCTCTACGAGCAGGTCCGCGACTACGTGGCCACGGTCAGCCCGGACCTGGCCGAGCGGGTCGAGTACTACGACCCCGAGGCCGAGGGCCAGCCCATCTTCGACCGGTTCCACGTCCACGAGCAGCTCCACAAGGCGCTGGACCGCAAGGTCTGGCTGCCGTCTGGGGGGTCGCTCATCATCGAGCGCACCGAGGCCCTCACCGTCATCGACGTGAACACCGGCAAGAACGTGGGCAAGACCAACCTCGAAGAGACCGTGTTCCGCAACAACCTCGAAGCCGCCGAGGAGGTCGCCCGCCAGCTCCGGCTGCGCGACATCGGGGGGATCATCGTCATCGACTTCATCGACATGGAGGTCCGCGAGAACCGCGACAAGGTCGCCCAGGCCCTGCGCAACGCCCTGGCCCGGGACAAGACCCGGACCCAGGTCTTCGACATCTCCGAGCTGGGGCTGGTGGAGATGACCCGAAAGCGGATCTCCGAGGGGCTCATCGAGTCCCTCTCCACGGTCTGCGAGGTCTGCAAGGGCCGCGGGATCGTCCTGGACACCTCGATCCTGTAGCTGCCCGCCGACGCGATAGACTCTTTCTCTTATGTACGCCGTGATCAGGAGCGGGGGCAAGCAGGAGCGGGTGGCCGAGGGCCAGCGGCTCCGGGTCGAGCTGCTCGGGGAGCCCGTCGGGTCCGAGGTCACCTTGGAGCCCGTGCTGGTGGTGGACGAGGGGACCGTGCTGGCCACCCCGTCCGAGCTGGCCGGCGTGGTGGTGACCGCCCAGGTGGTGGGCACAGAGCTCGGCCCCAAGATCAACGCCATGACCTACAAGTCCAAGTCCAACCAGCGCCGCCGGTGGGGCCACCGCCAGCGCTACGCCACGGTGGAGATCACCTCCATCGTCGCCGGCTGAGCCCGAGGAGGGACGATGTCGAAGACCAAGGGTGGCGGTTCCACCCGTAACGGGCGCGACTCCAACGCCCAGCGTCTGGGGGTCAAGACCTTCGACGGCACGGCCGTGACGGCCGGGTCGATCATCGTGCGCCAGCGCGGCACCCACTTCCACCCCGGGGTGAACGTCGGGCGGGGCGGGGACGACACCCTGTTCGCCTTGGCCGACGGGGTGGTCAAGTTCGGCACCCGCAAGAACCGCAAGCTCGTCGACATCCTGCCCGGCTAGGCCACCGGGCCGGCCTCAGCCGTTCTGCGGCCATCGGCGCGCCGTGACCGGAGGCCCGGCACTCTGGCGCACCCCACCCGGACCAGCTCGGTGAGGGCCGCGGGCACCTACCCCGGGGGCGTCGTGGACGAGGTGGTCCCTGTGGCGGGGGATGACCCGGTGGCGAGCGACGGCCCCTCGAGGACGGTGACGTTGGAGACCTTCCACCCCGCCGGACGCTGGGCCAGGTCGACCACCACCCGCAACACGTCGGTCTGTGGCGCGGAGATCTTGTTGTTGGCGTAGAGCTGGTCGACCACCGCGTAGACCGACGCCGACGACCCGGTGTCGCTCTGGACGTAGAGACTGCGGATCTGTCCGCGCGACGAGGCGGCCGCGCTCTCGAGCTGCTGGCGGATGCTCGAGCCGAAGAACTTGTCCGCCTGGGTGGCGAAGGCGCCGGTGGCGTCGTTGGTCACGTTGGCGAAGTCCCGGTCGACCGTCTTGGCGTCGAAGTTGGTGAGGGCCAGCAGGAATCCCGACGCCGTCGTCTTCACCTGCGCCTCCCCGGTGCCCTGGGCATGCAGGCCGGCCCAGGCGATCCCGAACCCGAGCGTGCCGGCCATCCCGGCGACGGCCACGGCCGCGCACAGCACCACCCCCCAGCGCCGGCGCCCCCGCACCCGTCGGCGACTGGTGGTCGGTGGCGGCGGGGCTTGCGGCGAGGTGTCGTGGCCGGGCTCGAGCAATGCGGTCTCCGCCGGGTCCTCTTCGTCGAATCGATGGTCCAGATCGGTGTCGCTTGTTCCCACCACTTTCACTCCGTTGGCGCTCATGGGGTTCTCCTTTTCGGCGTCGTGGCCGGGCCCGCCAGCCCGGCTGCGCTGTTGGCGTTACCCAGGAGAACGACCCGGCGGCGCCGATCTTGCGGACCTCACCGCGCTCACCGGTACCGGCGCCTTCGTTCGACCCGCCGACCGCCTGCGTAGCGGGGCGGCCGGGCCCAGGCCAGGGCGAACCCCACCAGCAGGACCACCCCGATCGGGGCCAGCATCCAGACACTCGCCGGGGTCCGCACGTCGTCGGCGGCCGTGCTGGTCGCGGACGTGGTGTGGGCGGCGGGTGGCGGGTCGCCGCCCCCGCGGACCTCTGCGTCGGTCGGTCCCGGCGGCACGACATGGCCCCCGGCGGCGGGCGTGAAGCCCGACTGGCTGGCCGCCCCGACGCCTTTGCCGAACTCGGTGTCGCAGGCGGCCCCGGGCTCGATGGGGTTGAGGGTGGCCGATGAGCCGTAGGCGATGGCCGACGGCTGGCCCGGGGGGAGGAGCAGCCGGGTGCGGGCGAAGATCTGGTTGGCGCTGGCCCCCACCGAGTTGCTCAGGGCCTTGGTCGGGCCGGGCTGGAGGCTGTTGTTGATGGCGCCGAAGAAGTACTGGTTGGTGGCCAGGCCCGTCGACAGGTTGGCCAGGTTGGCCGGCTCGGCCAGGTTGGCCGTCACGTGTGAGGCGTCGTGCAGAAGGCACCCGAGGTTGGGCGACTCGTCGGTGACGAGCTTGCCCAGGAGAGCAAACGCCTCGGCGCCGTTCGAGAAGAGCGGGGCCAGGTCACCGCGGTCCTGAGCCACCACCGCCATCAGCACCTGGGTGTTCTCCAAGTCCTGGCGCAGCTGGGGCCCGACGGCACTGACGGCGTTCAAGAGCGGTGGCGCGTTGTGCAGCAGGGCTTCGAACTGCCGCTGGTAGGCGAGGAACTCCTTGGAGAAGTCGCTGCTGGCCGAGATGAACTCGCGCAGGTGGCCGGCCTGGCCGTTGAGGGCGGTGGCCAAGGTGGACAGCAGCGAGTTGAGCTTGCCCGGGGGGATGGCCCGCAACATCCTGACGGCCGCTCCGACCACCTGGCCCACGCTCACCGGGATGGAGTGTTTGGAGGTGGGGATCACGGCGCCATCGGCCAGCGGGGGATCGCCGCGGGCGTGGCCCGGCGTCAGCTCCACCACCTGCTCGCCGAGGTCGTTGGCGATGTCGATGGAGGCCGTGACGTCGCCGGGGACCGTCACCCCGGGGTTGATGGCCATGGCGACGTTCGCCCCGGACGTGGACAACGACACGGCGGTCACGGTGCCCACGTCGACCCCGTCGAGTTCGACGCTGGTGTTGGCGAAGAGGCCCGAGGCGTTGGGGAAGACCGACGAGACGTCGGTCTTGTGGGCCAGCGGGCTCCCGAGCAGGTCGACGACGCCGAACAGGACGAGGGCGGCGCTGAGGGCGAAGAAGACGATCAGATTCACCACCAGTCGGCGGGGGATCACGGCTTGCTCGGAGACGTCGTCGATGGCGTGAGACAGGCCGCGGCGGGCGAGGAATTGTTCCCCCCGCCGTCGGGGATGCCGCAGACGATGAGGTTCTCCAGCACCTGGACGTAGTCGTCGACGGTGATGGCATTGGTCGTGGCGTTGTGGACCGGCAGCTGGGTCAGGAAGCCGGCCAGGTCCTGCTGGTGCTGGGCCAGCTGGTGGGCCGTGGCGTAGAGGGCCGTGAGCTGGTCGGCGATCTGGGGGTAGGTGGCCTCGAGGATGGCGTGCCCCTGGCCGGCCAGGTTGTCGAGCGCCCCGAGCAAGGTGGCGAAACGGCCCGACTGCGCGGAGAGGACACTCACCGTCTGGGCCAGGTTGGTGAGCGCCTGCGCGTCCTGCTGGGCCGAGGGGGAGAGGCCCGACCCCAGGGTGTCGAGGTTTCCGATGAGCGAGGTGATCTGGCCGGTCTGGCCGGCGTAGCCGGCCGCCACCGTGGCGAAGTCGTTCAAGAGCTGGCGCAGGTCGGCCGCCTCGCCGTTGAACCCTTGGCCGCCGGCGTCGATGATGGCCGCCAGTTCGGAGTCCGAGACCGAGCCGAACACCTGGGCACCCGCCCCCACGAGCTGTTCGGCCTCGGGGATCACCGACGTGCGAGCGATGGTGGCACCGTCGCGCAGCAGCGCGGCATGGGTGGCGTCACCGCCACGCCGCGGCAGGAGGTCGACGAAGTTCTCGCCGAGCACGGTGGTCTGGTCCAGGGCCGCCGTCACGTCGGCCGGGACCCGGGCGCTGCGTTGGAGGGTCATCGAGACCTTGGCCCTGCTGCCGTCGAGCGTGATGACGCTGACCGAACCCACCGGGACGCCGGCCATCTGCACCTGGGCGCCGGGTACCAATTGGTCGACGTCGGAGAAGACGGCCGAGGCGCCGATGGTGGACGACCCACCGCTCATCGTGCAGCCGGAGAGCCCGAGGGCCAGGGGGAGGAGCAGGGCGGCGACGGCACGCCGTGCCCGGCGCACCGCGCGGTCGCGTGGCGCGCTCACAGCCAGCTCCACAGGTCCGAGACCGCGTGGCCGACGTGATCGAGGAACCCGGGGTGCGGCCGCGACTCGCCGCCCAGGGTCCGTTCCGAAGGCATCGGCGGAAGCAGGCGGGCCGCCGTGGCCCCGAGGCCGCCTGTGGCGGACGGGCGCGACGGCAGCTTCGTGTCGTAGGCGAGGAGGCCGCTTGTGCCGCTCTTCGACGAGGTGGTGGGTGGAGTGGAGCCTGATCCCGACGACGACCCGAGGCACCCCAGCAAGCCGTTCAAGATGCAGGTCTTTGTCCCCGACCCCGAGCCCAGGATCGATCCCGAACCCGACGAGGAGCCCGAGCTCGTGGGCGGCTGGGTGGTGGTGGTCGTGGTGCTGGTCGGGGTGGAAGGCGCCGCCGCCGCCGGTGCGCTCGGAGTGCTCGGCGCAGCCGGGGAGAGGCCCGGGATCTCGGCCAACCCCGCTTGAAGTTGGGAGAGCGGCGTGGTCGGCGGGGTCCCGCTGGACAGGTCGTTGAGGGCGGTGGGGATGTCGGAGATGATCGGGTCGAAGTAGCCGGAGTTCGGGTTGCCGCACTGGCCCAGGGTGGCGATCTGGGCGGGGGTCAGGCCCGCCGAGTGGTTGGCGAGGATCCGCCGGCAGACCCCGGCCAGCCGGTCGCGTACCAGCCCGGCCACGTAGGCGCCGGTGACCCCGAGCGGCGTCTGCAGGTTGAGGTTGATCCAGTTGTAGCCAGGGTCATAGGCGCGATGCGCCGCCGCGAACAGAAGGACCGCCTGCTGGAGGGTCTCGTCGACCGACGCCGTGTTGCGGTCGAGCGTCCGTCCGGCCGTGGTCACCGTGCTGATGTCGGACTCGATGCCGCTCAGGTTCGGGGCCAGGAGGTTGACCAGCTGACCGCTGACGGTGGTGAGCGAACTGATCGCCCCGCTCAGCTGGGCGCTGTGCGAGGCCACGACGCCCGAGACGGTGTCGTAGTCGTTGACGAGCGTCTGGATCTGCGAGGTACGGCTGTCGAGGGTCCCGGTCAGCTGGGCCAGCGTGCCGTTCAGCTGGCCGAGCTCGTTGCCCTTGTCGGCCAGGAGGACCATCGTTCCGGCCGCCCCCGAGATGAGCTTGTTGAGTGCCTGGCCCTGGCCTTGGAGGTCCTCGGCCAGGTTGGTCACGAGATTCCTCACGGCCTTGGGGTTGAGCCGGTTGAGGGTCCGGTCGAGGTCCTCGAGGAGTTGCTCGGTCGAGATCGGCTCCGAGGTCCGCGACTCGGGAATGGTGGCGCCGGACGCCAGGGCAGGACCGCCGGTGTACCCCGGAGACAGGTCGATGTCAGGCTCGCCCAAGAGCTCAGGGGATTCGAGGGCCGCCTTGGTCCGAGCCGGCAGCGGGGTGGCCGGTGCCACCCGCATCCCGACCACCACCCGGGCTCCGGCGGTCTGGACCGACGTGACCCTCCCGACCTCCACGCCCAGCAGCTCGACGGTGGCTCCGGGGAAGAGCCCCGGCGCCCGGGCGAAGACGGCGGTCACCGGGTACCCCGTCCCACCCGTCCCGACCTCGACGGCCACCAGCGTGCCGGCCGCGGCCAGCGCCGCCACCAGCAACCAGCGCAGGGGCCGTCGCCAGCGGTCGAGGCGGACCGTGCGTCGCCGCGCCGGCGATGGCACGGCCCGGGTGGGGCGAACCGGGGGTGGGGCGAGCGTCGTCGACATCACGTCCCCCCGACCAAGGGGTCCAGCAGTTGGGAGAGGCCGTTTACGCCCGAGTCCGGACCGGGGGCTCCAGCGGCACTCGAGTTGCTCGTCCCCGAACCGGCCGGGGCGCTCGTCGTGGTACCCGACGACGGCGCGGCATCGCCGCTCCCCGTGGAGCTCGCACCTGGCAGCGGCCCCGTCTGCGCACTGCAGCCAAGAGGGTCGGGACCGAGGGCCAGGTCGAGGGCTTGGTCGAAGGCGCCGCACGGCCCGATGACGCCGTAAGCACTGGCGGTGGTGACCGGGTTCACGTAGATGTTGGCCCAGGAGTTGGGGGTGTCGGCCGCGCCCGAGTACCCGACCGAGGCGAAGCCCTTGATGCTCGAGCCCAGGTAGGCCACCCCCTCGGCCAGGTCGTTTTGGTGCTGGTCGACGACGCCGAGCACGGTGCGCAGGTTCTTGAGCAGCGAGTCGAGCTGCGGGCTGTCGGTGCCGAGCAGGCTCGAGGTCTGGGTGGCCATCTGGTCCACGTTGTCGATCAGGTTGCCGAGGTTGGTGCTGTTGGCGGCGAGCCCTCCGGTCACGGTGTTGAGGTTGTCGATCACCGAGACGAGGTTCTGGTCCTGGGCGTTGAGCGTGGTGGAGACGGTGTCGGCCGAGTCGATCAGTTGGCTCACCTCGCCACTGCGCTGTGTGATGGTGGTGGTGAGGGCGCCGAGCCCGTCGATGATCTGCTTCACCTGTGTTTCCTTGCCCTTGGTGATGGCGGCCACGTCCTCGACCACCTGGTTGAGCGCCTTGGCGTCGGTCTTGGACAAGAGGTGGCCGGCGATGTTCTGGAGCTGGTACGTCTGGACGGGGACCGAGGTGTCGGTGATGAGCGCCCCGCCCCGCAGCGGTCGGTCCCAGCCGGCCACCGGCTGGAGGGCCACGTCCTCCACGCCCAGCAGCGTCTCGACTCGGACGGCGGCCGTCGTGTCGTGCGGCAGGACCGTGCCGTCGTTGACGTCGAGCGTGGCGATCACCGAGTTGCCGTCGAGCACGACGCTCCCGACCGATCCCACCGGCACCCCGGCCACGACGACGGGGGTCCCCGCGGCCACGCCTGCGGCGTCGACGAAGCGCGCCTTCACCGGATAGGTGGAGGAGAACAGGCTGCGGTTCAGCAGCAGGACCCCGGCCACCACCGAGGCCATGAGCACGATGGCCACCAGGCCGATCCTCTTGGGGTTGCGTTCGGTGAAGGCCTTCATGTCGCGCTCGCCTTCGTGGCCGGGGGCGCCGAACCGCCGACCGCCCCCAGGATCTGGGGGATGCTCGACTGGGCCAGCGGGCCGAACCGCGAAGGCGTCGAGGAAGGGGCACTGACCGACGGCGCCGGGGTGGACGTCGTGCCCGACGGCAGACCGCCGGCCACGCCCGAGCCGGAAGGCGCGTTGGTCGGCTCGTAGTACGTGCAGGTCGTCTCGTTGGCCAAGCACGTGTAGACGGTCTGGATCTGGAACCACTGGCCCCACGAGGAGATCTCGGTGTAGGGGGCGAGCCCTTCGCCGAGAGTGGACAGACCATGGGCCAGCTCCTGCTGGTTCTGGGCGAGGGTCGCCGTCACTGCGTTCAGATCGGCGATTGAGCCGTCGAGGTTGGACCGGTTGGAGGTCACGAGGTTGGCCAGGTCGCTGGAGACCGACGAGAGGTTGTTGACGACGTCTTCGAGGACGGAGTTGTGTGTGGCCAGGGACTGGGCCACCGACTGGAGGTTGGACACCAAGGTGGTGAGGTCGCCACCGCGCGAGGCGATGGCGGTGAGCACCCGGTCGAGGCTGTCGATGACCGTCCCCACCTCTGCGTTGAGGTTGCCGACGGTGCGGGCGACGGTGGCCCCGTTGTCGATGAGCTGGTCGACCTCGGCCGTGTCCTTCTCGAGGGCGCCCGACACGTTCTCGACGAAGGTGTTGGCCTCCTGGGGGTTGATCGACTGGAGGAACGGGCCGAGTGAGTTGAGTAGGGCGTCAACGCTGGCGTCGGACACGTCGTGGCTGAGGGGGATGGTGGCCCCGGGCGCCAGCATGTTCCCCGTCCTGCTCGGGTAGAGGTAGAGGACCTTCTGGCCGATCACGTTCTTCCACCGCAGCCCCACGTCAGTGCCGGACCGCAGGGTGACGGTGCTGTTCACGTCGAGTGTCACCACGGCGTGGCCCCGGCGCAGGGCGATGGCGGTGACCTGCCCGACCGGCACCCCGGCGACATCCACCGCCTCGCCGGTGGTGAGACCGGTCACGTCGTTCAGCTGCGCCTGGTAGCCCGAGCGCGAGCCGGAGAGCGAGATGTTGCCGAGCTTGACGGCCAGGGCACCGAGGAGGAGGAGGCAGGCCGCGGCGAACAGGGCGAACTTGGGCAGCGAACGGGGGAGCCGACGAGGGCGCCGAAGGCGGTGCGACCGCTCCGGGCGAGCAAAGAGTCGGGCGAGACGCGTCACTCGCCGCCCCCCAACAAAGAGTGCACGTAGGACCCGATCGAGCCCGACACCGGCGCCGCGGCCTGTCCGAGGGCGGCGTAGACCTGTTGGCTCAGCTGTTGGAGCGCCTGGGCGGCCCCCGGCGTCGGCGAGCTCGCGGCCGACGCCGGGACCGTGGTCGGAGCCGGGGCGGGAGCGACTGCGGGCGCGACCGGCGTCGACGTCCCTTGGGCGGCGTCGAAGGCGGCCAGCTCGCTCGAACAGTTGAAGGCGGAGCCGGCTCCGGCCAGGGACTGCTGGAGGGGTTCGAGGAAGCTGAGGCCCGATTGGGCCGGGGCCAGCAGGCTGCAGACCAGCTGGTTGACGTCGGAGAACAGGATGAACGTGTTGAAGTAGGCGAAGCGCGAGCCGTCGGGGAGGGTCCCGCTGCTCCCGACGTGCCCCAACTTGTACACGTACTGGTAGAGGCCCTGGAGAAGGTTGCCGACGTCGGAGGACTGGGCGGTGAGGACCCGGGCGACGTTGTCGCCGTCGGCGAGCAGCGTGTCGATGTCCGGCCGGTAGTCGGCGAGGAGGGTGGCGAGATCTTGGGAGAACGGCGTGAGTGACTCGAGCAGCTTCTGATAATCGGCCGCCGCGGCGTTGAAGGAGGGGAGGCCTGCGTTCTCCTCCGCCGACAGGCCGTTGATGGCGCCGGTGTCGGGCGCCACCTGCCCGGTGAAGGTGGCGAAGGCATCGAGGGCCGCGAGCTGCGCTTGGAGCGTGTTGTCGAGGAGCGCGGCCAACTTCGCCCCTTCCCCGAGGGCCGTGGCGATACGGGGACCCTCCCCGTTGCTGGCTTGCGCCAGGTCGTTGATGACCGACGCCAAGTCGGTCGTGTCGATGCGCCGGAGCAACGGCGTAGCTGCCGCGAAGAGGTTGCCGAGGACGGCCGAGACGGCGGTGTGGGTGAAGGTGCCGCCGGGCGGGAGCACGCCTCGGGGCCCGGCAGGATCGTTGATCGAGACCTGCTCGGCGCCGAACAGGTTGACCGGTTCAATGGTGGCGGTGGCGTCCCGGCTGGCCCGGAAGGTTGGTTGGACCAGCACGGAGACCTTGGCGCTGGTGCCTGCGAGGTCGATCGCCGAGACCCGGCCCACCTGGACACCTCGGTAGACGACGAGGGAGCCGGGTTGCAGCCCCTCGCCCGAAGAGGAGAAGTAGCCGGTGAGCCGGTAGTCACCGGAGAAGTCCCCGTTGGACAGTCGGACCAGGGTCACCGTGCCGGCGACCAGGGTCGCGATCACGACGAGCACGGCGAGGGTCTTCATCGCCCGGCTCATCCCACCAACCTCGCCGTGATGTTCACGCCCCCGAAGAGGACGATGGACAAGAGCAGGTTGACCAGTACCACCAAGATGATCGAGAGGCGGATGGCTCGGCCGGCCGCCACTCCCACGCCGGCCGGTCCGCCACCCGCCGTGTAGCCGTAGTAGCAGTGGACGAAGCTGACGATGACTGCGAAGACCATGGCCTTGACGAACGAAAAGAAGATGTCGACAGGCGGCAGGAACAGCTGGAAGTAGTGCTGGTAGGTGCCTGGTGAAAGGTGGAAGAACCGGGTCACGATCAACTCGGTGGCGAGGAAGCTCGAGAACAAGGCGGCCAGGTAGATCGGCACCATGGTGACGAGGGCCGCCCACACCCTCGTCGCCACTAGGTAGATGACGCTGGGCACGCCCATCACCTCGAGCGCGTCGATCTCCTCAGAGATTCGCATGGCGCCGAGCTGCGCCGTGAACCCCGCGCCCACCTGGGCGGCGAGGGCCACTCCCGCCACCAGCGGGGTGATCTCACGGGTATTGGCGAGCGAGGAGATCACGCCGGTGAAGGCCTGGGCGCCGATCTGGTGGAGGCCGGTGAACCCCTCGAGGCCGACTTCGGTGCCGGTGAAAAAGGCGATGCTCACGACCACGAAGAACATGCCGCCGCCGATAATGAGCGAACCGGGTCCGATGGCGATGTCGGCCATGAGCACGGCGATCTCCCGGCGATAGCGCTGGGCCCGCGGCATCGACCGGACGATCTTCACGTAGAAGGCGAGCTGGGCGAAGCAACCGTCGATCCAACCGTGCACCGGCGCCCGCAACGTGCGGTACGCCCTGACCACCGGCGCGGGCAACGGCGCAATGACGGCGCCCATCTCAGATCGCCTTCTGCGGGATGAAGTTGAAGTAGAAGATCGTCAGGATGAAGTTGGCGAAGAAAGCCAGGATGAACGTGATCACGACGGCCTGGTTGACGGCGTCGCCGACTCCTTTGGCCCCGCCCTTGGCGTGCATCCCCTTGTAGCAGGCGACCATGGCGGCCAGGAAGCCGAAGACCGCGGCTTTGAACACGGCGATGCCAAGGTCCCAGAGCTGCGCCAGCTCGGAGAAGGTGGAGAAGAAACTGCTCTCGGTGACGTGCACCGAGTGCACCCCGAACCACAGGCCGCCGAGGATGCCGGCCACGCTGACGACGGCATCGAGCAGGACGGCGACCACGGTGGCGGCCAACAGGCGGGGGAGCACCAACCGGTGAATGGGGTTCACCCCCATGACCTCCATCGCCGAAATCTCGTCCCGGATGCGCCTCGAACCGAGGTCGGCGCACATGGCCGAGCCGCCGGCCCCGGCGATCAGCAGGGCGGTGGCGACGGGCGCCTGCTCGCGGACCACGGCCAGGACCATGGCTGCGCCGAGTTGGGACTGCGCTCCGATCTGCGCGAGCAGGGACCCCACCTCGAGCGCGATCACCATACCGAACGGGATCGACACCAAGATGAGGGGGAGCGTGGTGACCCTGGCCAGGAACCAGCACTGGTCGAAGAACTCGCCGAGGGGGAGCCCTCGAGTGAACAGCTGGCGGATCGCCTCGAGGGCGACGGAGAACATATTGCCGGTCTCTCGCAGGGCTGAGACCACTTTGCCCTCGTCCCACCGGCGCGTTCGCGGCGGAGCCGGCGAGACGGGCACCGCCCGGCCGTTCTCGACGTGTCCGTTGGCGGAGCCGTTCACCGTGACCACGTCGTGTGCTCCTCGACGGATGCTTGGTCCCGTTGGCTCATCGTCGCCCCTTTGGCTTGAGCTGCGAACCCTCGGACCCTGCGAGCCCAAGTCGGCAAGCTTCGGGCCCGTCTCGACCGCCACCGGCGATCCGACGAGTCTTCGTCGAGGGCCGGGGGTCCGGCGCTATGAAGGACAACGGCTCTTGAGGTGTGACCTTGCGGCAGGCAGGGTTCGGCTGTCCTGGCCGAGGGTTTCGTTCCGCAGCCTCCCGTTTGGCCTGTTCGTAGGCGATACTGGAGGTCGCAGCCCCCGGGGGGCACCGGTCCCGGCTGGCCGAGAATCGGCTGCCGACAGGACGTGGACCGGATACCCCCCGCCAGGGGCTGCGGGCTTGGCGTGCAGGTGGCCGCGTCGGCCGGTTGTCTCAGGAATATCCCGAGCCAGAGCCGTTGCCTCCCGTCGCGCATGATCGAACAACGGTCGTAGCGTGCCAGCCTTGCGGTGCCTTACTCGGTTACACAGGAGAGCGGATCATTTGCCGAGCCAGCAATTGGCCTCGGGGCGGGTCCGCGGCAATGGCGGGAACCGGTCTGCCGGACTCTCGATGTGGAACAAAAACGTGTCTACCCGCTATCGCCCCTTACGGACCCTCGGGGACATCCTGCGGAATCCATGTCGGCGCGTTATTGGGACACTCCAGACTCGTCCGCATAGATTGAAGCCAATGGCCGATTCTGTGCTGGCAAGTTGGAACGAGGGACAGGCCAGGGAGGCGATCCTGGACTTCGTTGGGCGGGCGACGACCGATGGCCCGGACTTCGTGCCACAAGCAGACCGGATCGCCACCTTCGACAACGACGGCACCCTGTGGGTTGAGCAGCCGTTGCACCGCCTGAGGGTTGGGGGGCGCCCCCTACGGCCGCACACATGCGCGTCCGGTGGGTAGCCCCGATCGCCGGATGTAGGCGGTTTGAATCTAGTCGGCTTGGAGTTCTAGGCCGAGATCGTCCGGTAGGCGACGCCAGCCGAGTGTGCCGCATGGCGGATGCCAGGACCATCATCCCCCGTCCAGACGCACAGCTGAGCGTCCAGGTGCTCGGCAGCTGCAACAGCTTCAGCTCCTAACGTCGAAACGCGTTCGCTTTCCGCCAGCTCTGCAATTCGGTATCCGATCAAACGCATCGGCAGAATTCGGACAGAATCCGGCAGCTCCAACAGCCGCCGTCCTAGTTCTCGTCGATGCTGAGCGGACCAAGCTCCCGTCAGGGCTCCGCCTCCAGCGCCTACGGCGCTCTTGCAGAGCCTCACGTAGTACAGGTTGGTGGTGGCAAGTTCGCTCATTGCGACGAGCCGGCTGAGTTGCCGGCTTTGCTCATCGGCTAGGACATCCCGTAGAAGATGGTCGTCGAGGACGACGCGACTCACGTGGTTGCGAGGTCGGGGTCGTCGGCCAGGGAGGCGACAAAATCTGCGTGCTCTTCACGGCTGAGGAGATCGCCGAGAAGGCGTTGCGCTTCGCCAGCGGGCACGGTGAGCACGCCAAAACCCAGGTCGATCACGTCGACCGGTCCCCCTTTTTCAAGATGCCACCGATGTCGGACGGCAGCCGGCACCGACATCTGGCCCGAAGCGGAAACTAAGTACTGCTGGATTGCTTCCATGACCTGAGTGTACTTGGTATGGAGGGGTTCCGTACCAAGTATCCCTTAATTTCGGGTTCGAACGTGGCGTGGGTCTGGAGTTGACCCCCTCTCGTACACGGGGTGTCCCAAAATGTTCAGGCTTGGCTCAACCGCGAGGTGCCCCCGACTGCCGGGTGGGTGGGACAGGGAAGCGCGACGAGCACGGTGTTACCTGCCGGTCCGCTGGCCACCTGACATCATTGGGTCGTGTCAGCCACACCCACAACGATCCCCCGACGGCCAACTGCTGGTGTACTCATCCAGTCGGCAGTTCGCAGATATGTGAACGCCCATGGAATCTGGCTTCAGCTCGACAATCGAATGTCGACGAGAGAAAGGTAGCCATTCGATGATTCTCCTCCCCCGCATAGCCAGGTCCCTCCATCATCCTGCGTTGGCGGTCCTTTTGGGCCTCGTTCTCGTGGCAATCGCCATCTATGGGCTTTCTAGTGGGGTCATCCCGAAACTATGGGCCATCCTCATCCTGGCAGTCGGAATACTGAACGTTCTGCGAGCCATCCCTCATCCGGACGCTGAACGCTCTGGCAACGCCGCGAATGCCATGTAGACCAATTACTTCTTGCGGGCGAACAGGCTCTTGATGTGACTTACATTGAGCCAACTCCCGGCAATCAGAAAGTCCTACCGCACAACCCGCCAGCTCTGAAGCGGCGGTGACCGAGACGAGCCGTGGAGTGCCAAGCAGGGCCCTTCTTCACGGCGCCCCATAGCCGGCTGGATGACTGAGCTCCAGTCGCTCCGAACGCCGGCAGTGGGCGCCATCTCGCGCTGGTACAGCAGGGCATCGTCAGCCGACGTGGTCGCTGTTGTAGTACGGCAACGGCCTCTAGCTGCGGACCCAGCGCAGGCTCGGTTCCGTCAACCTGAGACGGTCAACCGTCGAAGGGCACCCTCGCTATCGCGGCCAGGGTCCACGTCGTAGCGCACCGAGAACCCCCTTCGTCTTGGGGATGTTCACAATGCGGTTTGGAGTTCAGCCCTTGATCACGTTGTGTACTCGTGCCACCATCGGCTCCTTGAGTTCGACGCCAAGTTCGGCCAGGATCGGCATGAGAGCCGGTCCAAACGCATCGAAATCTTCTTGGGAATCCCAGATGTCAAACACCTGGATCGAACCGTTTGATTCGAGGGCAACATGAAGGGATCGCCCCTTTGGGGACCCCGCACCGGCCGCGTTGAGCTGCTTGATCGCGCTGTCGTACTTCTCCGGGGTGAAACCCTCGTGAACGAAATAGATCCCAAGTGCCATGATGTACCCAACCTTTTCCGCGTATTGCACGCTGATCTTGACCGTAGTGGCCAACCCGCTTGGACTTGACCTCCCTCACCGTACCTCTCGGCGTGGAGCGGCCGTCGACCCCGCCGAGCACGGCATGAGGGTCTGGGCAGGGGCGCCCCCGAAGATCAGCTACCTCCCGTCCGGGAACTAACCCCGACCGCCGGGAGTGGGTGCTTACTCGGCGCACATGCTTGCCCGTATCGGAGGCCGTTTGCGGTTTGGAATACTTTCCGACATGGCACACCAGATGAGTGGCGACGAACTCAATCGCTTCCTAAGCGCAGGTACCCGTACCGGAAAACTGGCGACCACGCGAGCCGATGGCAGCCCGCACGTCGCTCCAGTCTGGTTCATCCTCGACCGAGATGACCTGGTCTTCATTACTGGGGCCGATACGGTGAAAGGCAAGGCCCTGTTGCGCGATCCGCGAGTCGCACTTTTGGTAGACGATGAGCGCCCCCCCTTTTCCTTCGCGACGATTGAGGGCACTGTCTCGGTGTCCCGCGACCTAGACGAGATGCTTCCCCTGTCTATCGCCATTGCTCGTCGGTACATGGGTGACGCACTGGCCGAGCAGTACGGCAGACGCAATGCAGTTGAGGGTGAGTTACTTCTGCGCCTACCTTGTGTCAGGGTTACCGCAGTGGCAGAAATCGCGGACTAGAGCACACCAGTCGGGCGGGAAGTGTGGGGATTTCCGCACCCAACAGTCCGTAATTCTGTCCTGGTCCGGACGGATCCGAGCAGCCCTGCGCGATTGCAGTATTACTGCCTCCTGCGTGCCTTCCGTTACTTGGCTACCCCGCATTCTCTGACGGTGCCACCGGGCCCCGATGCCTTCCGGCGACTCTCCCCACCACTCAGCAGATCCGTCAGCGATCGTCACTTGCCGCTGGGGTAGCGGGCATCAGCCAGCGGCGGCAGAGCGTTGCATCGGTTAGACAGGACCTCGCGACGTGATTCTGTAAACGCCCACTGAGAGGAGCACAAGATGCCCAAGGTCGTCATCACCCACGGCGTTTCGGACGTTGGCAACTGGCGAAAGGGCAAGGAGGAGCGGGCCGGAGCCATAGGTGCGATGGGGGGCGTCAACGTGGTGGATTACGTGGCGCAAGACGGGAGCAAGGCGGTAGCAATCACTTTCGATACGGACGATGTTGCTACCGTGGTGGAGACGATCGCATCCCCACCCCCCGAATTGGCCGACGCCATGAAGAGGCACGGCCTGATCCCACCGCTGACCATCTACGTCGCGCAGTAGCCCGACCGACGCATGCCCGAATCCCTCCAGGTGTGGGCCCGGCTGCGCGTCTAGGGGTCCCTCTCGTGGATACGGTGCCCCCTGTCGCCGGCCTGGGGTGATGGCTCGGCCACGCACGTTGATGTCAGGGACAACCGAGCGTCGGCTGGGTGATCGGGTCGCCATCTAGCGTGATGGGACATCCGTGTAGACATGTTCAGCACTGAGCCCGGCTTCGCGACGAGAGACCCTGCTCGCCGACGGAAAGGTCCGTGCGATCGGGGTCAGCAACAGATCGAGTGCCACCCATATTTTGCACAGCGATCGGTGCAGGACTTCGGCGCCAAGTACGGCATCGTTACGCAGGCGTGGTCACCAATCGGCGGCATCACCTTCTATCGAGGCGGCACTCATTCCAGCACCCTCGATGATCCGGTCATCGGCGAGATCGCCACCGCCCACACCAAGACCCCCGCCCAGGTGATGCTGCGTTGGGGTCTGCAGCAAGGACGCTCGATGATCCCGAAGTCCATCAAGGCCGACCATATCGAAGAGAACATCGACGTGTTCGACTTCAAGCTGTTCGCCGACGAAATGAGAGCCATCGACAGCCTGGACACCAGCCGGCGCGGAGGCCCGGAGCCTGACGCAATCACGCTCGAAGCCTTCGGACGTGAGATCCCGGAGGCCTGAACGTGTCTCCACCTTCGTTGTCACGGTTCCGCCCCCTAACAACGGCTACGTGATAGCCCGATCAGCCGTTCGGCAATCGCTCGGTGAGTCTGACGACGACCGAATCCCCTTCCGTCTTACCGATCTTCTTCCGGACCTCGGCCTTAATGGGCAACTTGTGCCTGCCATCGCCTAACGCCATGAACGCACTCTGAAACGGTTCGCCGTCCACCATTCCCCGCACCTTGACCAAGCCCTTGGTTCCGAAGTAGTCAGCCGAACCGTCCATGACGACGTACGTCCACCCACCCTTGGCTGTGCTCTTCTGCAATCTGGCCCGGAACGTCTTGTCCATGTCTCAGATTCTCTACCCAAGCGTCCGACCTGTCGAGTGGGGTTCACCGTTCTCTTGGGCAAGGTGCCCCCAACGTCAATCCCTCTCGTAGCCAGCGGGTTGCATCTACCGCCGGACATGTAACGCCAACCATTTAGCCCCAACCACCATTTCGCGGGCGTCGCCCCTGAGGGCCTTACCTCGACGGGAGATCAGCCAACGCGGGCCAGGATCGTCTCACTGTCTTCAGCGCTCATGGGGGCCCTATTGGCCTGAGGTCATGCGAATCTGGCCCTCGAGGATGTACCAGGTGTCGTCGAGGTCGTCGTGGATGTGTAGGGGGGGGCGACGAATCGACCGGCAAGGTCATCTCGAGCACGACCGTATCCATCTCGGGCGCGCAGCGGTGCTCCACGACCAAGGTGTCGAGCAACCACCACGCTTGTCCTTGCTCGACCTCGGGGGAGTCAACAATTGCGGTCCTCACTTCGGCTACCTCCAGCGGGTGCACACGCCGTCCCCTAACGCCGACCACGAGCGACTGGCACGAGTCGCCCCTACTGCCGGATTCGAGCGTTGGCCGAGTTATCACCTACCGCTGGACCACGGGCATTCCTTGACGATGCCAGGATTGCTTGTGTGGACACTGCGCGGATCGACCAATGGCTCTGGGCCATCCGGCTCTACAGGACGCGTTCCGCTGCAACTGAGGCATGCCGAAGCGGCCACGTTCGGATCAACGGCTCTCAGGTGAAGCCGGCAGCCAAGGTACGGTCAGGAGATCGCGTGGAAGCACGCGTCCACGATCGGGATCGGGTGTTCGAGGTAGTGAGGGCCATCGAAAAGCGGCTCGGGGCTCCTCAGGCTGCCGAGTGTTTCGTTGACCTCACCCCGCCTTCGTCGATTCGCGAGAAGCCTGCCTTCGCACGTGAACGTGGAAGCGGTCGACCGACCAAGCGCGATCGGCGCAAGCTCGATCAGCTGTACAAGTAGGGCGGCACACGCGGGGTCTTAATAACGCAGAACCCGTTGCCATCCCCGAGTGTCCCCAACCGCCGGCTCGTGGGCGACCTCCCGCGCCGGCTACATGAACAGAGCGCGACTGCGCAGCATCCTGTTCGACTACATCGAGGTCTTCGACAACCGAGAACGGGCCCAGGCCAGCCTCGGTCACCTCAGCCCAGTTGACTACGAGGCGGCTCTCGCTGTGGTCTGAATCCCACAAGCCCGTGTCCGCCGAAGCGAGTCAACTCCAAGTCTCCTACGGCCGGGATTGGGTTGACTTTCGGGATGGCGGCGGCATTTGGGATGGACCAGGTTCCCCGGCATCCTCTCCGGGTCCTCCGCTGGAAGTAATCGTGGATCGAGCTATTACTGTGGGGGCCCGTCGGCCGGCGCACAAACGGAGGTGCCCATCTTGTCAACCGAAAAGCTCGCAGACGCCTTTGCCGGCTCGCGCAGGATCATCGCAGGCGTCGCCGCAAACCAGATGGTCCTGCCCACCCCGTGCCAGTCCTGGGACGTCGCGGCACTGATCAACCACATGGTCAGTGCCCCCCGGTTCGCGGCGTCGGCCGTGGCGACCCGGACCAACGTCGAGGACGACCGGGAGTTCACGAAGGGCGACTACCTCGCGGCATACGACGAGAGTCGGGAAGAGGCGCTCTCAGCGTTCGGCGCCCCTGGCGCGCTCGAGAAGATGGTTGTCATGCCTTTCGGCGAGATTCCTGGGGCGGTCCTCATGGAGATCATCACCGGGGACCAGTTCATGCACGGTTGGGATCTGGCCCGTGCGACGGGGCAGCCGACAACGCTTGACCCCCAACAGGCACAGGCGCGCCTCGACTTCGCGAGGGTGGCGATCCAGCCCGAGTTCCGCGGCGCGGACGGCGATCGACCGTTCGGCCCCGAGCGCGAAGCACCCGAGGGCGCAGGACCGGCCGACCAGCTGGCTGCATTCCTCGGTCGGTCCGTCTGAGCTTCAGACGAAGGTGGGAACGCGGGCCTGGTCCGGGCTGGGAAGTATCAGGCCAGTGGTCACTCCCCACAATTGCATCGGGGGGAGGCCCCCGATGCGGCGGCCCTACCTTCCAAATACGCGATGACCCGGTGACCAGCGCCTACGTGCTGTGTTACTTGTTCTGACTGCGCCGGACCGAATCTATCTACGAGGGAGAGGTTCCACCCGTCGTCCTCAGCCGCTTCAGGGCTCGACGGTACGAATACGACCTCAGAGGATCCACCAGCGGAGCCGAAGGGGCGCGCCTGGTACATCGGTCCAAATCGTGCCGCCGAGGGACATCGAGGGGTCGCCCATGGGCGGGTCCGATCGCTGCCGAAGGTGACTCAGCACGTTGGGTGAGTGACGACGCCCAGTGCGCAAAATTCACCTCCAAAGGAGAGGGTTGTGCCCCGTAGAGGCAAGAAACGTCTGCTCGACGGAAGTGCGGTTGAGCTACTCGATGACGATTGCCCCGACGAAGACCACGCCTTCTTCCCAGATGCCATCCCGGCCGGGGGGCAAGTTGAACTCGTCCCCTATGGCAAGTGGACGACCGACTTGGCCCACCATGACCGGGACACCCCTTCCATTCGGTAGGAAGACGGTCCACCAAGGGTCATCCAATGCTTTTGGCGGGGAGATAGTCGCTCCAGGGGGGAGCGGACCATTCCATGCCCCCTTCCCCGTGATCGCGATCGCTCGAAACGTAACCGGGCCTCCCACAGCGGTCTCGGACCAATCAGCCCACAGCGGTTCGTTGTCCTGCTCGTTGTCTGGCCGGGCAAAGTGAAGCCGGAGTTCGCACTCGATGATCTCTGGCTTGTCGTCTTCCCCCATGCCGCAAGTGTAGGTCTCTGCACTTCACCGGCGAATCCCAAGCGATCCCAATGGGAGGGCGACAGGAGTCGTCTCCTATCCGCCCCCAGGCTGGTCGGGTGCTCGACCCGACCGACGGACGCGCTCGCATTATCCAGCTGACCCCTAAGGGTCGGCGGCTCGGACAAACGATCGCTACCGAGTCGCAGCGGCCGAGCGGCGAATCGCCGAGATCCTCGGACCGCGGTGCTTCGCCCAACTGCGCAGCTCCCTTGAGTTGTTGACGGAGTTGAGCGATCGGGTCTTCACTGGCCATCCCTACCGTCGGCATGTGACTCGACCCAGGCAACAACACCTTGGTCTGTGCGGTGAAGGTCGGACTGGT
>Ga0265327_10001475_pt1 | contig 29434 bp, 32 predicted proteins | sample 41621metaG_FD_202089 | JGI IMG/M metagenome (GOLD analysis project Ga0265327, IMG submission 202089) | Rhizosphere microbial communities from Carex aquatilis grown in University of Washington, Seatle, WA, United States - 4-16-21 metaG | ecosystem: Host-associated > Plants > Roots > Rhizosphere...
TAATTTACCCCATTCTCTCATTCACTTCATCCACATAATCCATTACGTTTTCACACAAGTGTTTTGTATTGAAATATTTTCTCAATTTACATACGCCTATTATCGACGACAAATTTGGATATTTATTTGATAGTATTTTCATCATTTTTGGATTTTCTAAAATGTAACTTAAATCACCCACTTCATTTTTACTACTTGGCAATGTTTCCATTGGATTGTTCAATAAATAAATCACTGCGTCTTTTGGTAATGGTGGCAGACATGTCAATTGATTGTTCTCCACGGATATATATGTTAAACTATCTGGCAATCGTGGCAAACTTGTCAATTTATTATCACTCACTTCCAACTTTTTAAATTTATTTGGCAATGTGGGCAAAGATATTAACATGCTTCCTTTACACTTTAAATGGTTCAATTTATCCGGCAAATCAGGCAGTAAAGTTATTGATGTATCACTGCAGCCTAAATATTCCAGTGTAGATGGCAATTTTCCAATCTTTGTATGATGCTTGCCTTCAATTACAAGCGCAATTAATCCCTCTGGCAATTCTACAAGTAACTCAATCGGACATTTAATGACCAAATACTTTAAACTGATTGGAAATTTTGTAATTGTTATTAGATTTGAACCAGATATGCACAAATGATTAACGTTGTCTGGAATCTTTTGACTATCCACATTTTTAATCAAATCATAACGAATCAATTCCTTTTCAGGTGGTAAAATAAACATTATATATTATCACCATATTTTAATTAATATCAATCCGACAATGGCTTATAACATTCAATGCGTGCAAAAGTTGTCTTACGATACTCCTTTAAAATTTCATCAACATCAAAATTTTCTTTTCTACGCATTGCATTAATGCTATTTACATAATTTCTTGTCTCGGCTATTGTTTTGTGAAAAAATAAAGCTGGATATTGATTTAAAAGTTTTGGATATAGCTTTAAAAGTTCTCGATTGTCCGTCATAATGGCGATGGTCAATGTTTCCGGGAAATTTGGCAATTTGGTCAAACCAGTATTATGCGTGCAATCTAAAATTACTAATTCTGGCGGCAAGTCTGGCAACTCGGTCAAGTTATTGAATGGACATGCCAAGACTTTTAATTGCGAAGGTAATTCTGGCAACACTTTAAAAGTTGTATGCGAGCAATAAAGCGCTTGCAATGATGCAGGTAATTTTGGCAATCGTGATAATTTATGATTTCCATAACTTAAAATCTGCAAACTGTTTGGTAAATCGGGCAACAATGTCAAATTATTATCATTACAACTTAAATATGCCAATGATGACGGTAATGTTGGCAATTCTTCTAAATGATTACCGTCACACGATAATGCTTGTAATCCTTCTGGTAAATCTGGCAGCGCTTTTAATTTATTTCCGTTGCACCACAAATGTGTAAGTGTGGCAGGAAATGGCGGTAATTTATTATAACCTTTGTATGAGCAATCGATATGCGTTGTGCCTTCTTCCCACATCCATTCTCCTAAATTATTTACCCCAAATCGGGTCACATAGTCGGCTTTTGGCATAAACAGCTTGTCATTCTGCATGTTGTATATATATATTAGTCCAATATTTTAATTCCATTTACTGCCTCATTTGCAGTTAAAATATGCAAATTCTGAATTTCTTTGTATAACATATATACACATGTCCCATAGAATTCTTCAGCAATTGGGGGTTACGCCACAAAATGCAGAACGAGCCGATACATTATTACACAATTTGACCAAGTTGCCACCCAAAGTAAGTGCCAATGTTGTGCCTCATACATATGCATCAAAAGCATGGGCAACTGAACAAGCCGATTTATTGCATTTGCCGGATGATGATGGCTATAAATATTTACTCGTTGTCGTCGATATTGCCACCCGCAAATGCGATGCCGAACCATTGAAAACACGCGACAGTAAAACCGTAAAAAAAGGATTGATTAAAATATTTAAGCGCAAAATTATTCATCAGCCGTCAAGATTAGAAGTTGATGATGGTAGTGAATTTAAAGGCGATTTTGCACAATATTTCAGCAAATTATTAGAAATTCAAGTCAAAGAACCAGGCAGACATCGACAACAAAGTGTCGTTGAATCCAAAAATCATATCATTGGCGATGTCTTAAATAAACGAATGCTCGCCGAAGAAATTAATAACCATGAAGAAAGCAAGTCTTGGGTTGATATTGTTCCACAAGTTGTAAGACTCATCAATAAAGAATATGCACATCCCGCCGTTGTTATTCATGGCGACCGTGAAGAAAAAACGGACAAAACAAACAAGCATTTATTAACAATTGGCACAGAATGTCGTTATCTATTAGACAATCCTATTCGTTACACGGATGGTCAGCGTATGCATGGCACGTTTCGCGCAGGTGATATAAGATGGAGCAAAGAACATTATCCCATTACTCGCTTCTATTTACGACCAGATGAACCACCATTATACGAATTAGGCGATGATGGACGAGTTGCATATTCTCGCGAACAATTACAAGTCGTTCCACGCAATGAAATACGACCATTGCCAGGCGGACAACATAAATTTATCATTGACCACCTCATTAAACGATTCAAACAACGCGGTAAAATCTATTTTGATGTTAAATGGGATGATGGCAGTATTACACAAGAACCACGAACCGAATTAATGAAAGATGTTCCCCATCTTGTCCGCGCATTTGAAACAGAAGAACATTAAAAATTGTAACTTGATAAAATCAAGGTATAATTCAATTAAAACTTTTCAATATCCATCATTGCCTTGTGAATATTTCTATACTTTTCTAATAACACTTTTTGTGCAGCTATCTCATTCGCCATCTCATCCCTCTCTTTTTGCAAGGCGATACACTTTGCCTTTTCATCCGACAGTTCTTGTTTCAAAGCTACATTCTTAATTTTCAAACTATCAATGCTTTCCTCCACAACATTCCACTCTTCCCTTTCCATTATCTTTACCAATTCACTATGCTCAACTTTATACAATTGCACCCCAATCTTTACTTGAACAATTCCCACCTTTTCTAAATAATTTACCATATCCCTCTTCAATTCTACCACCCTGTTATTATCACCGCACCACTTAACATAATCATCATATAACTCCTTTGGTGTCATTCTCAAATTATTCTTGCAACCTAAAATATGCTGCGAGGTCATATATTCATATACACTATTCAACTTCATCGTTCGCTATATACTATATGCATATATTATATTTAAGTCCATTTTTACGCACCAACATTTCCTAAACTATCCAACTCCTTCATCACCTCCTGCAGCTTTTTCTCAACCTTTATTTTCGCCTTTATCAATTCCATATTCTTCCTCTCCTCCTCTGTCATTGAATTCATTATGTGCTTCTTTGATTTCAAATGCTTACTTCTATTCCATACATGCACATTCATCTCGCAAATCGGACATAACTCTGTCTTGTCCTTCAATCTATCCTTGTATATTGTATGATAATACTGTTGAGCGTAGTTCTTATACTCCATTTCTATATTATACAATATAAGTATATTTTTAAGTTCTTAATCTTCCTCAAACCATTCCACTGGTCTATTGCATGCGCCTACTTGACATTGACCGCTTTTTACTAATTTCCATTCACCAATTTCAGTTCCAATTGGCAAATTCAAAGGAATGGATGCTAAAATACTATCTGTGTGCGCACGATGGACATGACTGTTATTTGGTAATATATCCATTGCCAATTTGTATCGTCCAAGTGCTGTTAAAAATGTTCCAATTCTCGCATAGTTGTGCTTGTATAACTTGGAACGCTTGACGTATGTCACCTTTTCAACATCGCCATAAGGTATAATTGAAATCAATTTTACTTTATCGTCATTCAACACCACATCACCATCATACGTTGTTTTCTTAATCTTTTTCTTCTGGCACATGCCACCCCATAAACAATTTATGATTGCCTTTGCCAATTTTGATTCTTTTTTCAATTTATACAACTGGTCAATCACACCACCAAATGCCTCACTACCAGTAAGCCTGCCCTCGCTATATAACAACGCATTTGCCTCATTATCTTGAATCAAACGAACACTCAATCCCAACTTTTGCGCACATTGAATGTCATAATGCGTGTATTTATTCTTTGAATTAAAAACAAACAACCGATTTGTTAATTCATTTGAACTTTTCAATATTTCTGCATGATAAATTCCATATTTAACAAAATCGCCAAACTCGGTCAAATGCACAAACTTGCCTTGATTTATTGGAAATGAAAATGCACTCGAACACATCATTGATGGATACGCCGAATTCTTATCATAATCATATGCGTTCTCAATATGACTATTGTCTGTAAAAATCAATCCACCCTTGAATGAGTCATATATCCAATCCTCCTCTGATTTTGTTAGTGGCTGCGCCTCTGCAAATGGCAACAACGCATTATGCAAACACTTCATTGCTTGATTTATTGGTCTATAACCACATTTTGACAAATCAATTTTACCACAAGTCAATTCTTTTAATTTTGCGCTTTCTGCTATCAAATAATCATACTTTTCCACAATACCTTCAATGTCCGTGTTTGGTATGTTTGTAACATAGGCATACTTGCCAAACAAATCCGCCTTTGCATAATCATCCCATTCCAGTGTATATTCTTGCTCCCCATCATAACACAATATGTCATCGCCCTCTTCCGCTATTATTAACTGTTGCTCAAACAATGGAATTTGCTTAATCATTTCCTTTTCCTTGCCATTATTCGCCGCCAATTCATAATGGTCATTTTCCAATGTCACATTCACCGTCATTTTAAACTTTCCCTTTGAAACATAATAACCATCCACATTGATATTCAGTTTCAACACATCCTCCACTTTATGCATCAAACTAATCGGAACTTTACTATCACGACTCAATCCCAATGCACGCTTTAATTGTTCTGCTGTTTTAATTAATTTCGGAAAACGATAATATGTTATGCACTTTTTAATTGCATTGTATAAACAATCATTGTGCTCATCCTCACCTCCACTCGCCACACTACGTCCCAACATATAAATCACAATCTCTGGCGTTGTGTCCCAATCATAATCATCAAGTCCTGGAATGCTCTCGTCCTCATTAAACGACGGCGATGAACGATAACCCAATCCCAAAAGCAAATCATACATATACGTCATTGGCTGACCAAGTCGTCTATTCTCATCAACATAATGCTTTACAATTCCCATCACATTTGCCTTTGTAAATTCCTCTCCCTCTTTCGCCTTAATCACTTTCTTGGTTGATTTGTTCTTACCAAAAGTAACCTTTACCTTTTTCGTCACGACGTTGCCTACTTTGTCCATTATACACTATGTATATAAAATATCTTTAAGCCATTTTACGCATCAATTTTTTTTCCTAAAGTTCCGCCTAAACTTTCAAAAAAATATCGATGCGTTTAAAATTCTCTTCATGATATATGAACATTGACCTCGTTAAAGTTCCACCATCTGTCTTGAACAATTCAAAGCGTCTCGACGTTATTGAAATTATTGTCAAGCAATTTACAAAAGCTGTCAAAGTTCGCGACCATCTCAATCCTGACCAAATACATTACATTGCGCTTTTAATTGAAAACCTCATTTCTAAAAAAGACGGAATTGATAAATTTGACATCTTTGTTGAAATATGTAAGCAACTATATCCAACAATTGGCAATGATGAAATTGAAATGGCACACAATGTCATCAATCATCTTCTCCAAATAAAAGCAATCAGAAAAATACCTATTCTCAAAAAAGCACTCGCATACAGTTGGGAAATCTTTAAAAAGGTTGCAGTCAAATTTTTTTTGTAAATCGCATCAAGAATCTCATGTCACAAGCCCTCATTCTTGAATATCCACATTACAAAATTCTCATCTTACTATTACTTGCTGCCGTGTAAGCATTCTCGCATATCATCATCCAATTCATACAAACAACACTCTATGCGTGCGCGACAGTTTGCTTGCACATCCAAAGCCAAAATTTCCCATGACTTTAAAAAGGCTGATGCAACTTCCTCATACTTTTTATCGTATGCTTTGATAGCCGCGTTGCGGGTCGGAAATATACCAATGTAATACGTCTTGACCTGCTGCTCAAAAAACAAGTCGATTGCCGATAGCATACACAAATACTTCATGAATTACACTGCCATAAAAATAACCTGCTTCATCTGTAGGTTATTTTTATCTCTTAAAATTGACACCTTCGTCCTCCTTTATGAATTGTCATATGTCCCCCCCCCCGATCCGCGCAGCCGCGCGATGCAGGAGGAGTGGGCTTCGCCCTATACAATGAATTGCAGTTTGTTAAAAAGGTGGCGAAAATGCGGAAACCTGTTTAAGTATATAGAATAATATGATTATCGCACTTTCGCCACTTTTTGGAATTGAGACGAACACCCGCAAAGATAGGACGATGTGCTTTATTTACACACACATTGTGTTTTCCATTTGTGGCATGCATTGCAAATTAACGAACTTGGTGATTTAAACATCGACAATTCAACGCGTTGTTCTTGACATGGGGTATTGTCATCAAATACACAAGTATCATAATCTACATCCGACTCATAATTGAAATGCTCATCTTTTACGAACCTATAAGTATTACAAAAGTCATACAAATACACCAATTTATTTCTTGTTGGAGTGGTGTAGATTGGATGCTTATTGTTGTCGTATGCAATGTGTATTGTTTGCCATCCGAAAAAGACATTGTAAATATCATGTATGATTTTAATTGGCATTGATTGAACCGAGAGATATTTGAATTTAAAGTCTTTAAAAATGAGTTCTAATATTTCAGGAGTTAAACTGAGTCTCTTTTTCAATTCTGCATTTGTTGGGAAAATGGCACTCCATTTGTTATGTTCTTTGATTTTGTAAAAAACCGATTCTTCCTTTTGGTCTAATATTCGGTTGGTTTGACTAAAAAAAAAAAGAAATCGATTATCCCATGCGTGTTCCATTACATTTTCAATATGGTCTGGGAATTCTTCATCTGGTGAAAACGTTTGCTCATTCGCTTCAAGTTTGAATCCTATTTTGTAAAAGTATTTTTGCAATTCAAATTTTTCATTCATTGTCGCTTCCCCAATTTGAAGTTTTAATTGTAAGTCTTCTGCTTTTATACCTGTAATGTCTTTGATGCCAGAATAAGAATAGCAATTAGAATATTGCTCCGCCATGTCGCGTATTTCCTTTGTGAGTAATTCGCTAATTTTGGCTGTATCCATTTCTTGATTGTATTTGGCTTTTCTACAAAACAATTGCAAGGTCTTTTTAAGTGGTGATTTCTTTTCAATCAAAACATCTTGAATCAGGGACTTGTATATTGGACATTTTATTTCTTTTATATCCAATTCCCATGCGTTTTGTTGTGACATTTTGCCCAAATAGCAAATATGAATATTTCCACTTGTTAAAAAGCGAGGACGATATGATACTTGCACAATATCTCGTGGAGCGTTGAATGGAGCAACAAAGATGTATTCAACATCAAAATCCTGGTTGTCGTAATTGACACCGCACGTAATTATATTGTTTGTGATGATAAACTGTTTATCTTTCCATGCATCATTCACATTTTTTAATCCGGCTTTGATGGAATCATCAATGTCTGCATTGTAAAATATACCATCCGTATTTGTTTCATTTTTTAGCATTTGATATATGCTTTCCATTGAGAAAATGCTTTTGCTGTTACTTTCACATTTGTATGGATAAAATATAAACAATTTCAATCCATTTTTTAAATCACTAATTATTTTGCTGAGCATGAGGTGATAATCCGCAACGTATTTGACTGTTCTTGTAATTGGTTCATGTTCGCGTTCATAAATGCGTATGTCTGTGTTTTTAAACCCCAAATTAGCAAGAAAGTTTAATGTTTTTGTTGTAACAAATGCATCCAATAATATAATCTTTTTGGCATTGGCAAATATGTTCTTGAATGCAATCCAGGTATCTTCTTTTTTCCCTTTTTTATCCATAAACGTGCCAAACCACTTCTCAAGTAATGTTTCAATTTCATCAATGATGACAATTTCAAATGTTTTATCAAAACAATAATGCAATGAATTTACTACAATCACCAATTTGTCACATTGTGTAAGTTTCTTATTTACTTTGGCAACCGTGCTTACTTTGTCATAAAATGTGCAATCCAATTTCTCTTCTGAAATTCTTGAAAAGGTATTATTAGCAAGCGCCTTGTTAGGAGCAATCCATACAAACGGCTGTGATTCGTGGTTTTTCAAATATCGGATTGTTTGACATGTTTTACCTCCTCCCATGCCAACATTAAAAATGGAACATTTGTGGGCATCATTAAAATGTGTTTGATTGATTGTTGGTATTTTGCAGACCATGGTTTGGTCAAAATTGAACGATTCACTGAAATTTCGATAATGAACTTCCTTGCGAATAGATGGATAAAAATAATGAAGAATGTTTTTCATTTTGCCAATCGATGGCTCAACAAACTTGTCCAATTGTTCCCAATGCTGTTTCCATTTCTTTTCCACTGCATCCAAATCAGAACCCTTTGCCAAATGTTTCTTGTTAATCCACCGCATGAATTGGTCTAATGTCATGTCGTTAAAATAATAAAAGCGTGCAACCAGATGTGTATAATCATGTTTATAATCTGCACCAATCGGTAACATATCGGCTACTTGTGATGGTGTGAGTAAATTATAATCAAGTGATGCATCTGGACATTTGAATTTCTCATCTGGTAATTTTGATAAATCAAATATGCCTTTACTCTTTTCAATTTTAACAAACAACTCAATCTTTGCATCAAGCTTTGGCAATGGTAATGGTGTATCAACAATGAAGCAAGTGATAAAATGATGGCTCATATCAGTGTCTTCAATTATTTCATTGGCATTATCATCCATTCTTGTCTGATTGATGCATTTTGCCGTGTGACTGCGATTGTAAATGTCTCTCCATGCAAAGGCATTATTTGCTTTTTCATACCAGTATTTGGTCAAATGTTTAAGGTATGTCTTGTCTTCATCTGATTGAATAATGTAATTTTGTAACACAATACGATATACACTTTTATCGCAACTGATTGCCAACTTTGCATCTGGAAAATGGGATGTAATTATTGCCTTAACCTTCTCAATAAGATGGTCGTCCTCGGAGCAATTAACTATGAAATATGCCTTGTGGGGATATCGATGAACAACTTCATGCGCTCCCCTATTTTTATTTGCTAATTCCAATAGTTGAATAGGTGTAGCACATCCCCACATTCTACCGGTTTTCTTCGTTTGACAATGAACAATGACCTCGTCCGTTGAACATTTTGCCTCGGCTTCCTTAAGTGCTCCCGTCGGGGTTTCAGGGGTATTTTTATAAAAGGATATCTTCCAATGCGTTGATATAGATGCCATATTTTCTTATATAGTATAGCATAAGAAAATATCTTTGGGTTCTTTTCGCGGCGAGGGTTAATTTGCCTAAACAAAGCCCATCGTCCTCTATTATGAATTATCATATGTTCCCCCCCGATCCGCGCAGCCGCGCGATGCGTGAGGAGTGGGCTTCGCCCTATGCAATGAATTGCAGTTTGTTAAAAAGGTGCGAAAGTGCGGAAATCTATATTAGTATATAGAATAATATGATAATCGCACTTTCGCCACTTTTTCGGGAACGATGACGGAGGACTTTATTTCATTCCTTAAAGTTTCAATTTATCTCATTGACGGATAAATTGAATTTATCACACTAATCCAGTTGCCCATGGGTACAGTGTTCGATGTAGTTGGTGTGGGTCGGTTTCGTTGTTTTGCTTCATGCGTTCAATCTCTTGCTTCCAAAAATCCAATTTCGCCGGTTCGTCTATACGTGTCATATCTTTCATACCAGAGTCCAATATATCGCATAATACGAAGCACAATCCACTATTCCAATGACGAAACTTTCCCGCACTATTGGGATTGTCGCACGGTGTTTTATACCATGGACATATAAGATTTTGTGGATAATGAGCCCGTCTTATATTATATTCTCTATACGTTCTTATCCAATTTTGGATGTAATAAAAATCATATTTGTGATAAATAATATTAATTCTGACATAAACGGCACATTCGGCATCAGTAAAGCTGGAAGAATTTGATGCGTTAAGTGCTGGACGGTATAATAGTTTATCGTATATTTCTTTAAAAAGAGGCAGTATAACAGAAAACGTATTAACAACGGTGGCACGGTCGGCTGGGCATATTGTGTCACAATACTGAGGTAACCAGGTTTCATCTTTGATGTCTCTCGTTACATCTATCAAGCCTAAAGCCCCAAAACGGTTGTTGAGTAAGTTTTTAAGATGAAATCGGCAATGAAAAGGAAAATCTATAACATCCAACAATAGAAGCCAATCTTTTTGAAGTTCGGCATTCATAATAGTGAGAAGCCGGTGTCTCTGTTGGGATTCTGCTTGTTCTTTATGAACTCTGTTTTTAATTGTTTCGTTATCAACTTGCTTAATTACGTTATTCTTATTCTCTATGCGTTTGCAATTGTTTTCGGAAACCCCTGATTGCGAACAAATATTTCCCATAGCTATATAATAAATGTAGATTTTTCCTAAATTGTTTTGCCCACTTTCAAATATTATGCAAATATGGGATTTTCTCAATACAGTATAAGATGGACAACACGGAGAGACTTGACAGGCTTGAAGCGCTTTTGGTTCAGGAAAAACAGAAACTGGATGAATTAAAATTGGAATGCCAACAACGACGGGAATCCATGAAAGCGAAACTGCAATGCATTGACCTTTACGAAAGGAAAATAAAGAGGCAGATATTTATTGATTTGGATGATGAATTGGAAGACTGGGACTTGTTTGATATTTTAAATGGCAAACACGACAAGGATATGACAGATGAAGAAATCGGGAGAAAAGATGGAATAGCTTCATCTTTAGATTTGAAATTTAGAAAGCATGAATGTTACAATAAACGACAACCGACGCAAGTGAGCCGTGTTGCAGTTTTCGATAATTTTATTGAATCAATGAAAGTCTCAAGAGACGACTTCGGCATATGAAAATAATATATGGATATGTGTATAATGGGAAAATATTCAAATAAAAAATCAACAACATTTGAAAATGGGATATTCAATGGAACTCAATGTCTCGATTGTTCATGGAATCAATTACCAACATTGCCACCGTTACCTGACACTTTGCAAGAATTGAATTGTTCCTATGATAGATTTATAACCTTGCCAAAGCTGCCACCATCACTTCAAGCCCTTTATTTGTCGGACAATCGATTAACGACATTGCCCAAGTTACCTGACACTTTACAAATATTAAATTGTTCCTACAATAGAGTTATAATCTTGCCAGAGTTACCTGCGTCATTGACATTCCTTAATTGTCGGGATAACAACTTAACAACATTGCCAAAGTTACCACCAGCTTTATCTTATATTTCCGTTGCCGATAACAACTTGACAACATTGCCTGATTTACCTACATCGCTTACATACTTTGAGTATGACCGCAATCCACTATTAGAACACAAATACCCCTTGTTGTTCAAATCCTTAAATTCAGTATTAGATCATTTGCATGAAATCGGATATCAAGGCGTCATCAACCTTCAAATATATGGCACAGCAGGCAAAGTAGCCTATGTCAATGAAGTCAATTCAAAAGAACGAACAATAGAAAGAACCAAACAAATCAACCAAGCCAATATCCTTTTGGAGTTGTATATGAAACGGATGATGCATCCCTCTCGTATTCAAGAGCTTGTAAGAGACGTGGATGATATTGATGCAGCGATGAATGCATATGTTGAAACATTATAATATATGGATACTGTAGAGAAATGGTGAATTACAATAATAAACGTTTAACAACATTTCCAAAGAAAAAGATACATGGGCTGACAAAAATACTTGATTGTGCCCAAAACTATTTAACATCATTGCCCGAGTTACCGTCATCTTTAACTCATCTTTCTTGTTGGCGTAACGAATTAACAACATTACCAAATTTACCATCGTCGTTATCAATTCTTGAATGTGACATCAATGAATTAACAACATTGCCCGATTTACCATCATCATTAACTTACCTTTCTTGTTCAAGCAACGAATTAATGGCATTGCCCGAGTTACCGCCATCTTTAACTTACCTTTCTTGTTGTCGTAATCAACTAACAACTTTGCCGGATTTGCCACCATCATTAAACACACTTTATTGTTGGAGTAACGAATTAACAACTTTGCCCGATTTACCAGAAACGCTTTATTGCTTTGAGCGTCGTGACAATCCGCTATTAGAAATTAAATATCCAAATTTATACGATCATCTTCCTAACAATATAATAACACCACTTGAAATAAGATATGTGAATGAAATCAATTCAAAAGAACGAACAATGGAAAGAACCAAACAAATCAACCAAGCCAATATCCTTTTGGAGTTGTATATGAAACGCATGATGCATCCTTTACGAATTCAAGAGATATTGAAAGACGCGGATGATATTGATGCAGCGATGAATGCATATGTTGAAACATTATAATATTGCATAAGAAAATATCATGGGCGTTGGTGTAAATAACGCCTTCGTCCTCCTTTATGATATTCAATGAGTCCCCCCCAATCCGCGCGACCGCGCGATGCGAGAGGAGTGGGCTTCGCCCCATGCGATGAATTATACGGCAAGTAAAAAGTGGCGAAAATGCGGAAATCAGTATAAGTATATAGAATAATATGATTATCGCATTTTCGCCACTTTTTGGAATTGAGACGAAGGACTTTGTTTTATGCGATTTTGATATATTGGACATTGCAATCAACGGAAAAGTTGCAATCGACAGTGGTTGTGCCTAAATTTGAAAATGTCAGAGTGAAACTGTAATCTGTGTTAGATGCACCACCATTTTGGAGTTGGAATTCATCCGCGACGTTTAACGCACCAATTCGTGTCACATATGTCTCGTAAAATGAAACACTGCCCGTTCCTGTGCCTGGTGGAACAATACACACATTGTTAGCCGAATCAGCATATACGGCAACATAGAAATTGGCTAAAAAGAGACTGGGTGAAGCACCAGATGTGCCAACTTCATTTGCAACGACAGAGCCTGTTATTAAAATTTGCCCAGCAGTCCATCCATCCGGTAACACATAAAACTTTGCGAGGGCTATGTTGGCATTTGTTTCGCTACTTATCGCAGAGATATATGTTTGATAACGGCGACTGAATGAGTTTGTATTATCGACGATGACATTGCCCGATGCGTCGGTAGGTATGGCTGTTTGTTGATATTGACCAGTGAATTCATAATTCGTTGCATCGGCACTGTTAAATACAAAATTGCCGGAGACATCTGTAAATGAGATATTGCTACTGATTGACTCGGCGGCAGTTGATTGAGTCGTATTGTCTGCGAATGTGAGGACGGATGAATTTGTCAATGTAAGTCCTTTATTTGCATAGATGGCACTTGCAAAGTTGCTATTTGATTGAGCGAAAGACATTGTTATATGTTATATTGACTTTTTAAAAAGGATTGATAAAAATTGGAATACTTAATGATGTTTGTGAGAACATGATTAAGAGCCCCAAATCCCCCCATAACGTTTGACCGAGTTGGCATTTCGGCTTGAATCGTTTAAATATTTGATGTTGTCTAAATACCGATATTGCGTGTCATCTCGTGTAACGCCAGCAGCGATTAAAGTATCAATTACATCGGCATATGTGATGCCTTGTTTGCCAGGTTGCTTGTGTATGATAAAATTATCATAGACAGCTATTTGGTTGTCGTGTATATAGCAATCGGTGTAAATGATGACATCATCTGTTGATAAAATGTCAGTCTCAATATTTTCAACACGGCTAAAACAAGAAATGTTGAATTTGGCATTTGGAAAGCGAGCATCAATGGCTTCACGAACTTTGATTTTTCGGGCGAATATTCTGTCGTCTCTGTCTTCAATATCCATATAATATTGGGTGAGATTTTAACTTGGGGAACATTCCGAGGATTGTTTAATGATGTTTGTGACAACATGATTAAATTAAAATATTGCGAAGACGCTGACACTCTTTTTTATATTGGTAATATCCTTTTTTCTGCTGAAGAATAGCATCAGCATGATTGTAGTAATATGTTAATGCACCAACGGCATTTGCGTTACGTCTATATTCTTTTCGTATATCGGCTAATTCATTGTGGAGGATATTGACCGTCTGCTGGCGTTGTGCTAAAGATTGGCGTTTGGTGGTTTCCATTTTCGTATATATATTTGCATAAGATATTTTTAAATCAATTTTTACTCAATCAATTTTTTAAAGACTTGCTTGTATTCGTTAATTCGTTCAATGATTTCCTCATGGTCAGTGTAGCGATAGATGTAAAACCCTCTTAACAGGCTTGGTATATGGTCGGCAAAGTCCTTGTGGATAATTAGCATGATATTACCACTATTCTTTGCGTAAAAATATCCCAGTTCATACATTACATTGGCATTGATAGCGGGAGTCACATTCCACCATGACTTGTTTTCATGCTCGGGAGAAATGAAATCTGGCGTGATGTCACACACTAACATGTCTGCATGGTTGAGGTTATGGTCAATGATGTTTAAGAAACCACAGGTGCCTCCAACAGGCTTATCAACGTCCATGATGTTAATGCCATCATTGCCTTCAAAGGCTTCACACACTTTAAGATATGCGTCATAAGATGTTTCGCGATGAGTGCTGTGTGCATAAAATACATTTACTGTTTTGTTCATATACACTTAATTCTAAATATGTTAATCCTTTTTCGTATATATATTTGCATAAGATATTTTTAACGACGGCATTGTCTGGTACAAAAAGTGGCGAAAGTGCGATTTCCCTTTTATTGTATATGTTAATATTGATTTCCGCATTTTCGCCACCTTTTACAACATCCCTAAAATGCATTGATACGGCGAAGCCGCAACACCGCAGCAGCGCGGTCGGCGCTGACTCGGGGGGGAATTTATGGCATTTTGAACGAGGACGAAGGTGTTAATTATTTGCTTGATGTTAAATTTAGTGTTAGGTCAAATTAATTTAAATAGATGGATTTATTGATTTTTCATTGTAAATATTTTATGATTGTATTGTATATATGAGTTATAGTAAATACAATTTGAACAACAAGATTAACTACGCGTTGTATGAAATACAAAACGGTGGTCAATTTGGTCCGACTGGAGCACAAGGAGCTACAGGAGCACAAGGAGCTACAGGAGCACAAGGAGCTACAGGAGCACAAGGGATTCAAGGAGCTACAGGAGCACAAGGGATTCAAGGTGCAACGGGTCCGCAAGGGATTCAAGGTGCAACTGGCGGCACTGGTCCGACAGGTTCATCATATAATGCAGCATCTCTCCCAGCGAATCAAGTGCTACTTGGAACCGCAACAAATGCCTTGAGTTCATTAGGCTCATACGGTGCAACTGGAAGTTATTTAATGTCTAATGGTGGAACAGGTTCATCTGCGCCGTCGTGGAGTGCAAACCCTCTTTATGCGACAACAAACACAACGCAAGTAAGCATTGGTTATAATGCCGCATTGCCAACAAACTTAAATACGATTAACATTGGTGCAAATTCAGGATTAGTTGGTGACCAAACAGGAGCGATAACAATTGGTTTCCAATCAGGCGCGTCGGCTGCGCTTGGTCAAAACGCAATCGCGATAGGAATGAACAACTGTTATGGCGGAGCAAATGCCGCTTCAATTAGTATAGGTCGTGGTGTTGCGGGACTAGCAGCAATAAACGGCACGAATGCGATAACAATCGGGGACAGGACGTTCAGCACGTTCGCAAACTCTACCGCCTTGAATGCAACTGGAAGTGGTTCAGCATGGTATACATCCGCCGCGAGTGCCTTTTATGTGCAGCCAATCCGAAATCAGGATTCAGCCACTGCGAACACGTTGTCATACAACAACACCACAAAAGAGATAACGTATGCAAACCCTTATAAAACAGCCATTGCCAGCACGATGACAACAGTTGCAGCAGGTTCATGGCAAAATTCAGGCACAGCAATTACAATCACGGCAAACCGAAAATGGGCGATGAATATTAGCATTGCAACTGACTACGCGCCATCAGGCACTCCGCCGCCTTGGTGCTCGTTTTCTGTTGCGATCTATTGCGGAAGTACGAGGTATTACGGGGCTACATACGGGGACGCATCGAGCACGAATATGTATATTACATCATCGGCGAATATACCCAACAATGGAGCCACGCCACAAGGACAGAAAGCTTGCGTTGCCATAAATGAAATTTACGATTTAACAGCCGAGGCAGCAACCACATGCTATGTGTCTTTCTATATTAAAAACTGGGACGCAAGTGCAATTGCAAATTTGACATATTCAGTAGTTTTAAAGGCAATTACTTAAAATATAATCTGACGGCAATGTATGGATGCAAACAAAATGTATGAAGAAGCGATGACGCTATCGGAGAGTCGCCATGCGGGTTTGCGGTATTGGGGGAATCGTTTATTTGGTGGTTCCATGGAGGAGGATTTGAATGGTCAAATTGTTGAATTATTTAGAAAGGCAGCAAATGCATTTATAAGTAACAAAGCGTATTCAAAGGCAGCGATAGCATATAATCGTGCTGCCAAGTATGAATACAACTCGCATGAGAAAAGGAGACTTTATGAGAATGCACTGCATGCATACAAGATGGCAAACATGCCAGAAGATGTGATTTATATGTATGAGAAATTGATTAAACATTTGAATAGTTGTGCGGACTTGTATAGATTGGGTGACATATATATGGCATTTGGACTATTTTTAAAGTTGCATGAAAGCCGTGAAAATATTAGGAAATCAAGACAAATGTTTCATTTAGCGATTGATTATTTCAACGTGATTAACCAAATACAAAGCAGTCGTAAAGCATCAGCAGAATTGGCATATGCATACACGTTTGAACCATATGATTACTACACATCAATAAAATTCTTTGAAGACGCAGGACATCATGAATCAGCACATTTAGTGATGCCGATGTATTATTTTCATGCATTACTTGTGTGCTTGGCGATTGGCGACATGGTATATACAAGGCGTAAAATGGGAGAATATTCTGAAAAATGTAGAATGACATTTGGGTTAAAGTATAGCTCATTTGTAAGTAAGTTAGTTGATAGCATTGAAACTGGCAACGTTCAAGACTTTGAGAATGCTTGTTTCTTTTACAATGAACTTTCCAATTTAACTGCATGGGAAGTTGAAATGCTAACACGTGCAAAAACACATTTGAATGATGAGGTGGATTTGGCATAATTATCCTTACATTGTTACTGGTTCATTCAATCAATTCTTCATCGCATGTGTTTCGATAACAGTTTTAATAAATGCAATTATTTCCAACAATCCTTCGTCTGGTAGCTGTGCAACAGGAAGTGAATTGACTTGTTGAACTAAAGCACGATGAGGACGATTGTTTTCCATTTCCTCAATCATATCACCCATTGTTGCATAAAATTCATGACTCATGGTATCCATTTTATCCAATTTAGCATTAAACAAGCTATTGTGAGTCTGATAGACAATCGTCGGACTAATACCAACTTGATTACCAACAACTGGATTGACAACAACTGGATTGACAACAACTGGATTGACAACAACTTGATTATCAGCACCATTAGCATCCGCACCATCATCATTAGCATCTTCATCCGCATCTTCATCATCTTCAACAGCGAGTCGTGGTCGTCTTCGACGTGTTCTACGTTGTCGTGTGATTGGTTCTGCAAGCTGTGGCACAAGCGAATTGATAAACGCACGCGAAAATGTGACGGTGCAAATTGCACATGTATCACGTTTAACAATCATATCACAAATACATTTTTTATGATATGCATGCATACATTCAGTGTATTGAACGTCATCGACGAGTCCCTCTTGACAAATTGGACAACATTCAATCATGTGGTGTGGTGGAGGACTTCCTGTATTGATTTCTTCGCAATCATTTTCTTGGTTGTTAGGTTCCACTGCTTCTGTGTTGTTAGGTTCCACCGCTTCTGTGTTGTTATTTTCTACAGCAACTGTGCTTGCAACTGGAAGAGGTGGTCCGTATAAATCAATTGATAAATCATTATAGTATTTTCTTATTTTTGCCATGATATTTTCTCGCAATTGTCGCATTTGCTTTTGGTCATCGCTCAACGCACTTAAACGCTTTCCTTTTGACGATTCACTTTGATTTAAAATCTCTTGGTCTCGTTCTGGTAATGACATGCGTATTTGCTCCTTTATCCAAACCGAATTTTCTTTGACACGATAGCTGTCGCGTGTTGGAAAGTAATAATGCATAATTGGTTCCAAGTCGCCTAAAATATCACATTTCGTCTCATAATTTTCAACGATGCGCTTGATAAGATGGATGAGATTATTCGGATATGCAACAGATGAAGTGGATGATGCTGACGTTGTCGCGACAACGATGGTGGATTTGTCTGCCATGTTATTGATTTGAATGTGAAGATGAAACAACAACAACAACAACAACAACAACAACAACAACAACAGCAACAGCAACAAAAAAAATTGTGAGGGGCACTCGCCCTACCATCAAAAATGACCACACAACTTTCGTGTTCAAAGTACGCTACTTGGGGTTTTTGGGTTTTACATGGGTTTTCGAAAAGTGCAAAACCCACACAAACCCGCAAAACCCACGCAAAACCAATTTTTGCATCGGCAGAGTTTGCACATTGAGTCAATGTTGAATTGTTGATTTGTTCATCGTGTTGTTGCAACAATGGAAACAACCTCCGATACGGCGAAGCCGCTTCATTCGCAGCAGCGGCGGCGGCGCTGACTCGGGGGGGAGTTTTAGGATGTTATTTAGAGCATTGAATGGAAAACAATAAAATTCACATCTTTATTATTTTGTAAAGGTATATCATGGCGAAAGCCAAAGGGCAGTCATTCCAACCCATCTACTATGAAATGATATAAAGGCATAGCACTGCCCTTGTATCATTTAGGAAATAATATAGACAAATAATATATCAATGGTGAATAGAAGAAAGATGAGAGATGCAAAGTTGATTGCTTTGATGGGACAAATGGACTCATTGCCGCAGGCAATAACTGAATCAGTTGAACCAGTTGAACGAGATGAGACAGATATGGATGTGTTAAAGTTGCATGGTCAATCGAAAAAGGATGTGATGATTGAATTGGTTGATTATTTCTTAAAGCAAGCAGATAATAGAATCGTTGTGACAGTTCCATCTCAATTTGTTGAAACAAGAGATGGGGAGAATTATTTTAAGATTCCAGAAGGGAAGCGCATGCTGACAAATTTCAAGGAACAGTTTATTGCAAACATTATGAAGCAACTTGGTTATGATGATGATGAATTGAAAAAGGAAATGGTTGTATATATTGAAAACGTAGAGTTGGCATTTCAAATTGGAAACTCATAGAATCCATTTACAAATGAGAATATCAGGAGGACATTTGAGCTCGTGGCATTGTTCTTCAATTACATCTTTAAACTCGTCATTATCATAACCGCATTGCATCATAATAAGCCGAGCACATGTCCATTTTCCGCATGTATTAACGCCATCACTTAATTCTTGGAAACGATGCTTGTTGTGGATGAATTTCATATCGGATGGAGTTGTTTTTGCCAATTCACTTAAAAACTTTTCATTCTCTCCCAATGATTGTTTTGTATCTGGATTGATATACTTTAATTCGTGGTCAATGTCACAACCATAACTATCAAATGACTCAATCGTCTTTCCATATCGCATAAGACAAACCCAATGCCCACTGTTTTTTTCAGTCTCAACAAGAAGAATAACCATGGACTTGTCGAATGGCAATAATTGTAAAATGTTGTGATAGTTTGCAAGTTCATGATATTTAAGAATGGGGACATTCTCACCAAAATAGCGTTTGATATCGCCATCGGAGAACATTTGTGCTAATTTGGTTTTATACCATTTGATGGCGTTTTGTTTTTTAATATTCATGTTGTTGTATATTAAAAAAGGAGATTATTTTTACAATGCAAGTAAATGCAATAGTAGTTTTTTATACCATTCTAATTTGGCTTTGTCATTCCATTCTTCATTAGGTTCGCCATTAATAATACAAAACTTGTTGAATGCATCATCATATGGTTTGGCACGATTGGATGCAGTGAGTAATTTCAATAGTTGTTTAATAAACTTCATAAATTCGCCATTGCTTTCTGAAAGTTGCTTTGCTTGGCTTTGTCGGGTTTCTTTACGCCTTAAGTAATATTCATGTTGATATTTCTTGTAATTATCCTTGTTTCGGGGCATTGAGTAGGGCTGTATAGATTGTCAATATATTATTTTTGTTGTTTGTGAAATTGTCAATCTCAAATGCCTTAATATAACCCTTCTGCCTTTACAATTCTTGATGCTTCCGCCAAGCCAACTTTACGTTGTTTCATGATGGCGCTTACAATATCGCCTCGTGCTGTGTTTCGTTTCACACCGCTTTGTGGCAATTGCTTTCTTCCGCCGACATATTGCTTTTGAATTGGAGCAAGTGGTGGTTTTTGGTCAAGATTGGACAGTAATTGTTTCTTGGACATGAATTGATGTAATTGTGGAGGTAATGTGGAATGTTGATATTGACTTGGATGAACATCTGGTAATACAGCGCCGCCTTTGATTTTCTTTGCACGTGGCTTGCGTTTTCTACCACTTCCGTCTTCTGGTTCCATTTCTGGTTGCATTTCTGGTTCTGGTTGTGGTTGCGGGGATGGAGTAAATTCAACCGCATCTTTAAGTCTGGATTTGGCGTCTTGAATTTTACTCTTGGCATTTTCCTTGAATGCGTCAAGACGTTGTTGCTTTGCTGGTTGTAGAATTTCTTTATTCACTTCGCGTAATTGTGGCTTGACTTCTTCATGATAAAATTGTTTGGCTTCTTTCTTGGCTTCACGTCCAGTTTCTTTCAATGCCTTTTTGGCTTCTTTTAATACAGATTGAGCATGAGGTTTGATTTCTTTAGCAGCCTTTTTTGCTAAACTTTGGGCTTGTCTGCCAATTGATTTGAAACTGATTTTACCACCACAACTGCGACCAGCAGCGACAGCGGCTTCTGGTGCTTCCGTCATTGCATCGTTAAGTGACGATTTGATATTTTGTTTAACGCCTTTAACAACATCATTTTTAGCTTCATTTACTAATTCTTTGCCAACGCCTTCAACGCCATGTGCCAATCCCTTGAAGAATTTGCCAATGGAACCACCTTGCACATTTGCGGCATTTCCAATTAAGCCTTGTGCTCCCTCGTCGTCATCATCAATATACTGTTGTTGTAACATAGTTGGGTTTTCTGGTTCATCATCGTCCATATTGCCAACGTATAATGACGACGGACCATAATTTGAACCAGATGCGACAGCCCATTGTCTAACACGCTTTCCGCCAACCATTCTACCAGGAACGACTGCATATGACCCCATCATGTTTGGTTGAGGAAGATGATTAATCATGTCAATGTTCGCTTGGCGTTCGTGGTTTGCTAATCTCTTATTGTATTCGATAACTTGCTGCATTATATATTTGGGTAATATTTTTATCGTCATTAAAAATAATGGAAATATATATATGGCGTTGAATACTGAAAATATAGGTGACCCTGTTGCATTGCTAAATAGCGAACATGCACATATTCCGATTTATGTAAATTCATCAACAAAAACAATTCAACATCCATTTTACGAGTTTGCAGTAGATGATGACGACGATAATGTAAATTTTCAAATTATTCCAAATAAAAATCAAGAGCGTGACATTTTGTATATTATCGGGAAAAGTGGCTCAGGCAAGTCTTTTTACGCAATGCAGTATGCGAAGGAATATAAAAAGCGATTTCCCGATAATCCAATTTATGTATTTAGTGAAAAGCAATCAGACAGCGAGTCGTTAGATAAGATTGGAGATATCAAACGAATCAAGATTGGTGAAAATTTGTTGGAAGTGGATGGAGATGATGAGGATGATGATGCAAAAATAAAAGAGGATGCAAAGAAAATGTATGGCAAACACGCACATAAACAAGTGTTAAAGCAATATGAAAAGGATGCCAAAAAGAATCGGCAACCAGCTGAAAAAGGCGAGTTATTAAATTACAAGGATTTTGCGAATAGTTTATGTGTGTTTGATGATGTTGATGCCATTCAAAATAAAAAAGTAAAAGAGGCAGTATATGGACTGTTAAATCAAATGTGCAATATGGGCAGGTCAAAGCATATAAGTGTGATTATGACAGCACATAAAGGCGCAGATAGAAAGGAAACGGCAATCATATTACGTGAAGCGCACATGATAACAGTATTTCCTCGTAAAATACCACCAAACGACCTTGAGTATATTTTAATGAACTATTTTGGGCTTGACAAGAATGCGATTGAAGATGTCAAGAAAATCAGAAATAGTCGATGGGCAACCTTGATTAATCAAACATATCCAAACGTAATTGTGACGCAAAAGGAGATTTGGATACCAGATGAAAAGGGAAAGCATTAATCATGTCTTGATGAATGGCTTATACATGTTAGTTATATGATTTCATAATTATATAACTTTTTGAACATTCCTATGATGCGGCGAAGCCGCTTTTCTCGCAGCAGCGGCGGCGGCGCTGACTCGGGGGGGGAGAAATATCGTCAATTTACAATGCTTCAATAAATTGAACAACCGATGTTGCAAGTTGAACCATGTATGCGTTGTATTCTTTCACAGCAGCGTCTATTGCCATTTTAATATTCTTCATTGTTTTGGCTTGTTTGGCTTGCTTGATATGTAAAAACACATTGATATTTTGCATTTTGTTTGTGATTTCATTATGAATGAGCTGTGCATTAATTTTGATTGCTGATTTGGAAATGTGTTTAAAATCCGAGTTGAGAAGAGCATGCAAGGTGAGGAGTTGAAATTGATATTGAAACAATGTTAAATAATTAACCTTTTCTAAATATTGATTGATATCATCTCGGTTTTTGTGTTGTCGTGATGCATTGAAAATGTAATCAAACGGTGTCGTGTCAATTGATGTTGATTTCAATGGTTGCATTTGTGCGACATGTAATAAGACATCGGCTGGAGGAATGTCTGCGGATAGATGATAATAAAATGTTTCATGGCGTGATTGTATTTGGTCATTGCTCGTAACAATAATGTAATGAATAACGAGCGGCTGTTGTAATTGAACGCAATCAACAAATTGAACGCGATGCTTTGTAGAATTAATAAATCCGCGCTTGAAGTCCTTTTTATTCCAATAAATCGGCGTAGTGTCGGGTTGATAGGTTATGAAATGTGCTAAATAGGAATTCGGTGTGGCATTGATATGTTTAATTCGTTCGCGAATAATTTTAATGAGGTCGGCATGCGATGTGAATTGGCGAGTGTATGTTGTTGTGCTTTCTTGTTGTCCAAAATCAACGCTATTAAGTTGAATGAGCACCGATGTAGTTTCGTCTTTAATATCTTTTTTTGCTGGCATATAAATTATGTTTATATTATTTTCGGATTTAGAGCAAGTATTTCGTCGGACAATTGCGAACATAATCCGAATAAATAGTGCGGATGGATGATTGACCGCGTTGATGGTGTTGTCTGCTGCCACCTGCCATGCTACTGTTTGTAAATACATCGCCTGCATCTTCGCCTTCTTCACTCAAATCATTTTGCAAATATGCATCACGCAATGTGACAGTTCCAGTGCTTTGACCAACGACACCGTATTGATATGTTGCGATAACGAAAGTGCAATCTTTGATGAATTGATTGAGGACTGTTTCCATGTATCGGAGGGCACTGCTACCATTTTCACAAACATCGGATATGAATGTGTATTGATTGAATGATACCTTATGCGATTGGGCGGACACTTGACGCGAATGTAAATTTGACCTGTATTTGTTCAAGATTAATGGGATTTGTTGCAGTTCTTGAAATTCAATTTGCGATAGATTATTAACGTTTGGTTTGATTTCGGTTTCAAGAAGGATATCGGCACGTCGAACAGATGATGTAATATATGAAATCGTTTGAATGATGTAGCGTTCTGGGTCATAAAATAGTTTGCTATCTGGTTCAATATTATATTGTTGTGTAATATCTGGTTGTGCGGGTTGTGCTTGACTTGGTGGTTGTTCTTCATCGCTATCACTTTCATCGCCTGTTTGTTGTGGCATTGGTGACAATGGATTTTCTTCTGTGAATTCTTCATTAAAGTCGGATGGTGATGAGCGTGATGTTTCTGGTTTGCTTGGTGTAGCGTAAATGTCTGAATAATCTACAGCATCCAATGGTTCGTCTTCGCTTTTTGGAATCTTTCCAACATCAAGTGGTGGAATAGGTTGTGGTGGAGGCGGTGTGGCAGGCGAGCCAATTGAAGGTCGGGACGCAGTCGAGTCAATAGAAGGTCGGGACGCAGTAGAACCAGTTGAAAATCTGGATGCTGGCGTGGCATTTGCGATGTTTTTTTGTCGTATAAGGTTGTCAAGTTTGGCTAATGCGTCTTCTTCTGCCTTGGTTTTAGAACTGTTTTTAATCAAACTGGTGGTGTTGTTGGTTGATAAAGTATATCTTGCAAACATTGGGTATTCTTTTTTTAAAGCTGCTATTTCACGATCCAACTCAGCAATAAAAGCTGTTTTGTTTTTTGGATTTCGTTGAGTAATTTCATCATTTAATGCTTTTCGTTGTGGAGATGGCTGGGGTTCGTTTGACAACGAGGGATAATTAACATATTCATCTTCATCTTCACCACTTCCGCCAAACAAGCGTCCTCTTCCAATGGCAACAGGTGCATTTTGTCTAAACCATTGTTCATCTTGTGGGCGAGGAATATTTCCAGACTGAACTTCCTTTTTAGCAAAATCCAAAGTGAATTTTTCCAATTGCTGAAATAGATTGCCTGTCTTATCAATCCAAATAATTAAATCACCAAATGATTTTTGAAGTTTAATTTTGTTTTTTGCAGTCGTTTGAAGTGGTTTAACCTTTTCATCCAATTGTCGCATGGTGCTTTTCAATTTGTTAAATACTCGTCTATCGGCATTTGCGGTTGAATCTGGCAAAAATTCACTGTTTGCGTAATCTGGTAAAACTGGCATTTATACAATCTGTTGGTAAAAAGATTTAGATGAAATTTTTTTGTGAATGCAATATATATAACGCCAAATGTCATTTTCAGGAAACCCATCCGCACAAGCAGACAAAATCTATTTTGACATGACTTATACAAATGTTGATTCAATTTCTACCGCGCCAAAAGTTTGTTCATTCACAGAAACAAGAACGACACCAATCCTTTTAAGACCAGAGGAATATTATTGCTCAATTGTCAGATATCAACTTGAAACTGCAACCTTACCAGTTTTCATTCCAATAATTCAATACAACTCATCCGACGTGAATGCGTCCATTTATTCCTTCACGCTTGAGTGGGTTGATCCAAGTGGAGGCACATATACGTCTGGGCAAACATACATGTCTTATGCGCCTCAAAATTTGGCAGCGCAAGTTCCAAGCCCTCCTTCTTCAAGTGCAAATGGATTACAAAATAACAATACTACCTACTACAATGTTTATAATATTCAATATGCGATATACTTGTTTAACCAAACTTTGACAACCGCGTTTGCTGCACTGGTAGCGAATGCCGCAGCATCTTCAAAAACACTGCCAACCACGAATGCACCAGTAATTTCAATATCAAGTGACAATGGTTCCGACCCTATATTTGTTTTGAATTGTGATTTGGATGGATACGATACAACAGCAACATCATACATTCGCATTTATTGTAATCAAGCAATGTATCAACTATTTAGTGCATTTCCTGCATATTATTTGTCGGACACTGCATCTGCTGGCAAGAATATTCAAATTCAAACAACAACATTCGGAGGTGTAACAGTGACGCAATTTCCATCTTGGAACCCAACATATAATGCGATTCAAGTATTTGGTAGCAATTCTACGATTTCCGCGTTTTCGCCAATCACCAGTATTGTTTTTGCATCGAATACCATGCCAGTCGTTCCAAATCAAATCAGTGCTCCATTGTTAAGTGTAAATGGGTTGTCTGTCAGTGGAAACAATGGAAATAATAACAACATCAGTCAGATTTTAACAGATTTTATCAGTCCAAACATGCAATATCAGCCAGTAATCACGTATGAACCAACAGCACAATACCGCCTAATTTCAATGTTGGGGAATCAACCATTGTCAAAAATTGATGTCAGTGTTTTCTGGGTTGATATTTTTGGAAATCAGAATCCATTGTATTTAGCATCTGGAAGCACTTTGACCATCAAGTTTCTATTTACCAAGAAAAGCTCAATGATTGACAAGTCAGCGTTTTTGTAAATTCAAAAAAATTCTCCGAAAAGTTAATATATGAAGAAGATGTATATAAAGAATGTCAAGAGATTTTAGAACAGTGCTTATTTCCCCAGCTATTATTGCCGATATTACGTCGGAGGAAACTTTTGGTGTGAAAGATGGTCCAGCTCAATCGTCCTATCAACAATTCGCAGCCGTTTCCGCATCAAACTCGCAATTGTCATTCAACGTTCAAGTTCCATCTGAAATGATTGTCATTGACCGTGAAATTTTACTCCAAACAGATTTGGCATTTGCGATTGCATTGGGAAGTGTTCCAGTCGGTCAGTCATGTATTTCTTGGGGCAACGATACTTCATTAGCAGCATTTCCTTTGAATTCATTGGCAACTACTTATCAAACCACAATTAACAATCAAACATCATCCACAAACATTCAAGACATTTTACCAATGATTTTGCAAATGTATGACAAGCGGGAATTATGTAGATACAACTCCCTCACCCCTTGCTACCCAGATTGCACCTATGGGCAGTACAAAGATGGATTAGGTGCTAACAACAGTGTAATGTCTGCATATGCTAATGCCAGTTATGACGGTAATCTATTGCCACGTGGTGCCTTTGCAGGTGTTGTGGATGGAGTTCCTATGTATATGCAATTAGACCATTATGTTAATGGTTCATATGCAAACAATCACTCCCCAATTTCTACAGCAACCACTGATACATGGATTTTGAATGTATGGGGTTGTAGAATCACCGAACCATTCCTTGCTCTTTCACCATTCACAAATTGCAAGCCAAACTCAAATGCAGGATTGTTAGGCGTAAATAACATGGCGATTGTGTTGAATATTGACAGCACTTGTAAGCGTCTAATTTCAACTGCAGCGGGTGCATCAATTAGCTCAACGGGAATCACATCCTATGTCACTGGTGTTTCATTGGGATGCAGTCCAAAAGGAGATAATGTGACCGCAGTGCCAGTTGGCTTTAATAATACAAGATTGTTGTTTAACTTTGTAAGTTTAAATGCATCACAAAGTGGCAAAGTTGCAATGAAGAATGTTGTTCCATATATGGACTACCCACGTTACCTTTCTCCATACTCTTCCACAACTGCAATTGCAGCAGGAGGCAGTGGCACACTAACATCACAGTCAATTCAATTAGCCCAAGTGCCAGATTTGATTCTTATATGCGCACGTCTTCCAATGACCTCTCAAAATTGGAACTATTCATCATCCTTTTTATCAGTCAGAGGTGTCAGTGTAAATTTCAACAACGTTACAGGTTTGTTGGCATCTGCGACCCAGGCAGATTTGTTTAGAATCAGTGCTGAAAATGGTAGTGGGCAATCATGGGGCGATTTCTGTGGTAGTAATGTGGTCATTAATTCAAGCATTGACATAAGTGGAAATATTAACTCTGTTCCATCATGTGGTAGCTTGTTGGTATTAGACCCTGTGCGCCAGTTCAATTTACCAGACTATCTTTCATCGTCCTCACTTGGACAATATCAATTGCAATTCAGTATGCAAGTTTATAACCAATTTGGTTATTCCATCACCCCTGAAATTTGTATAGTCACTCTAAATAGTGGTATATTTGTGACACAACAAGGCACATCCCAAGTATATACGGGCATTATGACCAAGGAAGATGTCCTAAACACCAAGGAGCAACATCCAGTCCCTCACCTCGACACTGAAGAATATGCTCGTTTGGTTGGTGGCAAATTGGGAAATCTTGGTGTTGGTGCAGTGGGTGCAATGATGAAACGCCATAGAAAAGACAGGAAAATGTCAGGTGGAGTTGAATCGGGAGGCGTGGCAGTTGGCGGAGTTGGAATCGGTGGTCAGCGCAAAAGTAGATTGTCACGGCATTTGATGTAAAGGTAAAATTACACATGAACACATGATAGAAAACAAGAAAAAGTAAAAACATAAAAAAATGATAGTGATTTTTTATGTTTAGAAAGTATATAAAATGTCTTATAGTCAAACTCATGTATATCCACAAAGTGGCTTAATTGGTTCTGCCAGTTCCTTTTCTACAACTGGTTTAACAACTGCTTTAACTACCGCTACTGCAGCCTCATTTGTGTCGCCAACATTAAAGGCGGGTGTATATTCTGCCCGTGGTTATGTGACGGTATATGCAATCACGGATGCTTCGTTGAATTCAATTTCGTTTGATTGTAGTGGTGGTGATTCATACGACCCAGGCTTTTTAAACGTTGTTGGAAACGGTATTGCATTCGCGGTCACCAATGGAACATCAATCAACGCCCCAATAAACACGGTGTTTAGAATGGTGTCGGATGGCACTGCGAATTTGCAAATAAGAGCGACGTTTGCGTCGGGGACGTTTCGATATACGGCATACAATGTCGAATTAGTAAAAATTGGTTAATCATTAAAAATTGATTAGAATTTTTAATGGTTTATTAAACATGTCTTTAAGCGAGACGAGTAACTATTAATTTGTATGCTGTAACGGACAATGTTCCACCAGAAAAATCAGCCAGGGCTTGAGAGGTCATTGTCGTGTCAGACGGAACGTAGATGACAGTATTCACTGGCATATTTAATGAACTGCCAGATGCAAGTGCATAACTACATCCAGGACCCATGACAAAATACTCACCCACATTGTAAGTGCCATCAACTGCAAGTCCGGGATTGTATTGAACACTGGTTATGGTCACAGTCGAGACGGTAGCTTGAAGAGTAAAATTGCCAACAACAGAATACACACCTGCTTTAATGGAGCGAGAGTAAAATACCCCAGATTCGGTGTCATCTGTTAAAGGAACTGCCGTTATACTTACATTTTCAGTTGCATATCGCTGACCAATTAGCGGACCCGAAAGTGGTGAAAAAGCGTGGGTTTGCGAGAGACTCATAATTATTATATATTTGCTTAACATAAAAATAGTATTGTAAAAATATTGATTTTATGCC
>Ga0265327_10001476_pt1 | contig 29410 bp, 30 predicted proteins | sample 41621metaG_FD_202089 | JGI IMG/M metagenome (GOLD analysis project Ga0265327, IMG submission 202089) | Rhizosphere microbial communities from Carex aquatilis grown in University of Washington, Seatle, WA, United States - 4-16-21 metaG | ecosystem: Host-associated > Plants > Roots > Rhizosphere...
CTCACCAAAAACACGATTCCACACTCCTTGAAATTTCGACAATTCTTCCTTGTCAGTTTTGGTCTCTTGGATAAAAGAACTATTCATGATAATTAATTTATTATTAAGCGTTGCTTTTGAATAATCTCTGTCTCAGCTCAGGGAATCGGAAAATAGCGATCAACCACAAAACTGCTTGAATCACACACGGCGCGACAACCGGCTGTCCGTGTTCCAAATGAGTTGCTATTGCACCACCCATGAAAGCTATAAGCAGAAGACCTCCCAATACTCCTGTGCGGGGAATTATAAACAGAATTACACTTACTAATTCTATTATGCCAAGCGTCTGATTGATTTGACCAGTTAAGCCAAATGATTCTGCCATCTTAGCAGCATCTGGGCCGCCGAATAATTTACCTAAAGCACTTGCGCCAAACATTAGCGCTATCACTCCGGTAAGAATCCAACCTACGATTTTTTTTGTTTTTTCTTTCATAACATTAGTTTTATTTATTTTTCTACTGGTACTTCTGCCTTTATTTTTATTTCATCGTCCACATCACCACTTGGCTCTCCAACACCATAATCTGATCGTTTAATGGTAAAGTTTGTGGTGAATTTTCCTTTCGCTCCATCAGACACGAAAGTGAAAGGAATGCTCACTTCTTTCGATTTATTTTTCACCTCCATTTTACCCTTGGCTGTATATCCACTCCCACTCTTTTCAATAGAATTGGTGGTGAATTTTATAGCGGGGTATTTTGAAGCGTCAAACCAATCTGCTCCCAAAGCATGTTTGTTTTGAAGTGCATTTCCTGTGTTTATGGAACTAATATCAATTTTGAGCGTAAATTTTGAAGTGCCTAAGTTCTTCTCATCAAAGTTTATTTCCGCTTCCATTTTTTTGAAAATCCCATCAACGCCTTTTCCTGAAAAAGAAATTGTATGTCCTTTTGAAAGTTTCCATAAAGGAGAACCAGTGAAGGAAAGCAGTCCTCCTATGAGGAGGACTACTGCTATTTTATAAACAACACTTTTCATGGCTTAATTTTTAACTAATTCTAAATCAGTTACCATGTTTACTTCATCGCTTACCATCATTGCTGGAATGCTTGCGCCGACACCGAAATCGGAACGTTTAAAACTTCCGGTTATATGAAACCCATTGATCTGTTTTTGGCTTTGTGGATTTGTGGCAGTTCCGTTGTGTTTAGCAAGCAAAGTGATGTCCTTCGTAACACCATGTAATGTAAGCTGTCCTTTTACAGCGTATTCATCTTTCCCACTCTTTTTGAAGCTTGTGCTTTTAAAATTAAATTTTGGAAATTTTTCCGCATCAAAAAAGTCGGGGCTTTTAAGATGTTTGTCACGCATCTCATTATTTGTATTGATGCTTGTTGCATCACCGCTGAATTCTACCACCGCATCCGAAAAATCTGGATTGTTGGTAGTAAGTTTAGCTTCGTATGAATTGAAGCTGCCACTTAAATTTGAAATGCCGAGATGAACTACACTAAACCCAACCCTTGAATGCACAGAGTCTGCTGTCCAGTTTGTTGTTTCAATCGGTTTGAAGGCAAAAAACACTGTTGTTAATGCCGCTACTGTTAAAAAAGATACTTTTTTCATTTGTTTTGTTTTTTATGGTTATTAATTATTGGTTTTACTTTTTAAAAAAGGGATAGATTGTTAAGAACGAAAGCGCAGGAAAGAAATGCATTGGGATTGCCAAGCCAGGAAATAATTCCGGCATTTCCATTTCCAGAGGAAGTTTAAATGATAGAACGCCGATTATAGAAGCAAAGCTAACTACGGCAAAAAGAATATTGGCCCAGCCAAGATATTTCTCCTTTTCCCATTTGAATAGTAAAACATATGTTGTACTCATTAATACACATCCTACTAAGCAGGCCATTGTGATTCCTTGCCAATTCAATATGCTACTAAAGTCAATCTCGAATGCTTTAGAATATACTTGATTGTACAGCGATCCTGCAATTGCAGAAAGTGTTGCGCTTGTCAATCCTAATAGAATTCCTTTTTTCCAGTTCATAAGTTTGTTTTTGTTTAATATTTCAGAGTTATTGTTTGTTAGAGTTTTCATATGTTTATTTATTTTATGTATTTAATTTCTCCGTATTTACCGTCATAAAAATCGTTGTAAGCGTGCGATATTTCATGTTCGGTGTTCATTACAAAAGGGCCTGCCGCAACTATTGGTTCACTGTAATGTTCGCCGCCAAAAAGTATAATATCCACAGGCTCATCTAACACAGTTAGCTCGATTGTTCCTTTGCCATTGTCAAAAGTGATAAACTCACCTTGCTTATATTCAATGCCGTTGATAGTGGCATCTGAGATCGGAAGAAAGGCAGCATACTCCATTTCTTCCAGAGTTTGAAGAGAGAACTGCTTGCGTGATTCAATGTGGATGTGATAAATGAACTGTTTAGAGTAGTTCGGAATTTTTGAAACGAGGTCTTCGTAATCGCCAACAATTACTTTTATCCAGCCACGATCAGCCAAATCTTTTTTAGGAATTTCGTTTGTCTGTACAGGCAAGTACTCAGGTTTTTCGGCCTTAATTTTGGCTGGCAAATTGATCCAAAATTGCATGCCGTGTGTTATGAGACAGCCTGACGCTTCATCAACATTCAAACTTTCATCTTGGATAATACCATTACCAGCCTTCATCCACTGAACTCCCCCGGTTCTCACCAAAGCGTGATGACCGATACTATCTTTATGATCAGCCTCGCCATTTATCACATACGTAAGAGTTGCAATTCCCCTGTGAGGGTGAGCGCAGGTACCATTCACTTCTTTACGTTTTTCATCCGGGGAGTGTTTCGTAGGAATAAGATGATCGAGAAAAACGAATGGACCTATAGCATCAACATACCTGTTTGGCAAAATCCGATTGATTTTGTATCCACCAATATCTTCACATTGGCCTTTGGTAATTAATGTTATTCTTTTCTTCATTTTATTAATCTTGTATTTAGTACTTAAATTATCTGGTACAAAGTTGCAGCGGGCATAGAGGAAAAACGATGATAAATGCTAAAAAAAAACGGTGACAAATGTCATCAAACAGCGAAGTCATTTAATTTAAATTATTAATTAAAGTATAGAGCTTATTTCGAAGCTCTTCGTTTTTTATACCTTCAGTTTCACTAAAATTTTGATGAAAATTTGGCAAGGAAAATTTGCCTACTATTTCGGCTCCATGATGCGGGAACCTTTCTGCGGCGGTCTCAAAAGCACCTATACCTCCTCTTGGTCCTGGTGAAGTAGATAGAAGTAATATTTTCTTACCTAAAAATAATTTGGAATCCACTCTGGTAGCCCAATCAAAAATATTTTTAAAAGCAGCTGTATAACTACCATTGTGTTCTGCCATTGATATTACTAACAGCTCAGCACTTTTTATGGTTTCCACAAAATTGTGTGCTTCAGGAGGCAATCCCATTTCTCTTTCATTATCTACCGAGTATATTGGCATTGTATAATTGTTCAAATCCAACCCCTCGATATGATAGTTTTTTATTTGATTTGCAACATAAAAAGCAAGCTGTTTGTTTAACGAATGTCTACTCGAAGATGTACCAAAGGCTACTAATTTCATTTTTTATTTATTTTTAGTGAGAAGTGCCTCCTTAACAAAATTCAAGGAGACTTTACTCAACTTAATTTTTATTTATGATAGAAAATTTCATTTACAATTAACCCATTTTCCCATGTTTGCGCGGCTACTTGTTGCATTTTAACTTTATAGTCGTTTTTAAATGTAACTTCCATCCAGCTTTCAACAAATGTTTTATTGTTGGCATCATCTGCTCCAATACTTACAATTGCACCCCCGTGAAATTCTTTTATGCTTTCTGAAAAATTAATTTCATGGGTTCTATTAACTGCTTTGCTAACTCTTGGCTCTTCACCAACCTCTTGCATTACTAAATTTTCGGCATAATATTTTTCGAAGCCGTCTAACATTTTGCCTGCAAATACAAAGTTTTGTTGCAGATCTTTTGCTTTTTCTAAATTTGTCATGATTTTGTTTTTTAGTTTTTAATTGATTTATTAATTGTATGATTTAGTGACCTGTTTTGTTTCTCTTTGAAGCCAAAGAATAATTATTCCTACTACGCTAAATATAATCGGCACGATCATCATAGGGGCTTGTCCGGCACGAAGAAGTATTATACTTGCAGTTATGGTCCATATAAAGATTCCGTATATGGTAATTTTTCGGGATCTCGGAATCAGTATTGTAATAGCGAATAGAATTTCAGTGAGTGCAAATGGAATTCGGACCCAAATCGGGAATCCAAAACTTGCTAAAATTTTTAATTGTATTTCAAGTCCCATTAGTTTTCCAACGCCTGAATTTGTAAAGACTAATGCGAGCAAACCTGCCAGCACCCAAGCCATAATTTTTTTTGTTTTTGTCATTGTTTTGATTTTTGTACAACGTGTTTGAATTATCTGGTACAAAGTTGCAGCGGGTATAGAAATAAAACCGATGATAAATGACAGAAAAAAACGGTGACAAATGTCAACGAAGAGGAAAGGAAATTAAGAGAATGTAAGAGTAACTTATTTTTTTTCAGCTTTGTGCCTAACCCGGCTAAGTGTTTCCCTGTTAATGCCCAGGTAGGACGCAATGATATGTTGCGGGAAGCGATTGAGGAATTCAGGATAAGTATTGGCTAAATCATAGTAGCGTTCCTCTGCCGACTTACTTATGCTGGAGCCGATTCTTCGCTGGACGGCCATAGCGTGACGAGAATCCATTTCACGAAGCATTTCGGAAATAGCAGGAATGGAAGCTACAAGAGGGAGGAAATCAGCATTTGTTGCCATAAGAATATCTGTGTCTTCCCATGCATCTATATTGTACCTGGAAGGTGTCAATGCCATACAGCTTTCGCGATCGCCAACCCACCAGTTCTCGATCGACAAGTATACGATATGCTCAGCGCCTTTTTCGTCAACACTATATTTTCGCATCGCACCTTTTACAATAAACGAAAGATACTTGCATACTTCTCCTTCCTGTAGCAAAAACTGACGCTTACGTAACTTTTTAGGAGTAAAGGCCCTTGTTATTGCTTCAATATCGCTAACTGTTAGCGGTGTTTTGGAATAATTTTTAATATATGTTATCAGGTTTTCGTGCACGCGATCTACGGTGTTGAAAGTAATTTTTTAATCGTTTTGCGACGAAGCGAAAGCTTACTAAATAATTGGACATTTGTCTTTTTTCGTCGGGAGTGCTATTTTAAAAATTATTTTTCAATTATCGAAGAAAAACAATTAAAAAATGGTCATTTTAGAATGACCAATGGCAATTTATGTTTTATTAAAAGGTTCGGCTGTATCAGCTTGTAAAAAAATCTATATTTGTTGAGGCCCATTTGAATGATTTACGATTCCCTTATTCAATATTTTAATAGTTACTCAAGCAAACCTTTGAGTAGCCATGAAATTGTTCTGATTCAGCGTTTTTTTATCTTAAAGAAATTCAAAAAAAGGCAATTTTTTTTAGAGGAAGGTGAAATATGCAAATACACGGCATTCTTGATAAAGGGATCAATGCGCCAGTATAGAGTGGACAATAAGGGTGAAGAACATATTATAAAGTTATTTATTGAAAACTGGTGGGCTTCTGACCGTGAAAGCATGATGAATAACGTTCCTTCAATTTATTTTATTGATGCGTGGGAAGAATCGGAAGTTTTACTTATTACAAAAACTGATCTTATCCATCTGGTAGATAACATTCCAGCGTTGACGGAATGGATCGGAAAACTTGACGCCAATTTTGCCATAGCCTCCGAGAAACGAATAAATGCTGCCATTAGCTTACCGGCTGAAGAACGTTATCGCAATTTGGAAAAAACCAATCCTGAATTCTTAAAACGTTTTCCTCAGCGTATCATCGCTTCTTATCTTGGTATAAACCGAGAAACACTTAGCCGGATCCGCAGTCGCGGCGGCAAGAAGTAACCACTAAAATATTCTTAATACTGAGAGTGTGATATTTATCACATCTTTTATTTGCCATTTGTCATTTACCAGGGCTTTTCTGTATCGCAAATTTGTGACGACAAATATGTCAATTAAAGTATCAACAAAAAATACATAAACTTAAAAACCTAAAATAATGGAAACATCACTAACATCAATCCGAACCAAATGGAATATAGATCCTAGCCATAGTCAAATAGGATTCAAGGTAAAACACTTGATGGTAACTAACGTAAGAGGTGTATTTAATGAATATGTCGGAAACATCTACACAACCAATAATGATTTCCAAGACGCAGAAATTGCGCTTTCGATTAATTCTGCATCCATCAGCGCAGGCGATAACTCAAGAGATATACATTTAAAAAGTCCGGATTTTTTCGATGTTGAAAATTTCAAAGAAATAAATTTTAAGGGAGCCGCACTCCAAAGAATCAAGGGAAGCAAATATATTCTGCGCGGTGACCTCCGCATTAAAGAGGTAACAAAAGCAATCATGCTCGACGTTGAGTTTAATGGAATTGTAAAAGATCCCTGGGGCAGTAAAAGAGCAGCCTTTGAAGTGACTGGCAGCATTAGCCGCAAGGATTTCGGGATTACATGGAATAACATGCTGGAGACCGGTGGTGTTATGGTCAGTGACGAAGTTACAATCAATTGTGAAATCCAATTAGTACAACAACCCGAAGCGTAATTGGAGAGGTTGCCAGGGAATTAATTTACCGCTTTAGAATATATAGAAAATGAAAACTACATCACAAACACACAAAGGTCGTATAGCACTGGTTACAGGCGCTGGCCAGGGCATCGGCCAGGCAATAGCTTTGGCATTGGCCGAACGGGGAGCAAAAATTATTGCAACGGATCTCAAGATGCCGCGTAAAACTTTAGATAAAATTGGTTCCTCCGCACTTGGATTTCAACTTGATGTGACAAAGGAGGAAGACTGGAACTCGGTATCTTGCAAAGGCCTGGAGCTGGGAGGAGTTGACATCGTGGTGAACAATGCCGGATATTTTCCCAACCGTTCAATTGATGAACTGGACCTGGCTACCTGGCGAAAAACCATCGCCACGAATTTAGATTCGCATTTTTTGAGTGTGAAATATTTGCTGCCTTCCATGAAAAAGAAAAAGTGGGGGCGCTTTGTAGGGATATCATCAAATATGGTTGGATTGACAATACCAGGTATGAGCCACTATATCGCCACAAAGATGGGTATAATCGGATTCATGAGAGGCCTTGCCAATGACGTAGCCGGTTATGGCATTACAGCTAATTCTGTTTTACCAGGTCTCACCAATACTTTAGCAACCGAATCTCAACCCGATGAAATGAAACGAGCTACCTGGGAACAGCAAGCTATTAAACGCCTGGGCGAACCAGGAGATATTACGGGTGCAGTTTCGTTCCTGACAAGCAATGACGCTTCCTTTATCACTGGCCAGGCACTTGTCGTTGACGGCGGCCAATACAGGATAGGTTAAATTAAATTTCATAGATATGAAAGTTAAAAATCTCTCTCTCCTTTTCTTTACCAGTCTAGTTCTGCTGATTTCAGTTGCTGCTAGCATAACACATCCATCTGAAAAAAATCAAAAATCAAAAAAAATGGAAAATATAAAAAAGAATAATGTTGCTGGGCGCTGGAATTTAATTTCCGGTTACCTTGATAATCATGGACAGCGATTGGATATCCTCGGTTCAAACCCGGGCGGAATGCTGATCCTAACGGACGATTTACACTTCATGGTCATCGTCCATAATCCTGATATACCAAAGTTTGTTTCAGGAGATCGTGCAATTGGCACACCTGAGGAATATAAAACTACGGTAACTAATAGCCTTGGCGTTTATGGCACATATACCATTGACGAACACGGTGATTTTCTTGAACAACATGTTTTAGGTTCAACCTTTCAAAACATGAACGGCAGTAGTAGAGGCCGGAAAGAACTCACTGAAAAAGTCGAAGGTAACAAGATGACAGAACATCTAAGAATAGCCGATGGGGTTACCGTTATTCTCGTTTGGCAACGTGCCTAATCAAATCATGAACAACCATTTATCAATCAAAAAAACATTATGAAAAATTTATTGACGCCTTTTAACGGCAAAAGTCTACAACTCAAAAACCATATCGTAATGGCACCGATGACCAGGAGCCGGGCTATCGGTAATATTCCCAATGACCTGATGGCCGAATATTATGGCCAGCGTAAGGGTGCAGGCTTGATCATTACAGAAGGAACAGCCCCTGTACCCGAAGCGTTAGGTTATGCCCATATGCCTGGTATTTTTTCAAATCAACAAATTAAGGGATGGAAACCAGTCACTCATGCAGTTCATCAAAACGGCACTAAAATATTTTTACAATTGATGCATACCGGGCGTATTGGCCACTCTGCCAATCTCCCCAAAAACGTACGGCTAGTAGGTGCTTCAGCAATACCTGCCGCTGGAAAAATACATACTGATATGGGTAGTCAAGAGCATGATATGCCGGTTGCCCTTACCACTGAAGGCGTGAAAATAGTGATTGCATATTTCGTCGAGGCCGCAAAGAATGCCATTGCAGCAGGATTCGACGGAGTAGAAATACATGGTGCCAATGGTTATCTAGTTGAGCAGTTCCTGAACCCAAATGTCAATGATCGTTCGGATCAATATGGTGGAAGCATTGAAAACCGTGTGCGTTTTGCTACTGAAATTATAACTCGAGTTTCTGAAGCGATTGGCCGTGACAAAGTTGGCATCCGTATTTCGCCAAATTCGACTTTAGGTGACCTGCAACCTTATGATGACGATGTCACCGAAGAAACTTATACCCAGCTCGCTCGCCAACTAGACCGCATCGGCCTTGCCTATGTTCATATCAGCATCAACCCGCAGATGCCGACTACAACACTCAGTGCAATTCGGAGAGAATTCGAAGGCACGTTAATCTACACCGGTAATTTCACAGCCGAAACAGCTGAAAAGGAATTGCAAAAAGGCGATGCTAATCTGATCGCTTTCGGTCGAAGTTTTCTAGCCAACCCCGATTTTGTAGAGCGTATTATTGCCGGTGCATCGTTAAATCCAGTAGATTTTACCACGGTCTATGCACAGGGAGCAAAAGGTTATACCGATTACCCCACGATGAATGGTGCAGGTAAATAGGAATTTTGCAATAAATTAAATAGTACAACTACTGCCAGGCCATATCACCTAAAGGTTTAAGGATATAGTCTTACACAAAAATGGTATTAAAAATTAAAAACTATGAAAACAAACACAACATCCCTTAAGTTTTCAGATATAGGGAAAGAAAAAAATATTGAGTTGCTTGTTGGAAACTATAGTAACCCACCCGTTCATTTTAATATTTATGATGAAAGCCGTTCAGACTTTTTTATGGTTACACTTTTAATTCAGGGAGAGGTAAAGATTAAACTCAATTTAAAAGAACAGGAAGTTTCACAAAACTGTCTTCTATTTATTGTTCCCAACACGCTTAATCAGCTTTTGCACGCAAGTGCGGATGTCAAACTATCAAGGGTAATCTTTACCTCGAAGTTCTTATTACAAGCCGGTATAAATCAACAGGACATTGATATGATTGATTTTAATTCAAGGTTACAAGAAGGCTTTCTTACTTTAAACAATATGGAAGCTGAAAGACTGAAAAAAACTATTGAAGACCTCGAGAAAAAGAATGAAATGATAAATGAACATCCATACGGGGAAGATATTTTAAGATATAGCTTTAAGATTTTTCTAAAAGAATTGGCCGGAATAGCTGTTAAATATAACCCCAGCGGTAGTCAAAAACTTTCGCGCAAACAAGTCATGGTTATGCAATTCGAAAATTTGATTAATTCCAATTTTAAAGAAAACAGGAGTGTGAAATTTTATGCTGACCAATTATCAATTACCCCAAAATACCTGACTGAAATTGTACAAGAAATAAGGGGCGAATCAGCCAGTGTACTGATTGATGAAAAAGTAATGTATGAAGCGAAAGTTTTATTAAATAATCCCCGACTTACTATTGCACAAATAGCCGAAAAGCTTAATTTTTCAGACCAGTCTTTCTTAGGTAAATTTTTTAAACGTCATTTAGGGCTTTCACCTTCACAATACAGAAATCATAAATTGGCCTAAACCTGTATCATGAATTGATGGTTAAACAAAGACATCACCGTTAAATAACAACTGCTACTTTGTGATTTTTGTCACACTTTTTTTAAATTCTTATCATTATTATTCGCCTTCCTTTTGAAGGAATGGGTATGTAAAAATACAAACACTTTACAATAGGCAATAGAAATATAAATTGGGTTCTCATCAAAGAAAGTTTAGATTTCTTTACGTCCAATTTTCAAACGATGAGATCTCTGAAACATACTAGATACAATCGATATGAACTACCACGCGTTATCAAATAAAGTACAGCAATATGTCGGGACTTTTTACGAAAGTCACACCAACAACATGCTTCTCTATCATAATAGCAACCACACCGAAAATGTAGTAAAAGCCGTTGAGCAAATAGCCAATCACTATCAATTGAACGACCGCGATTTTTTTGTGGTAACAACAGCAGCATGGTTTCATGACTTAGGCCATCAAATTGGTGAGATTATTGAACATGAAACAAAAGGAGCAGCTATCGCAGAAACTTTCTTAAAGGACTCTGGTGTGGATATTGAAATTATATATGAGGTAAAACAGTGCATAATGGCCACGCAAATGCCGCAAAAACCAACTACATTATTGGAACAGATTATCTGTGATGGCGATCTTTTTCATTTTGGAACTACTGATTTCAAGGAAATAGATAAACTTATGCGGAAAGAATGTGCTTTACGCAGCAAGAAAGAGATTGATAAATATGAGTGGCGGAAAAATTCCATCCAACTATTGCAATCGCACCATTATCATACAGATTATGCCCGGCTGTTACTCGATTCTAAAAAACAGGAAAACCTGAAATGGCTGATAAAAAAGAACCACGAAAAAAGTGAATTATTCGCAGAGAAAACACTTAACACAAATACTTCAACCGCTGAATTAAACAAGTCCTCTACTGAAAATAAAGTGGAGAAACCGACAAAAGGAATAGAAACCTTGTTGAAGGTAGCATCCTCCAATCATCAACGACTCAGTGATATGGCCGACCGCAAAGCGCACATTATGATTTCAGTAAATTCTATCATTATTTCGGTAGTGATAGCGCTGGTGATACGGAAATTAGAAACCGCGCATAACTTGATAATCCCGACACTAATGTTGCTAGTTGGCAGCATGGTAGCGGTAATCTTTTCCGTGCTTGCAACCAGGCCGAAAATTCCCAGTGGTTATTTTAGTCCTGAACAATTAGCCAATCGTTCTGTAAATCTCTTATTCTTCGGCAATTTTTACAAGATGGCTTATGATCGTTACTACGAAGGTATGAAATTGGTAATGAGCGACAGTGAATTTTTGTACGCGAGTCTTATCAAAGACATTTATTCACAGGGTATCATTCTGGGTCATAAATACAAACTGCTCCGGATCTCCTATACTATTTTTATGTTTACGCTGATTGTTTCCGTACTGGCCTTTGCAGTTTCATCTATTTTCTTTGAATAATACAGATGAAAATGACTACAAGTTTTTTAAACAGAGACCTTAGCTGGCTTTCATTTAACGGAAGGGTGTTAGACGAAGCCAGCCATGCAAATGTTCCCTTATTGGAACGGATAAGGTTTTTGTCTATTTTTTCTTCAAACCTCGATGAATTTTACAGGGTACGTGTTCCTGCATTGATGCTGCTTCACAATGTAAAATCCACAATGGATGATGAACACCGACAACTTCTTGAACAGTCGGGAAATTTGATCCAACAGCAACAAAAACAATTTGGAAAAATCCTTACGGGAATGTTGATCCCTGCGTTGGAGGAAAACGACATCTTGCTTGTATACAATCAAAATATCCCGGGCACAATAGAACATTTGGTGAAAGACTATTTCAAATCTGAAATAATGACGTTCCTTGAACTTGCTTTTTTACCAAAAAAAAAGCCCTCCTTCTTTCCGAGAAGCAATGCGCTATACATGGCTGCAATTTGTGAAGACCGTTCGAAAACTGAAAAAATTGTTGTTGTAAATATTCCATCTGATAAAATATCCCGTTTTTTATCTGTTACAGACAACCTCACTCAATACATCATTTTTATCGACGATATCATAAAAAAATACTTACACTTATTGTTGCCGGATCATCTGATCAAAGGTGTATACAACATAAAAATAACCCGTGATGCCGAACTTGACCTAGCTGATGAATATGAAGGTGACCTGGCAAAAAAAATAGAGAGACAACTTTCTAAACGAGATGAGGGCCAAGCCACCCGCTTTCTGTATGAACCAGGTATTTCACTTCGTAATTTAAATCAGCTAATTTCGGCATTAAAGTTATCAAAGACCGATGCAATCGAAGGAGGACACTATCATAACTTAAAAGACCTCGGCAATATTCCAATCAAAGGAAATGAATTGAATTATCCGTCGATACCATCCGTGCGCAGGGATTTGGCAAATGACGGTAGTATTTTCAGTTCCCTATTGAAAAGAGATGAGATCATACACACACCTTACCAGTCGTACAATACGGTGCTTTGTTTTTTTAATGAGGCAGCTGTTGATGTAAATGTAGAAGAGATATATGTAACACTATACCGTGTTGCCGGTGAATCAAAGATCGTCAATGCTTTAATAACAGCCGCAAAGAATGGAAAAAAAGTAACGGTGTTTATCGAATTAAAAGCAAGGTTCGACGAGGAAAATAATATCCGCTGGTCGAAAAAAATGAAAACGGCGGGAGTGAAAATAATTAACAGCATCCCTGGGTTGAAGGTACATGCTAAAGTTGCTCTGGTAAAACGAAGACAACATAACAGGATCCAATATGTCGGACTGCTGGCCACGGGTAACCTGAATGAAAATACAGCTTGTTTTTATACAGATCATATATTGCTTACCAGTCATCCTGAGATAATGAGGGAATTGGAGTTGTTGTTTATTTTTTTAGCAAATCGCCGTAAGCCTTATCCGGGAGAGATTGCTTTCCGGCACCTGTTGGTGGCTCAGTTTAATATGCTGGAGTGCTTTCTTGCATTAATTGATGAAGAAATAAAAAATGCAAGTGAAGGGAAACCGGCAGGCATTACCATTAAAATGAACAACCTGGAAGAAAAAGTACTGATCAACAAATTATATGAAGCGTCACGCGCAGGAGTGCCCATAAATCTAATAGTGAGAAGTATTTGTTGTCTGGAACCCGGCGTACCGGGAATGAGTGAGAATATTAAGATTACACGGATAGTAGACCGATACCTGGAACACGGACGGATATTTATTTTTAGCAATGGAGGAGTTGAAAAAATATTTATTGGCTCAGCTGACTGGATGAACAGAAATGTGTACAGGCGAATAGAAGTTTGTTTTCCTTTACACGATCCTGCAATTAAACAAGAGATCCTTCAGATCATTGACCTCCAATTGAAAGACAATTTACAGGCAGTACATTTTACCAGCGCATTGGACAATCAACCGGTTCAAAACGATGAATTTCCTGTACGTTCTCAATCAGCCATATATCAGTTACTCGTCAATAAAAAAATAATACAGCATGAAAAATTCAACTAAGAATTTACTTGTGTTAATGTGCATTTTGGCAGGTTCAAGTTGCGCAGATTCGGATAATTATAAGACTCCAGCTGATTATGAATTAACGAAACCAATAGTATACAAAATGCCTGGTGACCTAGATGAGATCTCAGGAATCGCATTTCGTGGCGGCAATAAAGATAAACTATACGCAGTGCAGGACGAGGACGGTAAACTGTTTTATTTTTCTTTGGGTGATAAAAAAACAAATTATACTAAATTCTATAAAAAGGGTGATTATGAGGACCTGGCTATCTGTAATGAGTACGCAATAATGTTGCGCAATGACGGAACCTTGTTCAGCTTTTTATTAAGTGCAATAGATCAACCTGAAATAGATACTGTGAATGAGCAGCGGGGTTTGTTGCCTCAAGGAGAATATGAATCATTGTTTGCTGATCAAAACGAAAACAGTCTTTACATTTTGTGTAAGAATTGCGACAATGATAAAAGAAACGAAATGGTTTCAGGATATGAACTCCAATTGGAAAACGATGGGAAACTTTCCAAGAAAAGTTATTTTTTTATTGACACCAAAATCGCTGCAAACCTGAAAGGCGAAAAAAAAATTAATTTCAAACCATCTGCTTTAGCCAAAAATAAACTGACAGGTGAATGGTATATTATTTCATCTGTAAATAAAATGCTGCTGATAACTGATGATCAATGGAAACCAAAATTTACATATCTCTTAAATCCCAAATTGTTCCCTCAACCGGAAGGGATTGCTTTCGACAATGTCGGAAATCTGTATGTTTCAAATGAAGCAGATGGAAGAGGATGCGGTACGGTTCTCCAATTTTTATTCAAGAAAAAATAGCACGCACCTATGATCGGATTTAAAAAAATAATATTGATCATTTCTCTTTTTCCCACTGGAAATTTCTGGGCACAGAATATTGATCTCAATATTTTAAAAGGGATCAACCCTCAAAATCCTGATTCCCGTATTTGGCGGGCTACAAGTGGCTCCGTTGATTGGATCGCAGGTGCCATCTCACTTGGGAGCTTGGGATATGGATATATAAGTAGAGATAAAAAAATGCAGCGGAATGGATATGAATTACTGCTAGTTGCAGGTATTAATACCGGTGTTTCAGAATTGCTAAAGATTACAGTTAACCGCACCCGCCCTGGAATTCAATACCCAAATGTTGTTTTTCCTTCATCGCCTTCTAATGACAAATCTTTCCCGTCAGGTCATACATCGATGGCTTTTGCAGTCGCCACAACATTAACGTTACAATACAAGAAATGGTACGTAGCAGTTCCTGCGTATTTGTGGGCCGGTTCTGTTGGTTATTCCCGGATGTACCTGGGTAAACATTATCCTTCCGATGTATTGGCCGGTGCTATTGTTGGCGCAGGAAGCAGCTGGCTCAGCCATATATTGATTACTAAACTTTTTAAACAAAAAAAAACATCTTGATGGCATGAAATTCCTTTCATCCATAATTGGCTTCCTGGCAACTCTGCAATGTATATATGCGCAGGACAGCCTACAATACCGAATCATCCTTATTGGTGATGCAGGTGAAATTACTACAGCGCAGCAGGCCATTCTTGCAGATGCAGTGAAGCGCTCATTGCCTGGTAAAACAATGGCTTTGTTTCTGGGTGACAATGTTTATCCCAAAGGTTTAGAAACCAGCGAACCACAAAAGATGACCACCGAAGCGATTTTGCGTTCACAATTTGTGGCACTGCGTAAAAATGGCATTCCAGTTTATTTTGTCCCTGGTAACCATGACTGGGATAAAAGCGGACCAAATGGTTATACAAAAATGAAAGTCACAAATGCTTTCTTCAAAGCCCAACAAGACTCATTATTGAAGCTTATACCTGAGGATGCCTGCCCCGGCCCCTATGAACTCAAGGTTACAGATAATTTGGTAATAGTAGCAATGGATTCTGAATGGTGGTTATATCCTTATAACAATGAGGCAGATAATTCGGGTTGCATTTGTAAAACAAAAAGAGATGTGTTGGGCAGACTAGATGATATTATAAGACGTAACAATAATAAACTGATTATTTTTGCCACACACCATCCATTTAAAACATATGGAACGCACGGTGGTTACTACACTCTTAAAGAACATATTTTTCCATTAACTCAACTCAATAAGAATTTATATATCCCGCTTCCACTTATCGGCTCATTATATCCTTTACTGCGCAAAGCATTACCACCACCCGAAGATCTTGGCAATGTATTGAATAAGGACATGCAAGAAACAGTGAATGCCATCCTGAAAAAAAACCCAAATGCCGTACATGTGTCGGGCCATGAACATACTTTGCAATTAATACAGTCCGATGTGTTACAAGTAGTGAGCGGAGCAGGCGCCAAGCATACGCCGGTTAAAATGGGAAAAGGAAGCATTTATGCAGAAGCTAATAGTGGCTACGTTTTGGCTGATGTAATGAAAGATAACAGTATCCGGTTCACTTTTTTAACCTATACCCACGATAGTATAAAGGAATCGTATACTTATACAAAAGCTTATACAGTTCCTGTTTCGACAACCGAAAACATTGTGGAAAATATTGTATCGGACAGTATCAGTATTCAACTTAACCCGCAGTTTGATAAAGTCAGTGGTATTCATCGTAGTTTGTTTGGCGAGAATTACAGGAAAACATGGGCAATGAAAACCGTTTTACCAGTGCTGCATATTTCAAAAAATCACATGCTACCAAAAGAGCTCGGTGGTGGTATGCAAACTCACTCCTTGCGATTGGAAGATGCAAAAGGAAAAGAATGGATACTACGGAGTTTAGATAAATTCCCTGACGCTATTTTGCCGCAGGCACTGAACCAAACTCTGGCATCGGACATTTTAAAAGATAATGGTTCCGCTAACTTTCCCTATGCTCCCATTACCGTTCCAGTAATTGCTAATGCGTTGGGTGTTCCACACACTGATCCATCTATTGTGTACATAGCACCGGATAGCAACCTGGGTATTTACAGCAGGGATTTTGCCAATACGATTGCCTTACTTGAAGAAAGGGAACCATTAGGCAAATCGTACTCTACCATTAAGATGGATGCCAAGCTTAAAGAGGATAATGACAATATAGTTGACCAACGAGCTTTTTTAACTGCCAGGATACAGGATATTTTCCTTGGCGACTGGGACCGGCACGACGACCAGTGGCGCTGGGTATACGTGACAAAGGGAAAAGACAAATTGTTTAAACCTGTACCAAGAGACAGGGACCAGGTATTTTATGTGAACCAGGGCTTTTTACCGTGGATAGTATCACTACCCTGGCTCGTGCCGAAGTTCGAAGGATTTTCAGGTAGAGTGAGAAATGTAAATACATTTTCATTTAATGCCAGGCTTATCGATGGCATCTATACAAATGCACTTTCTTATGAGGACTGGATGAAAGCTACGCAACATGCAGTTATTGCATTAACTGATTCGGTGATTGATGCTGCTTTAAAAAAAATGCCTGCTACCGTGTATAATGAAACACATATAAAACTAGCTGAGCGGCTACAGAAAAGAAGGCAGGATTTGCTTCGGGTAATGCCTTCCTATTATCGCTTTATAAATAAAACAATTGATCTCATCACCTCTGACAAAAATGAACAAGTATTAATACATGATACGTTGCATGGAATGCTTTATGTTGAAATTCATAAGACCACAAATGAAAAAGATATTGGGAAAATATTTTATAGCCGCATATTAGATCCGGCAATCACAAAAGAATTGCGCTTATACATAAATGGAGGTAACGATAAGGTCATCGTCCGAAATAATAAATCACCCATAAAGATCCGTATAGTTGGTGATGGGCTTTCGGCAAAGCAATACGAATTTAGTGGGGTCACAAAATACCTGCGAAAGATACACGTGTACGATGGAGAATCCAATGCTACATTCAGGGGAAACTATCACGGCGTGCACCAGCATCTTTCAGCAGATGCGGAAAATACTGCTTTACAGTTAACAGATAGATATAACAAAGCAATACCGTTGTTATTGACAGGATACAATGTTGATGACGGGTTCATGCTTGGTGGGGGCATAAAATGGATCAAACAAGGATTTCGGAAAAAACCTTATTCAAACATACAGACATTTACCGCAGCGCATTCTTTTTCTTCAAAGGCATACAGGGCTTATTATAAAGGCGAATGGCTGCATTTGTTGAACCAAACCGATTTTACTTTGCAGGCGAAAGTGTTCGCACCGGATAATACACAAAACTTTTTTGGTCGAGGCAACACCACAGAGTATGATAAAACCGGTAATTACTTACGTTACTATAGGGCAAGATTTAATTATTATACTGTTGATCCCGCCTTGCGCTGGAGGAGTGAAAAAAAAGGTAGTTTTTCTGTAGGCCCATCCTTTCAATATTATAAGTATGATGTCAATGGAAATACAGGGCGCCTGATTTCTAAAAGTGATTTACTACATTCATATGACAGTTCTACTATTGCCTACGATAAAGCACATCTTGGAATTGCAGGAGATTATACAAGAGATAGCCGCAACAATATTATGCTCCCAAGTTTTGGAACCTTCATTAATTTTAAGTTGATGGGGTATGCAGGTTTAAATACCTATTCAAAATCTTATTTCCAGTTTACCGGACAGTTAGCTTTTTACAGGAACCTAGACAGAAAATCGAATTTCATTATTGCCAACCGTATCGGTGGCGGGTTTACAGCTGGCAACGCCACTTTTTATCAATCGCTTTTTTTAGGCGGACAAACTAATCTGCAAGGATATCGACAATTTCGTTTTGCAGGCGAACACCTTTTGTACGACAACATTGAACTTCGTATAAAACTGGGTAATCTTGCTTCCTATATTTTACCTGGTCAATTTGGTTTGATCGCATTTTATGATATTGGTAAAGTATGGCAGCATGGGTATACGGATAAAATATGGCACCAAGGAGCAGGAGGTGGATTTTACTTTATGCCAGCCCAGTTATTTGTTGTTCAACTCGTAGTGGGAAATTCAGATGAAGGGCTATACCCTTATTTTACAGCAGGGTTCAGATTTTAATGCGAGCGCAACAGAGTTTATAAGATTTATTAATTGACATTTATGAAGAAAGCATCTATACTATTAAATCAATTTGCTACAAAAGAAAACACCATAGAATCATATGTATCCTTCAGAAAATTCATTTTGTTTTTAGAAGAAAAAATGCAAACCGATTCTGACAGCAGGATACAGTTTTATCAACTGGTATTAGACAAGATGCGCTCTTTCCCAGAATTGATGGAGGATATGACAATAAGTAGCATTGAAAATTATAACGAGATACTTGAATTGGTAACAGCGGTGACATTGCCTCTATTGGATGATGAAAATGAAGCATTGGTAGGACTTGCTGTAGGCATATCACCCACGGTGTTTCAGGCAACCAATGCTTTTCATAAGCTGTTTGAACCGACAGCTGATGGCAATTCCCCGGAGTTATGGTTAAAAGAAGAATCATTGCTTGAAGTACATTACCACGTCCAGGCCGATTTCATTCTTAAAAAAGTGTATGGTTATGTGTTGCCCGACAGAAAGGAAATTACATACAGTTTTTTTAACTCTGTAACGGGGTTATACCAGTATTACAGGTTGAATATAGATAGCAGGTTTGTGGAAGTAAAATTAAAACCCGGCAAGGAAGCAGCTAACCTGGAAGCGATTGGTCCCCATTTTGCCAATGGCAAAGGCTTTGAAGAAATACATCAATTGTTGCCCGTTGACAATTATATAGCAAGTGGATTTGTTATTGTTTCTTTAACAGATGTAACGGTACAGCAGTCTATAGATGCGATTGGCAAAGCGATCGTAAGCACTAAGACTGAGAGAGGTGAAGATAATTATACACATGTCACCCGATTGCTGCAAACAATTGTTGGCAGCAGTGAGTATCGTTTTGGTATGATGCCATTTTTTACTATCAATAAGAGGGCTGCACTTCCTTACAAAAATTTTTCTTATAGTATCATAGTAGAAGCCTGCGCACAGGCAGGTATTTCGAAAGCCACTTTTACAAGATATCTCAATTATTACTTTCAAAATCTGGATTTGTTGGTATACGAACCGGATAGCAAGGTTGATGCTAAAAATGTTTTACCCATACGAGTTCAACATGCATTGAGAGCAGCAGGTATCTATTATTACAGACTTACTTCGGTTTTTTTTAATGGTAGCCTGATTGGCATTATGGAAATATCAGCAGGAAAAGGCGTGGCCTCCTTAACCGATATGCAAGTATCTAAATTAAAACCGGCACTTCCTTTTATATCTCAGTTGCTGAAGCAGATAATAGAAGGGTTAAATGTATCTATTGATACCATTATTAAGAACAAGTTTACCAACATACAACCATCAGTGCAATGGAAATTTAATGAAGTGGCCTGGCATTATTTCCGCAGTCATGATATAGAACATAATAATGATGAGCTTGAAAAAATATTTTTCAAAGATGTACATCCGCTGTACGGTGCAATTGACATCCGCAACTCTACCATTGAAAGAAACAAAGCGTTACGGGAAGATCTCGAATACCAGCTTGAATCAGTAATTGGACTCTTAGGCGATTTGAAAAAAAAGTTCTTTAACGAAGAACTGGTTTCTGCAATCGGTTTTTGCAGGCAATGGATCCAACGGATTCAGACTTATGTTTCTGTGGAGGAAGAACTCGAATTAAATAACTTTTTATACAATCAGATACAGCCATTGCTTAGATCGTTTAATGATTTACCCGAGGCTCTTTCAACAAAACTGGAAACATATGACCAGAGTATTGATGAGCATACAGGGCGCGCATTTGAAAAGAGACGGAAGCTGGAAAATTCTATTCAAACGCTGAATCGTGCAATTGGTAAATACCTCGACCTTTTTAAAGATGAAGTGCAGATTCTCTATCCCAGTTATTTTGAAAAGTTCAGAACAGATGGCGTAGAATATGATATTTATATCGGTCAGTCTATTTCACCAGAAGTTGCCTATTCTCCTGAATACTTAGATAAACTGCGTTTATGGCAGGTACAATCTATGGCGGCCCTTGCCAAACTTACCTCACTGTTATTGCCGCAATTACCGCATCCATTGCAAACAACCCAACTAATATTTGTAAATGCACGAACTATAGATATCAGTTTTCGCGACGATGAACGCCGGTTTGATACAGAAGGCACTTATAATATCCGCTATCATATCATAAAAAAACGCATTGATAAAGTACACATCCGTAATAGCACAGAAAGACTCACACAACCTGGAAAAATCGCCATTGTATATTTTAACGAAAAGGATGCAATACTATACAGCGGATATATTCAACAATTACAACAGGAACAGATTTTGAATGATGACCTGGAACATCTTGAACTAGAAGCATTGCAGGGAGTAACAGGTTTAAAAGCACTTAGGGTCGGCGTAAAAATGGATTGAATCAGTCTACAGGATTCTGCAAAATAACTGCTAATGTCTATTTACGAGATACGTTCTTACGAACTCTGCTAAGGGTTTCCGGTGAAAGCCCCAGATAGGAGGCGATCATGTTCTGTGAAAATCGCTGCAAAAATTCTGGATATGATGTGATCAATTCATCATACCGTTCTTCAGCAGTCAAACTGATGGCAGAATGAATTCTTTTTTGTGCAGCAACATTCGCTTGCGCGTCCATGGCTTTAATTGTCAGGTCGAATGAGCGGCATTTATCCCTCAATTCGTAAGCATCGGGGGTTGAAATGACAAGTAATTCAGAGTTTTCCAGCATTTCTATATTATAACGGGAAGGAGTAAGTTGATTGAAACTTTCAGGATCGTCGAGCCACCAGGACTCCAATCCAAAACGAACAATGTGCTCTATACCTTTGTCATCCACGGAAAACATGCGGGCAGAGCCTTGTACAATAAAAGCAATGTATTTGCAAACATCACCCTCCTGAAGAAAGTATTGTCTCTTTCGATAACGCTTACGGTTGAATTTAGAGAGAATGAGTTCTTGTTCCTCAACTGTTAGTTTTTGTTTTGATTTAGCTTCTATGTATTGAAAAAGTGTTTCGTGCATGACAAAAAAATATGATTCTGGTTAAGAACGAACTATCACAAAATACGAAAATCCCGACAATGTATCTATATTTTTTGCAAATTATCGCCAGAAGGAATTTGCACTATTCAGGCTTTATTATTCAGGGTATGAGCTTTAGGGAAAGTTAATTTTATCCGTACAGAAACAGACCCATTCATCTTAATTTATCTACTAACCCTTTATTAGAAGAGCTCAATCCATCAAAAGTACCTCGTTGATATTTGTCACTACTTTTTTAATTCAAATGTCAATGGAGCTTAATGCCTCTTGTATGCACCTTTGTATCAACAATTAAATAAACAAGAAGCAAAATGAAAAACAATAGCAATAAAATGAAATACAAATATTTCATAATACCTTTCGTTTTATTATTAGCAACATCTCCATTAATGGCACAAGATGGAAATAATCAAATAAAGCAAAATGATAGTTTAAACCTGGGAATTCAAATTATCAATATGCAAATCGAAACGCTAATAAAAAAACATATAGCAGTTTGGAACGAGAGAAATGTGGAAATTCGTAGCGCATTAATTAAAGAACTTTATGCCGACGATGTAGAAGTTATAGCCACATTCGCGGTAGCCAAAGGACATTCAGAACTTAGCAATTTTGTCAGTTTACTGTTAGCAAGATTCGATGGTTATGATCGCATTCTTTTAAAACCGATAAATGTCCACTCCAATTTTGTAAAGCTGTCTTGGGCTTTGGCAGATACAGACAAAACTTATGCAGCGACAGGTCAGGATATTATTTTTATTAAAAATGGAAAAATAACAAAGGTTCTCACTTTCATTGACAAAACGAAAACTTATCTTGATTGAGCAAAATTATAACTACCTGTTTTCAATCCAACAAACCTTTAATTTTCTTTCGGCAAATAACCATGTTCCATCCTGTTTCACCATGGTATCAAAATAACGAATACCTGCGATCATTTGCTTTTGCATTCCTCCCGGCAAAGTGAGATGGTATGCCCTGCAATATGTTTTTGAAGTAGCGCGGTCACCATCCACCTTGATCGTGCTTTGACCATTCAAATGCATTGTTGAAACGTAGGCATTTAAGGCGTCAAAAACCGGAAAAAGATCTTTTTTACTACTTACTACTTGCGAAGGTGTAGCGGATTTTTCATCATAGTACACTTCAAAATTTGTATCCTGCGTAAACAATGCCATTTGCCCTTGTGCATCGCGTGTATCCGCGCAAAATGCGTATTGATCAATTAATTCACGGATTGCCTGGTGATCTTCCAATTTCTGTAATCTTTGCTCGATGTTCATTTTATTTTAGTTTTAAATTTATTTTGGTTATTCAATGCTGGCGGGTGTTACGCCAAATCTCTGTTTGAAAGAAGTATAAAAATGTGAAAGGTTTTCAAAACCTAATTCCAAATAGATTTCAGTTGGTTTTCGCTTTTTTTGTTGAATAAGACGGTGTGCTTCTGTCAATCTTTTTTCGTACAGCCATTTGCGCGGTGAGCTTTGAAAGATTAAACCGAAGTCTCTTTTAAATGCTGCTAAACTTCTTCCAGTGAGTTTTGCAAAATTTTCTATAGGTACATTGTAATGAAAGTTTTGCAACATAAATTTTTCCAGGTCAATCTTATACGGCTCAGAAAAATCAAATAGAAAAGACTTCAAAGAAGGCTTTAAATGTAGTAGCAGCTCTATAACTTCATTGGTCTTAATAGCTGCCAATTTTTTACTGGTTTTTTCAGATTGCTCTACATAAGGTAATAACGATTGAAAATAACTTTTCAGTAGTGCATTAGGTTTCAGTAAAACATTTTTTTCTCCAGTATAATTTTTATGTCCGTGAATTGAATTGCTCATAGCATATTGCTGCAAAGCCACATCGGTTATAATTACAGACATACTTTTATATGCTTCATTTACATCGGGAGTTTTTGTGGATTTTACTAATTGATTTTTTTGAGCCAATAACATTTGATCCTTCTTTAGAACCAACTTTCCTTTTTGATGTTGAATATGTGTTTCCCCTGAGAATTGAAACGCTAACACATGATGTGGTACAAATTGTTCATAGCCTCGTTGCTGTTCAAAAGTGCAGGAATATACAAAGCTGTCTTCCAAAACCTGTGTTATGGGCATTACCTTTTCGTTCATTGTTTTTCAGTTGATAAACGTTGATGATAGGCTGCGTTTCTTGCGTTCGTATTGCTATCTATAAGCATCAATACGGTCATCAATGCAATGGTAGTAATGCCAATAGCCCGCCATAAAGGTGTGTTTACAAAAATGATCAACAACGCTGCGACAACAATAATGATTGGAAGCACTTTAAAAACCAGCGCAAGGTCATTTTGCGATTTTGAGGTACGCTCTGTTTCTGTTTGTACAAATAATTTCGCGTTGGTATTATAAGCTGTTTCAAATTGTGTGATCCTTGGTTTGTTGGCAAAATACAAACCTGCCGCCACAGCGACAGTTAATATACCTGCCACCAACATTGGCCATACGAAAGCTTTTGCCATCTCAGTTTTACCTAATTGCCAAAAGCCAATTGCTGCGAAAAAAAAGAGCAAACTAAGCAGCAAAACTATTTTAGCGGAAAACACCTCAGCCTTCGCCCATTCTGTACTCACTTTTAAAATTTCCATCTCTGTATACATTTTCGTTTTACAAAGATGAGCATTTTCAAAGAAATTTATTTGTTGTACGGCTCAATTTTTATTTGGTGTATGGCTCCTTCCGCAGAATAATCGCTTTTTAAAAGTTTTAGAACTATCTGGTTGTATAACACACTTTTTTATAAGGTTCAGCGCCGGTTGTCTTTCGTTTTCTACTCTAACCTTTCTTACTGTTGTCGTCTTTTTTTCTTTCTTAGAATTTGATGAAACAAAAGTATATCGAGGCTCTGCGGCGCTGTCTACTTATGTCCGCATACTTTCGCTTTTTGAAGTACGTTTATCATTTAATTTTATTTTTAACACAATGGCAACAAATGCGGACAAGATTTTGATTGCGGATTTGCGTTAAGTATCTTTAATAGAAAAAATAAAATGAACAAGGAGGATAAAAACATAGTCGTAATTCATCAGTTCAGGGAAACGCTTAAAGACTATAAGATAGTAGGCGGTGGAAGTTGGGTTTTTTCTGCTCATGCAGTATTGGAGTACAAAGGGAAAAGAATAGATGATGAAGTAGAGGTATCTATTTGGTTTGACGGTTACGGCGATGTGTCATGTTCTGTTAATTTGCAGCGTTCAGAAAAAATTGATTCACTAAAACATTACACACAGTTTAAACCGAAATATCAAGAATTTAAAATAGTTGGCGGCGATGAACTTGCTATTAGCGATACGAACTCGCCAAGATTGGGAGATTATATAATTACTTTGATTCCCCACAACTAAAGGGCATAAAAAACCAGAGGCATTGGTGTCCGGTTTGTTAATTAACGTGCATCATAAGTTTATAATCCTGCACCGAAATTGTCTTTATAAATTATTCTGTAGTCGTCGAAGATCATTCTCAGTATTAGGCTAACTTTGTTGTTATGGAAAAACGTAAATATGCGCTTAATCTGCTGCGAAAGGCAAAGGCAGATCACGCAGAAAATTATATGATCTTGGCCGTGCCGGGGTTTATCACCAAAAAGTTTAGGGGATATTGCGCCATGCGGGAAGATTTACTATTGGCCTTAGAATACATAGATAGGATTTTAGTTGAACAGGATAGCATAACACGCTCAGCACTCAATTATGCGCTTATAGCACTCTATGGTAAGTGCTTCACGGATGCCTCACAATATAAAGCGCCAAAGTTGGACCGCGAAAGCATCAACGATGTCGCCATGCAGGAAACCCACGACTATCTTATGGAACTAAGACACAAGTTTATAGCGCACCGAGGTGATACCGTTAATGAGGTGGGTATTGCCGTTATGCTTGTTCCAAAGCAAGGACCTGAGCCAACCTCGATGCGTTACAAGCAAAGCAAGCGTATGAGTTTAAGCGGCCACCGTTTACAACAGGCTCACGCCTTAATTACTTTCTTGATCGGCCATGTTGAGCAAAAAATAAGACAGACGGGACAAAAGGCACATGATTTTTATTTGAATGAGTTTACTCCTGAGCAGCTAGCCGCGATGGCTATAAACAACATGGTCGAAGAACAAGAATAACTAACGCCATGTAAAATTAATTTGCAAAGGCTAACTAAATGGGTATTGATTATTTTAAATTTTATAATAACCATCCATTACCTTTAGTTCCGGCTCTAAATAACTGAGATGAAATTGTTTTAATTTATACTCATCGAGATGCATATTAAATAGCAACTTAGATGTGATTGGGTCGGAGTTATTTACCTTCGCTTTCTGAAGGATTTCCCTAAGAGAAGCTTTACCATCTTTAACGATCTGAACTATTTTATCCCAGGTTAAAAGATCAATTATGAAAACGTTTGAAGGCGGCAAAATTTTAATATCATGTTCATCATTTATCTGATCCTTCACTACATCATATAAATCGACAAATTTGCTCCAATACATTTCCTTATAAGTTAAGATAATCCCAAAAAATTCCTCGTTCGTTGCATTCTCAAGCTGCGGCGCTACGGTCAGCATTTGTTTCACGTAAGCTTTAATTACAGAATCTTTTAATCCCGAATACAAAAAGCCAACTGTCGGAATAACTGATGTAGAAGGTGACAACTCAATGGCCTTACATTCAATAAGAATTTTATCATCCTCCAAAATAAAATCAACAAGCTTTGAATGTGCTCTCAGACGTTTTTTTAATTCAACTTCTGGTATAAAGTTGGCCTTAATTTCAGTGAGACCAAGTGCAATGTATTTTTCTAACCGGTAGCCAAACTCTTCGGGGAAATTGGATTCACGCTTCAGAAAATCATAAATGTAATGATTCATTGTATGTGCCATTACTGCCGGATGTACAATTTTGATACGAGACTTCTTATAAATTTGCAAGGGATAGATAGTGAAAAAGGTACGCTCAAATGATTGCAACTCATCTTTATTAAGGCTGTAAGGAGCGTTTTTAATTTTTTCTTCGGCATTGTCAGGATCTACCATTAGAAGCTTCAAGAATTTTGCAACTTTCTCTTCACCTCTAAAATGCACTAAATGTTTTATGTGGTCGTTTTCTAAAAACCCTAAGTAATAAATAGAACCTGAAAGCTTATTTGCATTCATAATTACCCAAATAGTTTGTAAGAAAAATAACATATCTTCTATTGACAAACCTGTTTTTTCTAAAAACAATTTGCCAATATCGAATTTATGCGATAGCTGTGTATAAAGTTTAAGTTGTACAGCAAATGTTTCCTTCATCACTTTCCGCTGAAGATAAAATTGTTGTGAAAATAGAATTTGAAAATATAGCTTAAAGTCTCCTGGTCTTATAAATGATCTTACATATTCTTCATCAAGGGAGTAAGTTGCCCTATAAATCTTCGCAAACCTTTTTTCCGTTAATGGCTTTGAAGGCTGTTTATTTCCACCGTATAAAAATGTCCATTTAAGCATTGTGAAAATTTGCCACGTAGGCGTAGGTTTATCTTCGTTTCCATCTATTTCAAGGTAACACCGATCAATCAGTGCATCCTTGCTGTATTGCATTATTTGATTTCTGATATAATTAAACGTCATTTCTGCACGAGGACGAATTTTCTTAAGTCCGACTTTACATGACAAAAAGTATCTTATTGTGAAAATTATATTTAAAATGGTCACGTTAATTACCGATAGCCATTTCCAATGCTATCTTTTCTTTTAACTCATCAACCATTTTATAAAACTTGTCATAGTCGGGAAATCCTTGTTTCTTATATTTCGTTTCGTAGTGTAGGCTTCCTCCATTAATTACAAGATCGGAAAATGAAAATACCAAGTCGCGGAATTTTAACACCTCTTTTTGCAAATCACCACCGGTATAGCATTTTGTTAGCATTTCTAATTTGGATAAATTTGATCTTATTTGTTGTTTATCATCTGTTGATAATCGTTCGTCCCTTTTTTTGTAGTAATCGCTCATGCTTTGTATTTCCTTGTTTTCAGGGTCTTGATATGCCTTAATATCAAAAAATAAGGGCATATAGATTCCATAATATCCCGAAAACAAATCGATGACTTCATACAAATTTTCAAGTTTATCAACGCGGATCTGCTTCCTGGTATTTTTATTTGATATTTGATTTGCAAAAAGCGCTACTATTATTGCGCTTAACGTGCCAAAGGCAGCGATTGTATTTATTACGTCGGTGTATTCCATTTTTATTTAAAGATACCAATATGGTGAACCTTTTCCTTTTTGTTTGGCACCACAAAACCACATTTTTTACCCCAATTATAAACAAATTTAATCTATTGCTATAATATATAGTAAAATAATACTATATATTATAGCTAACTTTGTATTGAATTAATATCACTGATATTACGAATGCGACTAAAGGGTTATTAACAAAGGGGCACGGATAACAATACGGCCACAACCCCAGTAGAAACACAATATCTCATAGCTTTGGAACAGATAATGCGCATACTAATAGACACAAACATCCTGATACACCTTGAGGACAACAAGGTTATTGACGATCAGTTTGCCAAGTTTTATCAATTTGCCATTGCCAATAAATGCGACCTATATTACCACCCGGATTGCTTGAAGGATGTGAAGAAAGACAAGGATATCGAAAGGCAAAAAATAACGGTTTCCAAGCTAAGTAAATATACTCAAATGCCCGATCCCGCAGTGCCTACTACTGAGTTTGGGAATTTAGTGGGTCAAAAAAAAGACAATGATGAGATAGACAATGCGCAGCTATTTCAAGTAGTAAAGGAATATGTAGATTACTTCATTACCGAAGATAAAGGTATTCGTACTAAGGCAGAAAAAATTAACTTAGCCAGTAAAGTTTTATCCATAACGGATGGGTTAAAACTTCTCCAGGAAAAGTACATGCTCATTATTCCACAACACCCTTTACTTCAAGAGTGTTCAACGCGCGACTTAGAAAATGAGTTATCCGATGGCTTTTTTGATTCGCTTCGTGAAAGTTACAACGGATTTAATAGCTGGTTTATTGAGAAATGTGCAAAGCAAAATAGGTATTGCTATATACTAAGAGTAGACAATAAAATCTCGGCAATACTTGTCTTTCACCAGGAAAAAAGCACAGAACATAATTTACCTAACATAAATTATGATGCTATGAAGATGTGTACACTCAAAGTAGCTGAAACGGTTTTTGGTTACAGATTGGGCGAACTTTTTTTAAACAAGATGTTTGAAATGTGCATTAAAAGGCAAATAAATCAATTGTACTTAACAGTATTCCCGCACCACACGCACCTCATATCATTGCTCAAAAAATACGGTTTTGTAAAATATGAATTTAAAAATAAGGATGGGCTGGATGAACTGAGGATGATAAAATCCTTAATTAAAACAGAATACGCATCGAGGCCACAAGCCATTGCTGCGCACCCGTTTTATTTTGATGGAATTGATATTAATAAATTTGTTATCCCTATTGACCCTAAATTTTATAACACGTTATTCAAAGACGGAGTATTCAGACAAAGAAACCTTTTTGACGATACGGCAGAAGCACTAAACGAAATCGAAG